>OLRG01001970.1_pt1 | contig 15422 bp, 2 predicted proteins | sample 1672331 | NCBI WGS metagenome assembly OLRG01 (sample SAMEA3136672, study PRJEB25190) | human gut metagenome
AGTTGCCGTTCCAATTCCCTGGCAATCCGTATCGAGATGGATATGAATTCAAGGGATGGGGTACGACACCCAAATCCACCACACCTGTAGATGGAAACTGGAAACCGTCGGAAAACAAGAATACGCTGTATGCTATTTGGGAAGCAAAAACTTACACATTTACATGGGATAGCAACTATCCTGGTGGCGGTCAATCTAGAACCACGCAGAAGTATAACGAAACCGTAAAACCGGGTACAGCCCCCTCTCGTAAAGGCTATGAATTCGATGGCTGGTATGCAGATGCAGCATGCTCGACTCCGCTGCCGGCTGACGCGAAGGTTACTGCCGATACGACTTACTACGCAAAGTGGGTTGCACAGAAAGTACAGGTTAACTACTATGATACTCGGGAAGGAACCGGTCTCGTAGGAACTCAAACTTACAGCTATGATGATCTTCTTCATCTGATGAAGGCAATGCAGGACACCACCGGTCATTTCTTCGGCGGCTGGGCTAAGACTCCTGGCAGCAAGACACCAGTAAGCGACGAACTTAAACTTGCCGAACCAGAAATTACGCCGCAGAAAAATGGCTATTGGACTCTCGATCTGTATGCAATCTGGAATGAGAAGACCGCGACCTTTACGGGTACAGTCCGGTGGGATGACTTTACCAACAATGATGGTTGCCGTCCAGAAAGCGTGAAACTCGGACTGGTTTCTTCTATCAAGGATGAGCTGGTAGCTGAAAAAACTGTAGCTGATGATGGTACCAACGAGCAGAGCGTCGTATTCGACAATCTGCCTATTACAACATCTGATGCATCCACCGAGAAGATCACCTACAAACTCGTGTTCCTTGGATACACGGATGCGGACGGCCACTATCGTGATATTCATGATACTGCTGCCTCTTCCGGTGAAATCGAGGGTTCGACAGCTTCTAAGTATGATGACGCTGTTTACACGACTTACAAGTATGCCGTCAACAACTATGTTGCAGGCTATGCCGCTTACATCAAGCTCGATCACAACCTGATCACGACTGGTGACGATATCAAGTTCACGATCCAGTGGAAGGATGAGAGCAATAATGATGGTAAGAGACCGGGCGCTGTAACACTTAATCTGTTTGCAAACGGTGTTAAGGTCAAGGAGCAGCCGCTTCATAACTCCGATACCGGTCTCGCAAGTGTAAGTGCAGCAGATTGCGCAGTTACCGATGACGGCAATACTTGGACTTATACTTGGAAGGATTATCAGAAGTATTTTAATGGTACGGCTATTAAGTACACCACGACAGTTACGAATGATGATCAGGTAACTAAGTATAATGAAAACAAGTATGCAACCAAATACCTGAACAGTGCTAATGAGGCAACTGGCGACGCAACCGGCGCTATCATTTCCCGTGATATTGAACTGATCGATAAGACTGTAACAATTTACTGGGATGATGAAAGCAATCGAGACAATACTCGACCGGATAGTGTTGGCATTAAGGTGACCGCTTATGAGTGGAACCCCAAAACCTACCGTTGGGAAACCGTCGATGTGGGAACTGCAACCATCAATGGTGGCAAGACTGTCGATGAATGGTCTTATACATTTAATAATGTAAAGAAATACAACGGCGGTCAGCAAATCATTTATAAGGCTGAGATCACATCTGATCTTAATGCACACATTGAAGATGGAGCTAACGGTTATTCATGGACCGCGAATGAACTTGATGTAACCGTATCTCATCGTAAGAACACAAAGAATGTTCCGGTAACCGTCGAGTGGGCTGACTCTCAGAACAACGATAACATCCGTCCGTCTACTGTAATTCTCCAGCTTTATGCTGATGGTCAGAAGATGGAAGGCGCTGCTTATCAGCATATTCTGAGTGGCGACAAGACTGCCGATACTTGGAATTATACCTTTGAGAACCTTCCGGTTTACCGTGATGGCGAAGAGGGTAAGGAAATTCTGTATACCGCTTCTGTAGAAGAGGCTGTAAAGGATTCCATCTATGGTACCTACATTTCCATGGCCAACGGTCAGGAAGAAGAGGTTGTCCGCTATACTGCGTCTTACATGGATGCTAACGGCAACACTACGGCAAACCTGGCAGACTCTGCAAAGGCTTACGTCAAACTGACGCACAGCACTGATCAGGGCACAGTATATCTGTATGCAAGTTGGCATGACGATCAAAATCGTGACGGCAAGCGGCCGTCGTCCATTCAGGTTGATCTGAACAAGCAGGTTGACGGCGTGAAGACCTTTGTTAAGACCTACACCGTAACCGCTGGTAACGACAACTCCTGGACCTATAAGATCACCAACCTTCCGCTGAGCGAAGGCGGTAAGCCGATTACTTATCTGGCAGATGTTTCTGATGACTTTAGAAATAATCTTAAGGATACTTATGGCTACACCGTTTCTATGGAAGGTAGCAACGTTCACCTGTACTACACCCCGTCTGTTGGTTATGTTACCGGCCACATCAACTGGTTGGATAACGATAACAACGATAACATTCGTCCGGCAAAGGTCGTTGGTGAACTTTATGCTAACGGTAAGGCAACCGGCCAGACTCTTGAGTTTAACGTAGATAACGATTGGACTCAGACCTGGCAGGATGTCGCATCTTACTATAATAATAAGGGCGCAACTGGTACACCGGTAGTATACACTATTAAGGTAACTACTCCGGATGGTTACGAAGTAACCTATACTCCGGAAAGCACGACAACTATTGACCCACACGACATCCAGATTGACCTTGCTCATGGTATCCAGACTAAGGGTATTACCGCTAAGGTATTCTGGGATGACGAAAACGACAGCAACAGCAAACGCCCGGACTCCGTAGAAGTGCAGCTTTACGCAGATGGCGAAAAGGTAGTAGGCAAGACCGCTACGCTGACCGCCGAGAATGCAGACGCTGCAAACTCGAACATCTGGGTTACTAACTTTGCGGGTCTTGATGAGTACAAGAATGGTAAGCTGATCGATTACACCATTAAGGTTAACGACAACACTACCAAGACCTACTCAGCAATGACGGCAGGTATGAATCTGTATCTGTCTTACAAGTCGGCTAAGTCTGACATGAGCGTATCTTTCCGCTTTGACGACAACAACAACGCGGACGGCGTACGCCCGGAAGCTCTGTACCTGACTCTGACCGCTGATGGCGTGCCGGTTGACGGTGCTGACTACAAGCACACTGTATACTTTGATGTAGACGGCGTGAAGTGGTCTTTCCCGCAGCTTCCGGTTTACTCCACCGACGGCAACAAGATCAAGTACAACGCAACCGTATCTCTGGACTCTGAGTTTGGTGCAACGGATTATCAGATCGTAACCTCTAAGGATATCGAACTGTCCGAAACCAACGTTCAGACAAACCAGATCGTAGTGACCTTGAAGAAGGCTGCTGCAACAGGCACTGAAACTGGCCATGTTTACTGGTTTGACGCTAATAATCAGCGTGGAAACCGCCCGAGCGACCTCACCATTGATGTGCGTTCCGATGCACAGAAGGGGGTAGTAGGCACTTACAAGCTGGATAGCGTTACCGGCAAGGTAACTGATGCCTCCGGTGCGGAAGTGGGTACTGTTGAAGTGTCCGAGTGGGGCAGCGATGGTTCTTCTTGCTGGACCTACACGATTTCCGGTCTGAAGCAGAACTCCATCTATGATGGCGTGGCTAACGAAATCTTCTACTATGCTTCTGCTCGTACCACCGGCATTGCTGCTTGGTACAACAAGGTGGACGGTGAAGACAACGGCCTGGATATCAACCTCACTCATAAGAACTACAGTGACGATGTAGGTGAGGCTCAGCAGGACTTCACAATCAATCTGAGCTGGATGGATAACAACAACGCTTGGAACTATCGTCCGAATACCAACGGCGTAGATGTTAAGCTGCTGGCTAATGGCGTTGAGTATAAGACCATCCACCTTACTCAGACTAACGCAGTTAAGGACAACACAAACTCTTGGACTTATTCCTTCACGGGTCTGCCGACCTATCTTAATGGCCATGCGGTTGTTTGGACGGCGGAAATTGCAGATGTTAATAAGTACACCTCCAACACATCTAACCACCGTGATTACTGCACAATCACCATGACTCAGTCTGTTGGCTTCAATTTCACGACAAACTGGAACGACAGCGATAATGATGATGCGGTTCGTCCGTCTGCTGTTACCGTTGATGTTTATGGCGATGGCACGAAGGTTGGTTCTGTAACCCTGACCGGTACGGGCAATACTTGGACTGGATCTATCAAGGATCTCCCGGTATGGCGCACCACTGGCACTACTATCCCGGTTAACTACTCGTTCCGCTGGTCTGATGACACCGCAGCAGCAATGCTTGACGAAGGTTATCAGGCAGCTGCAACCAAGAATGGCTCTTCTGTTGAGTCTGATACCTGGTACTATCTGTCCACAACTGAGTGGGGCAAGAGCGACGGCGGTCTGAATGACCTGACTGGACAGTATGAATGGGAGTCCACGATCACTCGTAACAAGGAAACAAAGACCGTATACGCTGAGATCATGTGGAACGACGATGCAAACCGTGATGGCAAGCGTCCGGAGTCCGTAAAGGTTCAGCTTTACGCAAACGGCAAGGCTGCTGGCGAGCCGAAGACTTTGACCGGCGGTTCTACCGACAGCACATGGAATATCAACTGGGAGAAACAGGACGTTTACGATAATGGTAAGCCCATTGAGTACACTGCAAAGCTTGTTGACGTTCCGAACGGTTATGATGCAACCACGGATGCATCTGGTCTTAACATCACACTTACTCATGACCCGGCAACCACGTCTGTAACTGGTAAGGTAATTTGGGACGATAAGTCCGAGGCACATTATCAGTACGACAGTCAGTATGGCGATCTGGTTAAGAGCTGGTATCAGATCGAACGTACTGATGTTTACATGCAGCTTCTTGTGAACGGACAGCCTTATGGTGAGCCGGTCAAGATCCCAGGACTGGGTTATGAACAGGAGGATGGTTCGCTTGCAACCTATGCAAGCTACACTTGGAATGATGTTTTTGTTCATGAGAACGAGGGCGAAACCAATGTATACACCATTTCCGTTTTCTCTGACCCGCTGACCGCACTGCTGAATGATGGCTATACTCAGACATACGACTTCTCAAAGCAGAATGAGCCGAGCACCACTATCAGCCACACCTATTATGATGTACGCGGCACGGTATATTACCTGTACAACACCAGCGACGAGTTTAAACTGGCGAACGTTCCGGTAACTGCTTATCTGTATGATGAGTCTACCAAGACTTATACTGCTGTAGGCAGCACTACTACTGATGCAAATGGCACCTACGAACTGAAGAACCTTCCGCAGGGTCTCCTGACTGTACGTGCAACGTATCAGTATAGTGATTACACTTACGCTGGCAGCGTAGGCGTAAATCTTAATCTGTGTGACCAGAACAATGCTGACATCATTGTCAACCGCGATTCGACCGCTGACAGCGATCTGTATCGCTACACCGCATCCGGCAAGGCTTTCTACCAGACCGATAAGACCAATGCAGCAACTAAGACTCCGGTTCCGGAAGGAAGCGTTGTACTGCTGTATAAGGTAGTTGATGGTCAGGAGAGTGCTCAGTATGTCGGAATGACTACCACTAAGGCCGATGGTTCTTACAGCTTTGAAAAGCTGTCGGATGGCACTTACATGGTAAATGTCGTATTTAATTACGATGGCAGCACTTACACTTACGATAACACCGACGCAAAGACTGACAAGCTCAACTTCGTAGTAAGTGGCGCAGATGTTAAGTGGAAGGATATCGTAAAGCAGGTCAACAAGCATGTATCTCCGGTTGACCCGACTGATCCGGTAGTCCCGACTCCGGATCCGGAACCGAAGCCGGAACCGTGTGTAGTAGATGGTAACGTTTACTACTCCGATAACGGCGTTCACACTACTGATCCAGTAGAAGGCGTAGATGTTTACATCTATGGCGCTGACGGCAACACACTGGTTGGAAATACTACTACCGATGCAGATGGTCATTGGACTATTGATGGCCTGACTGCAGGCAGCTATATCGGTGTATTCTCGCACAGCGCAAATGCTTCCCGTGTTCTTCACTTCACTATCTCCGATAGCGATTTTGAAAAGGGCACTTACACCGCAGCAGCGCAGTATTTTGATCGCGTATCCTGTCTGAATACTTCCACTATCCGTGGTGTAGTTCTTGATGAAAACGGAAAGCAGACCTCTGCTCTGGTTGAAATTATCAACCCGGACGGCGACATTGTTGATGTAGCTTACACCGACAAGAATGGCGCCTATAACTTCACCGTTGCATCTGGTATCACTTATCAGGTAAAGATTACGACTGTTAATAAGCAGACACAGTATCTGTCCGCCGGTGACCCTGATGACAATTACACCACGCTGACTAACTACACAATCTCTGGTAACTACTCCATTGGTGGCACAGCACAGGAAGGCGCTACCGTTGCACTGTACAAGCAGTCCGGTGACAACTTCAACTTGCTGACCGCAACGCTGACTGATTCTAAGGGTGATTACGCTATTAAGGTAACCGAGGCGGGCAACTACCGCATCGCTATGTACCGTAACGGTGAAATCTATGCAACCCATTATGTATCTGTTGGCTACCAGGAGTACGAGCCGCAGGTAAGTGAAGTTAATGGCAAGTATACGATTTCCGGTTCTGAGCCGGGCGGCTTTGATTCCGGTATCCTGTACAACACTACTACTAAGGTTGTCAAGGTAGCAGCTAACGTAGAGGGTGGCTCTCAGTATGCGATTTCTGGTCTGGACGCAGGCACTTACCGCCTCGAACTCACCAAGGGCGACACAAAGACTACTTACTACATTGATGCTCCCGACAATGCAGTAAAGGTTACTTATAATGTAACTGTAAGCGGCAATGTTGTCGACAACTCTGGCAACCCGATGCTGGGCGCTGTTGTAACCCTGCTTAACAGCAAGGATCAGCAGGTAGGTGAGCAGACCGTTATCACTAATGGTAAGTTCTCTTACGCGAACATCCCGGCAGACAATTACAAGATCAAGATTGAGTATCCGGTATCCGGCACTCAGCTGCTGGACAAGACCACTCAGGATACAGACAGCTATGGCAAGTCTTATCCGTCTGGTATTACTCCGGGCGATGTTTGGTCGTGGAACCTCAATGCACAGACCGTTTCTGGTAAGGTAACTGACCAGGACGGCAAGCCCGTTTCCAACGCAACTGTAGTCCTCAAGCTCAACTCCGATCCTGATAAGGCATACGGCGTTCAGACTGACAAGGACGGCAACTGGACGATGGGTGTAATGGATGGCGAGTACACGGCATCCGCTAACTTCCAGTTTGATGCAGACCACATCTATCCGGCAACTGCAAGCGTACCTGTTAAGGTAGCTGGCGCAGATGTAACCGGCGTAGACTTCGTAATCAATCGCTTCACTGTTTCCGGCTCCGTTGTCCGTGAAGGTGACAATGCTCCGGTTGAAGGCGCTGATGTAACTGTAACTCTGATGGATGGTACTCCGTATTATAACGGCAAGACTGGTCCGGATGGTACATTTACTATTCCGTCGTTCCCCGATGATTACAAGGTAACGGTCAAGAGCAATGGACAGACCGCTGATGCAGAGTACACTGTATCTGGCGACATGCCACTTACTCTCAAACTGAAGACCCCGATCACTATCACTGGTATTGTTTATGATGCTGACGGCAGCGTAGTTGCTGATGGTATCGTTCACTATGCTGGCACCGAAAAGTCGGGTAAGGTATACACCAACAACAAGGGTGAATACAAGATTGTTCTGAACGCTGATCTGCTTGGCGAGTACAACCTGTACGCAACTGCAGCAGGCAAGCAGTCCGACACTGTTACTATCAATGTTAAGGGTGATACCACTCAGGACCTGACTCTCAAGACTGGCTCTGATGTTCCGACGGGTGACCGCACTGCTTCTGGTGTGGTTACTGACAACGAGGGCAACCGTCTGGCTAACGCTGTTGTTACTATCAAGTATGGCAACGATAAGACCAAGACCCTTGAGACCTCTACGAACGATCACGGTGAGTTCCGTTTCGACAGTTTGCCGGATGGCACTTACTACCTGACCGCAGTAGTGGAAAGCGACAATGGATACAGCTACGAGACCAACGGCGAAACCACTATCCATCTGGATGGCGAGGATAAGACCGATATCGTACTGGCAGTAACCCTGTCTTACAAGGTAAATGTTGAAGTCGTTGATACCAACGGCAATCCGATTTCTGATGCAACCGTATCTTACACCGGCGCAAGTGATGGCTCCGCAAAGACCAACGCTTCTGGTGAGGCAACTCTCCAGATCGCAGGTGGCAAGGACGATTTCACTGCATCGATCGGCAACCGCACTTCGGACACCAAGACTGTAACCATCGACAAGGCAACCACGGTTAAGTTGATTGTTGAACTGACGGGAATTAAGAACGAGCCGCCGGTATCGGAAGCACATTCTAATGCTATCAACGGCTATGTTTATACCCCGGACGGTGCTCCTGTAGAGGGTGCAACTGCTAAGCTGCTCAAATACAATCTGGAAACTGAGGAGTGGGATGTCATTAAGCCTCCCATTTCCAACGCAGACGGCTACTACGAATTCACCGAGCTGGACGATGGTCGCTACCGCGTAGAAACCAACTATGAGCTGACCACTACAGTAAGCACTACTGTTGGTACCTACGAAATCAATGGCCATGCCAAGGACGAAGGTGGCAACCCGTATGTAGGTGCTACCGTAAATCTGTACGATAACGAGCATCAGCTCATCGCAACCGTAAAGACGGATGAAACTGGCTACTATGAATTCACCAACCTTAAGGCTGGCGAATATGAAGTAGAGGTCATTCCTGCAGAGGATGCCTCCAAGGTTACGACCGTCAAAACCACAGTTGAGCCGAGCAATGCTGTAATCGCTGGTACTGTTACCGATATCAATGGCAATCCAGTAGAAGGTGCAACTGTTACTGTTTCTGGCCCGGGCGGCGAGTGGAATATGACCACTAAGGCTGACGGCAAGTACAGCTTTGAAGTACCGGATGGCGGCGATTACACTGTAAAGATTACCTACCCGGCACATTATGATGTTGCTACGGATGGTTCTTACAAGAACGATCCTGACAATCTGATTAAGCCGGATCTGGTATCTGACAACATTACGATCTCCGGTCACGTCCATGATACCGACGATAATGCTATCGAAGGTGCAAACGTAATTCTTAAGGATGCTGCTGGCAATGAGCTGCAGCGTACCACCACCAACACTGACGGTTACTACGAATTCCCGAATTTGAAGCCGGGCAAGTACATCGTAACTGTTGAGGTTGGCGACGATCACCGCGACTACAATGTTGATACTTCCAACTCTGGCAGCACCGATCCTGACAAGCCGAATCCGGATCCAAAGCCGGATACCGACAAGGTACAGGTAACTGGCATTGTAGTAACCGACCACAAGCGCCCGCTTGCTGGCTCCGTAATCACTGTGCGCAATATGGACAGTGACAAGACCTTTACCATCACTGCTGATGCTGACGGTAAGTTCAGCACTGGCGAGATGGATAAGGGCCGCTACGAACTCGTAGCAGAGTACACTCACAAGTACGGCACAAACGAGTCTGACCCGCTGAATATTACTGCTTCTCAGGACGATGCTGTAATGGTTATCGTGCTCAAGTATGTAGATGATGTAAATGGTGACGGCAAGAACGAAACTGTTTATGCAGGCGATGACGACAAGTTTGACACGCCGGACGATTGGTACCCTGCAGACATCGACAAGAACGGCAAGGATGAAAAAATCTTTGCTGGCGAAGATGGCAAGCCGGGCACCAAGGATGACCACTACGATTTCGATGTTAACCATGACGGCAAGAAGGAAACCGTTTGGGTTGGCGAAGACCGCATCCCTGGCACAGAGGATGACTATTATCTGACCGATCCTGATAAGGATGGCGTAGATGATAAGATTTTTGCTGGCAAGGATGGCGTACCGGGTACTAAGGATGACTGGTACGGTAAGGACGTTGACGGCGATGGTAAGGATGAGATTATCCACGTTGGCGAAGATACCAAGCCGGGCACCAAGGACGATTGGTATGAAAAGGACGTTGATAAGGACGGCAAGGACGAAAAGGTCTGGGTCGGCGAAGATGGCAAACCGGGCACCAAGGACGATTGGTATGCAAAGGATACCGATGGTGATGGCAAGCCTGAAAAGCATCCGATTGGTGTTATCGAGGTCAACTTCGATGCCAATGGCGGCAGCGTAAATGGAACCTCCGTTTACACTGTTGAGACATCCAAGATCAGCAACCTGCCGACTGCAACTCGTTCCGGTTACACCTTTAATGGCTGGTTCACAACGGTAAATGGCGGTACTCAGATCTCCATGTCTGATATCACTGCTATGCCGATCACCACGACTGTGTATGCGCACTGGACCAAAACCGACTCTGGTAATCAGGGCGGCGGTGCCGGCGGCGGTGGAGCAGTAGCTCCGGCACCGAGCGGCGACTTCAAAATCACCATCGATAAGGCAGACGGTGCAACCGTAACCCCGAATGGCGATGTCAACGTCAAGAAGGGCGATGACCTGACTGTCACTATCAAGCCTGATGACAAGCACGTAATCAAGGACGTAATTGTAGACGGTAAGTCTGTAGGTGCGGTAACGGATTATACCTTTAAAAAGGTTGATGCAAATCACACTCTGAAGGTTGTTACTCAGCTTAAGGATATGCTGACCGATAAGCACATTGCATATGTTGGCGGCTATCCGGATGGCTCTGTAAAGCCGGGTGCGTCTATCACCCGTGCTGAGGTCGCAATGATCTTCTATAGACTTCTGAGTGATGACGCTCGTGCGGCTTATGCAACCACTGATCATAACTTCACGGACGTGGCTTCCGGCGCTTGGTATGCTAAGGCTGTAGCAACTCTTGCAAACGCTGGTATTGTAACGGGCGATCCCAATGGTAACTTCCGCCCGAATGCAACAATTACTCGCGCTGAGTTTGCAGCGATTGCAGCTCGTTTTGACAACTCCTCTTCCGAGGACGTCAAGAACCCGTACACAGATCTTTCTGGCCACTGGGCTGCTGCTCTGATTGCTCGTGCAAGCAATCGTGGCTGGGTAACTGGCTATTCTGACGGCACCTTCCGTCCGAACATTGCCATTACCCGTGCAGAGTCTATGACTCTAATCAACCGCGTACTTGGCCGCGACAAACTGACTTCCGAGAGCCTCCTTGACTCTATGAAAAAGTGGCCGGACAACGCAACCTCTGCTTGGTACTACCTTGCAGTTCAGGAAGCGACGAATGGCCATGATTCCAAGGTGGAGAATGGCAACGAAGTTTGGACCGAGCTGGTTGAAACTGTCCTGCCGCAGTAATGGCAGAAAAGAGAAGAGCCGCTACCAAATGGTAGCGACTCATCTCAAAAGGTAAGAATGCGATAGGGGACTGTAAGAGGTCCAATTCGAGCAGTCCCCGCATTCTCATCCATTTTAGCAAATGTAGGTTTGAAGAAACAAGCCAACAAATGTTCGTACAAACTAAAGTGGAGGATTGACTATGAAGACAAAATCATTCAAACGTGTTACTTCATTGGTTCTGACACTTGCAATGCTTTTCTCGCTCGCACCTACATCGTTCGCTGTCGATGATCCCATCGATGCAAATGATAATACGATTGTGAGCAATACTGGCAACGCCGATCAGACTACTGATAACACGGTCGATACAGGAACACCTGCATCGAAAGGGGATAACGTTCCCTCTGACGTTCCTACTAACGAAGAAACTGAAAACACTTCCGACGTATCCGCTTCGGACGCGGGAGATCCGAATGATGCTATCAATGACATCTCTCTCGTAACCGCAGCAAACACCTACTATGTAGCCAACAGCACCGCAGGCGGCAGCGATACTAGCGGCGATGGTTCTGATACTAATCCGTATATGACCATCGGACACGCCATCGCAGCTGCAGCTGGTAAGGACGAAATCAACATTGTGCTGATGTCTGATATCAGCGCAACGCAGGAACTTAAGTTTGAGGATAGTTCCAAGACTATCAATTTCTCTTCCAACGGTTCCTCCAATTTCAAGATTCAGTATACCGGTTCTACACCGATCGGCACTGAGTCTGGCTTCATTAAAGTAACAGGCGGCGCTACCGTAAACTTCAATGGTGTTGATCTTTACGGTTCCACCGGTACCTATGACGGCCGTGTAATCTACGTGGCTGACAATGGTACTGTAACTCTTACCAACACAAATGTAACACGCGGCCGTGTTAACAACGTAACCACTATGCAGGGCGGCGCAGGTGCACTGGCAGCTGATCGCGGCGTTCTGAACATTGGTGCAGGCGTTGTTATCTCGGGTAACACAACAACCGCTGGCGGCGGTGCGCTCTTTGTGTGCAACGGCGGCCAGATCAACATCTCTGATGATGCTGAAATCACCGACAACACCGCAGCCTATGGCGCAGGCGTATATGCCGACACTCAGACTGAGTCCTACGGCGGTCTGCATATTTCTGATGATGTACAGATCACTGGCAACAAGGCTACTCAGCAGGGTTCCGGTATGTACATCTGCAAGTCCGCAAACGCAACTGTTAAGGACGACGTTGTAATCAATGACAACAAGACCTCTGGTGCACAGGACAACGTATACCTCGAAGACGAGGCAACTCTGGACATTGCTGGTACGACCACCGGTGCAAACATCGGTATCTCCGCTGATCCGGAAGAGGCTTATCGCCTGGTATCTCTGCCGAATGGCTACAACATCAAGCCGACTAAGACCGGCGATGAAAAGGGCTGGCACGACGACTGCGGCACTTGGGACATCCGTCACATGACTTATAAGGGCGTTGAGGGTCTGTACCTTTATTACAAAACCCTGGATGTAACCTTTGAAGATGTTCGTACCCTGACCAACATCGAGGGTAAAGATATCAACGGCGAGGATGTAGATTTCATCAACGATACTCTGCCGTCCGTATCCAAGGCTGGTGGCGTTCTGACTGCGGCTGACACTGTAGCAAAGAATACCCCGGAAGACGATGACCTGTCCTTCACCATTAAGGTTAACAAGGATGAGTATCGTATCCCGACCGAGGACGTAATTCATGTAACCTCTGGCGGCAAGGACGTTGCATTTACCTACGCTCCGGATTTTGCAAACGGTACGGCTACGATCACTGTTGACGATGCAATCGTTGACACCCTGACGGACACAATTAAGTTTGAGGTTTCTGGTGAGAAGTATTACACTCTTACCATTCGTTCTGAAGGCCCCCTTTACGCTATGACCTCCAATATTACCGGCCTGTCCGATAATAAACTGGTTATCGCAGCACAGGGACGACAGGGAACTACCGCAACCTATAAGATTGCAAAGGGCTCTGGTTCTGGCCCGGCTGCTACTGACATTCAGATCTCCCTGTATGACAGCGTAGATTACGCAGGCGCTCCGGTTGCAACTGCAACTACCGATGAAAAGGGCGTTGCTACTTTCAACGGTCTGACTGCAGGAAAGACGTACTATGCTGTACTGTCCTACGAGCGTCAGTATCGTGTAATTTCTCGTGATGTTACAACCCTGAAGCTGTCCACGCTGAACGGCCAGACCCTGGCTGATACCTGTGTAACTGATGCAGGCGCCGGCGGCCATGTAACTTACGATGCATCCACTGGCAATTCCTCTATCACTGGTCTTACTGATAATGCTCTGGTAACTTATCGCATCAAGCAGGTTGCAGATACTATCGTATTCCACGCTAATGAGGGCGATGCAACTTCTGCACCGGCTACGCTGAGCATGGAAAACAAGACCATGGGTGCAGACGCAGACACCTACGGTGAGCTGGCAACTGCAACTCTGACCGGCTACGACTTCGACGGCTGGTATACCGAGGCAGAAGGCGGCGAGCTGGTAACTAAGGATACCCCTTATAAAACTGGCGTATCCGCTCGTCATCTGTACGCACACTGGATTGCACGCACTGATACCAAGTACACCATTCAGCACTGGGTTGAGTTTGCAGAGGGTGGCGCGAATGCTCGTTACACCGAGTCTACTCAGACTAAGACCGTAAATGGCGTAAAGTATTACCTCTACCAGTCCACTGACTGGAATGACGGCACCTCTGATGCTGTCAAGGATATTGCAAATCAGGATCTCAAGATCATGGCAGATGCTGAACGTTCCTGGTGGTGCCGTGAGGGCTTCACTGCAAAGCCGGACACAGACTGCAAGGTTCTGGCTAACGGCAATGCAATCTTCGACATTTACTATGACCGCAATGTATATAAGCTGAATTTTAATTCGGCAGGCGAAGGTTCTGTAACATCTCCTGACACGTTCCCGCCTAAGGACGTCAAGTTCGGTGCGTTGGTTGGCACTTTGCCGACTCCGCACATGCCGGGTTATGCGTTTGGTGGTTGGTATGATGGCGACCGTCTGGTAACCTCTACGACCATTTACAACAAGGCGGAGAATACTGATCTGACGGGTCACTGGATTGCACGTGATGATACTAACTGGGCTATCAAGATTGCGGTTCAGGATATCGTACGTGATCCGGACACCGGCGTTTACTCCGCAGCAGACACCTATACCGAGTACAAGACTGTATATAAGGATAACAACGGTGCTCTGCTTTCCTACAAGCTGACTGGTACGACTGATACCGATTATCAGTTCGCAATCAGCAGCATTTCTGACCTGACCTTTGAAGGATTTAATTATGTAGGCTATGCAAACGCATACGACCGCAATGCAACCGCGCCTTACTATCGTGAGGCGCGAGTGACGTTTGCTTGGCGGCAGACTGCGTGCGAAATAGCGGCATTGCTTCGCTCGCCGCATTGCGGAGACTGGCGGTAGACGGGAATTACTGCGCACTTCTACAAGATGGGCAGAGCGGCACCCGCAAGGGGTGTGCCGCATCCGTAAGGCAGCAGAGCCGCCAACGGCTGCGCAACAGCGGGTAGTAGGAGCAGAGGCAAATCGTATAGCAGCTTCAAACGCGGCAACGCCGCGCTATGGGCAGTGCAATCGGCAAGCATTGCAGCTCTTCGAGCTGCTCGCTTGCAATGGGAAACGCCTTTCTTTTGGACGGTCACACCGCCCGTTTTCTTTCTCGGGAAAGAAAATGGGGGGTGTGGTTCTGCCGCCCGCAGGCGGCATTGCCCTCCGCACCTGTGCGGAATCTCACCGCTCGAGTTCGAGCAATTTCATAATTGCCTCTTCATGTTCCCGCATCTGCGCTTTCATCGGCCCTTCGTCCAGATGGTCGTAGCCCAGAAGGTGAAGCACCGAGTGCGTCACGAGGTACG
>OLRG01001971.1_pt1 | contig 15419 bp, 10 predicted proteins | sample 1672331 | NCBI WGS metagenome assembly OLRG01 (sample SAMEA3136672, study PRJEB25190) | human gut metagenome
ATAAAAGTCGTGCCGAGAGTTTCCCCTCGACACGACTTGGTACTTATTCTTTTTTTACTACCCCAACTATTGACGTAGAACCGCATTTTTACCGGATCCCCCGGGGCATTTGCTCAAAAAATCAGGGGTTTTTGCAGGTTTCCGGACAGGGCTCATGCCAGGCGCCTTTCTCCGACGGGGCAATAATGTAGAAATTCCTCCCGAGGGAGCCGGAGCCTGTACCGGCCTCCTTCCGGAGGAATCTTTTTGCATCCATCTTAAAAAGGGCGCCTCAGCGGTGTGCCCCTGCGATTCGCTTTATAATCTCCCGGACATCGGTATTTCAGTGGCTGGTAAAGGTGGCGGCATTCTCCTCTGCGGGAAAGCTGTATATGACCTACCTGGGCCTGCCGATTCTCCTGATTGTGGCGTTTATTGCGCTTCTGACCACGAAGAACATCAAGACTGCGGACGCTCAGGAGTAAGCAACCACGGGCCGACCTGAATACCGGCAGAAAAGCGCCCCTTATGATGTCGTGCAGTGACGTCAGAAAGGGCGCTCCTTTTATGCCCTGAGTGCAGGAGGATGGGGTAATTCCATCGTGTTTTTCTTCGCCGTTCTCAAATTCGGTTTGCTGCGGCGAAGGCCGTCCGCATACAATATGCGATGTTCTTTGCCTCCACGCAGTCCCCGATGTAATAGACCTGGGGTGCAGCACCGGAGAAGCTCGCCGCCTCCTGCCGCTTGGGCTGCATGCCACCGGCTACTACAACCGTATCGCAGAAAAGGGTTTCCTCGATACCGCCCCGCACAATCACCACCTGCCCCGGCGCAATGCTTCGTGTTTCCGTCTGCTCCAAAATTGTCAGATTCTCATTTTCACGGCAGACCCGCCGGAACTGATCCACATAATGGATGGGATTTGCGTCAGAGGCGATTCTTTTCTTCCGTGTGACCAGCGTCACCTGATGTCCCCTTTGGGCCAGATACAGGGCAGTTTCCGCTGCGGTTTCAGAGCCACCAATACACACCACCCGTTTCCCAAGCTCCTGTTCGTGACCATATACCTGAATGGGCAGCCAGACCTCTGGACTGTCTGCACCGGCAATACTCGGCCGTTTAGGTGACGAGCCCACCGCTACGACAACTGCGTCATACCCCTTTTCCCGCAGGGATTCCCCGGTTGCCTCCGTCTGCATATGGATCCTGGCTCCTCCCCTTTGGGTAATCTCCTCCATTCGTGCCAGGAACCGTTTTAGTGGCCACTTGAAATCCGGGTAACGCGCTGTTTGGATTTGACCGCCCAGATGTTGGGATTTTTCATAGAGATCCACTGTATGGCCTCGCTGCCGGAGATACATGGCCGCCGCCATCCCCGCAGGACCGCCGCCGACCACCGCAACGTGCTTTTTCCTCGTCACAGGCTCTACCATGCGGTTGACCCGTGCTGCCAGTCCCACCTGAGGATTGATGGAGCATCTCGCCAGCCACGGGCCCTTCAAGGTGTCTCCATGGCATTTGTTGCACAGGAGGCATGGGAGCAGTCGACTTTCGTCCCCGCAGTTCAGGGCCTCCTCAAGGCCCGGATTGCACAGCTGGAATCTGCCGGCGGCAATCATGTCTACCGTCCCTGCTGATAGCACACGTTCCATCTGTTCCAGCTCCTGATAGCCCGTCCATGCCGCAATGGGCGTCTCAATTCCCTCGGCCTTAATCTGTTTTGCATATTCCAGATTTTTGGGGTTCTGATACTCTGTCTCGGCCCCCTCAAAGGCTGTCTGCACCTGGTGGACCCGCAGATGAATCAAATCCACATATGGCTCTGCCAGTTTTATAAAGGCCACTGCATCTGCAAAGGTCAAGCCCTTGGAAAAGCGATTGATGTCCAGCACCAGCATAAACTCCGGTCCGACAGCCTTCCGAATGCATTGAAGGACTCGCAGCGGGAATTTGGCCCGATTCTCCATGCTTCCACCGTATCCGTCGGTCCGAGTGTTCTTTTCGCCGGATAAGAAATTTCCGTACTTCCCCTGAAAAAGGCCCAAATAACCGCCGTCAAAGCCCATCCGCTGATAGTACAGTGCCTTATACACAGCGATTTGAATGTGTGCCTCCATATCCTGCTCGGTCATTGCCCGACGGGGAGGCTTCATCTCCGCAATGTGTACCTCATGGTCCAGTTCCTTGGGCGGCAAATCGTCGGCAGCGCCATCCACCACATCTACATCCTCCATCTGATTTCCCGCAGAAACATCTACAATGATTTTAGACCCATAGTAATGGACGCAGTCTGCCACCTGGGAGATGTAGTTCTCCACACTGGGGTTGCGGATGTCATACATGGGAAAATGTTGCTCGTCCCAGTTAAATGCCTCACGTTGCCTGTTGTTGCTCATGTCCGCATAGCAGATTACCGCCGCTCCATTTTTGGCGATACCGCTGTAAAAGCTGATGATGGGATCGGAAGGAAAGCACTCCGGTCCCTGCTGAGTCTTAGGCAGCGCATTGGGGAAAAACAGGCGGTTTTTCACCAGCGCATTCTTTAGGACCAGCGGCTGATTCAAATGAGAAAAGTTTGCATTCATAGAAAAGGTTCTCCTTACCGATTGTTAAATCTGGTCACCGCCCCTTGGTAGGCTGTGATACAGTCTTCTGTTCCCAGATCTCTGCATATGTTCTGGAATGCTTCATACTGGGAAGAAAGATCCTGCTCTCCAGTTACAAACTTCAGAAGACTCTCCATTGCATAGGTTTCAATATCTGCGGCATAAGCATTGTAGGTTTCAGACTCCTCCTCATCCAACGCCACCGCCGAGGGAATGCGATTAGCTGCCGTAGAGCTATTTGCCCAGGTATCGACACACTCCCACTCCCAGTTTCCATAGCTGGTGGTCTCCCGGGTGGGATCCAGCTTGGTGGGCACGGTATCCGCCAGGGAGAAGAAGGAGCGGGCTTCAAATTCTGACATACCATCAGGATTGTTTAAAACCAGATCCGTATAGGTCCATTTCCCGTCGGGTCCGTATTCCCAGGACTTTCCCTCTATGCCATAGTTGGCAATCTTGACGCCATCCTCTGTAAACCAGTAATTCAGCCACCGCAGTGCCAGCGGAACATTCTCACAGCCAGAGGTAACCGAGATGGATACATTACGAATGCGATCCCGCTTGGCGCCGAACTGATTGACGTCGCCTTTCTGTAATACAGGATACGGCATAGGGCAAAGCGCTGTGTTCTCCCCCTCAAAGTTGTCCAAACCCATATCTGAAAGATTATTGCAATAGAAAATACCGGCCTGACCGCCGTAATACACGCTCTTGTAGGCATTGTCCCGTTCCCCGCCTCTAGATACAAAATCCCGATTGACCAGACCGGTATCATACCACTGGGCCAGCTTTTCCAAAAACGCCCGATAGCCATCCTCCAGGAACACTGATTTGACGGTCCCATTCTCATGGTAGAGCCAGGTTGCGTAATTCATGGGATTGGAGGGCTCCGCCATGTAGTCCGCCACACCCCATGCGCTGGCAATGCTTTCAAGGTTGGGACGAAGCAGCATCGGGTCGCTGAGCCCCAGCTGATCCCGGAACGCAATCAGCACTTCCTCCCACTCTGCAATGGTTTCGGGCATATCCATGCCCACCTGCTGCAGATAGTCTGTACGGATCATCCAGCCCTGGTTCACAACGGATTCCGAAGCCACCTGGTAGATTGCCAAATACCTGCCATCGTCATTGACCACCGACTTATGAATCTCACCGTCCTCAGAGACAAAGCTCAAATAATCCGGCATATGCTCTGCCATCTCATCTGTGAGATCTACAATGAATTCGTCTGCCAACGCCTTATTCAGGCCGCCGCCATAGTTGGTAGCCACGTTGCTGCACAAATCCGGATAATCCCCGGACGCAACCATCAATCCGAACTGGTCTGCCAATGTCTCGTTGCTAGCGGTATGGAAGGATACCTGCACATTGGTCTGCTTCTCTGCCTCCACAAATCCGTCCAGCTCCTCCATCTTGTTGATGTACTGCTTAATATGATCTGGAATGCACACGAACATGGTCAGCTGATCCAGTTCCTCGGACACCACCCAGGGAGTCATTTCCAGTTTTTCCTCCGCCGCCGTGCTTTCCCCTGCTGCAGCAGACTCCTGAGGCAGCGCCGCTTCTACCACAGTCTCCGTGGCCGCTGTCGATTCTGACCCCTCCTGCGCGGATTGCACACTGACACCGGATTCCGCTTTACAGCCTGTACCCAGCAGAAGCCCACAGGCAAGGACCAGCGCAACCGGAACCCGTAATTTCCATTTCATAATTTGTTCCTCCTTTTTTGTGTTGTATAAGGGGATTATACGGAATGGAACATGAAAAAACAGCACGTGAAATAGCCGAACCTCCGAGATTTGGATTGTGCAATCCATGGAATTTGCACGCATCTGTCCCAAAATAACAGGTGCAATTTTATGATTTTCGCCGATTTCCCAGGACATTTATGTCCCCATCGCAGCATGCGGAGACAAATCAGGCGTCAGGAGACCCCGGCAATTATGGAGACCGGGTATGGCCGAACCTGTCGCGGAGGTTACTTACGACTAAGCCAGATGCAGCAGCTGCTGTACCACCAGGGATACCACAGCCACGACAAACCAGCAGCAAAGCCCCAGGGTAATGGGACGCACGCCATTCTTCACCAGACTTTTCAGATTGGTGTTTAATCCAATGCCTGCCATGGCAATCATAATGCCAAACTTGCCCAAACCGTTGAGCCAGTCAGAGGCAGCTGGGGAAATCCATCCTGTGGAGTTTACAATAGCGGTCAGTAGAAATCCCAGAACAAACCAGGGAAAAATCTTCACAATGGAGTAGCTGGCGGCTGCTGCGGTTCCCTGCCGTTTCCGCTTCCAGGTGCGATACAGAGTCAAGGCCAGCGTAATGGGAATAATCATCAGGGTCCGGGTGAGCTTCACAATGGTAGCCAGCTCGCCTGCCGCATCGCTGAAGGCAAATCCGGCCACCACTACGGATGATGTGTCATTGATGGCGGTTCCGGCCCAAATGCCAAAGCCTGTATCCGTCATATGGAGTATCCGTCCCAAGGCCGGGAAAAGAAACACCGCCAGAATGTTAAATAGAAAAATGGTAGAAATCGAATAGGCCACCTCTCGGTCGTCTGCGTCAATCACAGGGGCGGTCGCTGCAATGGCACTGCCACCACAGATGGATGTGCCCACGCCAATTAGTGTTGCCGTATTACTTGGAACCTTCAGAACCCGTCCCATCAGGAGGGCCGTCAAAAGGGATGCAGCAATGGTACAGAGCATCACAGCTAGAGACTGCTCCCCGGCGGCCAACACGGTTCGGATATTCATGCCGAAGCCGATAAATATAATGGAGTACTGCAAAATCTTTTTACTGCAAAAGGTAATGCCCGCATCCATGCCGGATGGCCGTTTCCAAAAGGCCAGAATCATTCCCAACAAAATTGCAAATACGGGGCCGCCAACCAGCTTCCCCATCGCAGGAATATAGTTGGCCATGGCCCAGGCTGCTGCACCAACCAAAAGGCAAAGCAGACAGCCAGGCAGAAGATTGTTTTTCTGTTTCATAAATACACATCCTTGTGATTAGTCCGTTAAAAAGGCGCCTGCACCGAACTGTGTGCAGGCGCCGCACCATATGGTGTTGATGCCATTCCCCCACCGAGATAAGCGCGCGGCATTTGTCACCGCGTGCATATGGCAGAGCGCCATATCAGACGATCTTCACCACAAACATCCACCAGGGAATTACAATTGCCAGCGTAAAAATGATCGAAACCAGCATTTTTGCCGCGCCACACTTGGCAAAATCCTTCAGCGTCACATAGCCCATGCTGTAGAAAATCAGGTAAGTGCCGATCTCGTAGGGCAGAATCAGCTGATCCAGACCAAGATAGAACGCATATGTGGTCGCCAAAGGCGTAACCCCCAGCCCAAGCGCAATGCCCGAGAGCAGCGGCGCAATGGAGGACATGGCCGCCATCGGCGTCAGAAGGAAATTCACAATGATGCCGAAGATAAATACAATGGCCAGGAACCCGTAGGTGCTGGTTCCGCTCATCAGCGGCAATGCCTTGTTTACGATATATTGTCCCGCACCGGTAACGTTGGCCACCACGCCAATGGACAAGCAGGCAACAATGAAGAAAATGACATTGAAATTGATTTTACGGAAATGCTCCGGCTTGCCGACCTTGATGCCGGGCAGATAGCAGATGACGGGAGCCAACAGGAAGCCGTAGAGCATGTCAAAGCCATACTTTCCGATCCAGCGATTCAGCAGCAGGTAAACCAGCAGGACAGTCAGAATCACCAGAACCTTTTTGTCATTCCGATCCATTTTGCCTAAGCCCTTCAGCTGTTGCTGGAAATAGGCCTTGCCGTTGATGGGTTGCTCAGGCTTCATGAGCTTTGTGATAATGAATGCCATCAGGAAGGGCATCAGCAGCAGGGGAAGATCCTGCAGGAAATAGTCAATGAAGTTGGTGTTCAGCGCGTCTGCGGCCACGCCTTCAACGCTCTTGGACATATCCAGGAACATCTGAATGCCGGAGGGCGAATAGACGAAGCTGGATGCGGTGTGGAAGCCAAAGCAGGCTGCCATCAAAATGCCGCCGGAGGCTTTGCCCACGGGCAGCTCCAGAGATTTGATGATGGAAAGTGTAATGGCTGCCACGGCCAGGCTGGTCCAGGTGCCGGGGATAATAATGATTGCCAGAATCGCTGTAATGGTGATGCCGAATACAACACCGGTATAGGTGCCGCCGGTCAGAATAATGCAGTGATACGCAATTCGCTTGAGAATTGTGGTATCTTCCAGAATGGCTACCAGAAGCAGCGTTGCGAGAATGTACCATGGAATGGAATTTGTCCATGCAGAAAAGACGCGGTCCATGGGCGCAATGCCGGTGACGATATATAGGGTCATCATTAAAATACCAGCTACCGCATTTTCCATTTCATCAAAACAGAACATTGCAATGCCCATCAGCGTAATGGCAAAGAACATCCGGATGTCTCCGGTAAAGGCCTCACTGGTGGGGATCAGCAGAATCAATATGGGAAGTCCCAGGGTCACGATCCAGCTGATCAGACTTTTTTTACTTGCCTTGGTCATGATTTCTCCTCCTGTCTGTCGTTTCCTTCCCGGGAGGCTCCACACACATTTGATCTTACCCGGCGGCCACACAAAAGGGAAATATGATTTTTCGATGAAGTTGATCGAAGGTTTTTATCACGGCATACGCTCTACAAATTGCACAACGCAAAAAGGAACTGCATTTCCAAGTTTTTTTCACCGGAGTATTAAAAAACCTTCCATATATTTTGATTTCTTTTGGCATCATAAGATTTTACGATCATTGCAATCGAAACGATGTATTTCCTATTTTGCGGAAAAATCTCTATACTAGTGGAGGAAAGCTTCTGCAGGCGGCTCCACACAAAGACACCTGTGAAGGAGAAAACCATTTATGAATTCCTATTACCCTCATATTTTTGAGCCAATTACCATTGGCGGCGTGACGTTTAAAAACAGAATCTTCACCGCCCCGTCCATGGGGCATATGATTCAAAACAATGCCCCCACCTATCCGGAACCGGCCATGATCGCCAACTATTTGGAGAAGGCAAAGGGCGGGGCTGCACAGATCGAGTGCGGCGGCCAACAGGTCAATCAGCCCGGTCGAAATCCAATTCATTCCAACTTTGACATTGAAGATCCTACCGGCTGGCGGAACTTCATCCACTTTACCAATGCCATTCATTTTTATGACGCAAAGGCATCCTATGAGCTGATCCACTTTGGCTCTGAGGGCGAATACACCGAGGAAGCCAAAAAGGAAATCATCTATGGATGTTCCGACTTTGTACGAAATGATGGCCTGCATTTTCATCAAATGCCCTATGAGGAAATGGACAAGCTGGCGGATCGCTATGCGGCTCTGGCCGAATGCGTCCGATTCTGCGGATTTGACACGCTGCTGATTCACGGCGGGCACGGTACGCTGCTGCAGGAATTTGTTTCGCCACGCTCCAACCACCGCACAGATGAATACGGCGGCTCCATGGAAAACCGTGCCCGGTTCCCCCTGATGGTGCTGGATCGGATCCGCCAGCGTGTGGGCCACGATCTTCTGATCGAGTATCGTATTTCCGGCTCGGAATGTGTCCCCGGTGGCTTCGAGATTGATGACTGCATCGAGTTTCTGAAACTCATTCAGGACCGCATTGACATTGCCCATATTTCCGCAGGCGTTGTCCGGGAACCCCGACTTCGTGCCATTACCCATCCCACGGGATTCCTCCCCGAGGCTGCCAATGCATATCTGGCCAAGGCGGTTAAGGCATGCCCGGACATTCACATTCCTGTGCTCACAGTCGGTGCATTCCAGCAACCAGAGGCCATCGAACGCGTTCTTGCCAATGGGGAGGCGGACATTGTAGCAATGGCCCGCGGCACCATTGCAGACCCCTACACAGTGGAGAAAATCCGGGCGGGACGGCCCCAGGATATCGTCCCCTGCATCAAGTGCTTCCACTGCCTTGACGACTTCAAAAAGACCCACTATTACTCCTGCGCCGTCAATCCCATTGCCGGGCGGGAAACGCAGCTGGACATGCTGATTCCAAAGGAATACACGAAAAAGAGCGTGGCCATCATCGGCGGTGGTCCCGGCGGAATGAAAACTGCACTTTTGGCCTCCCAGCGCGGCCATAGGGTCTCCCTGTTTGAAAAGCAGCCTGTGCTGGGCGGGCAGCTCAATGACGCCGACTTTATGTCTTTTAAGTATGACCTGAGGGCCTATAAAAACTATCTGATCTCTCATGTGGAGCAGGACCCCAATATCACAGTACATCTGAGCTATGAGGCAACGCCGGAGAATATTCAGGCGCAGCACTTTGACAGCGTCATCTGTGCCATTGGTGCCGTTCCGCTGATTCCCAGAATTCCCGGTGTGGAGGGTGCCAATGTAATCTGGGCAGGCGACAGCTTCTTCGCACCTGAGCGTATTGGAGATCGTCTTGTTGTCATCGGCGGAGGCCAGGTGGGCTGTGAAACCGGTGTGCATTACGGCATGAACGGGAAACAGGTCACGATTTTGGAAATGCAGCCCAAGCTGGCCCCGGATGCCATGAGAACCTATCAGGAGGAGCTGGAGGGACAGGTTCACGACCACTGCACAGCGATTTTGCATGCGAAGGTCACGAAGATCGAAAGCGACGGCGTCACTTATGAAGACAGCAGCGGACAGGCGCACAAGATTCCCGCTGACACGGTGATCCTTGCAGTCGGCATGCGCCCACTGGCTGTGCAGGCGGAAACCTTCCGCTCCTGCGCCGAAAACTTCCGAAAGCTAGGCGACTGCGTGAAGGTTGGCAATGTCAAAACCGTGACCAGAGCTGCCTACGATGCAGCAATGACCATTTAAACGGATTGATCAGAGATTCCCCCATCTAAAGAAGCAACACAGCCACCGGCGAAGCCGGTGGCTGTGTGGTTTCTCTTAAAACGGGCGTTTCCCAAGGATCGAAGGGCTATGATCCCTTAGGACGCTATGCGTGCATCACAGTCGGGAGCTGCTCTAAAAGCCGCGCTACCATGGGATTGCTGGACCCGCGGTTCCATACCAGCTCATGAGAGATCACTGCGGCCTCATCCGGAATGGAAATGGCCTTCAGGCCTGGATAGCGGTGCTGCCGATAATAGACCTCCGAAAGTAGCATAATGCCCTTTCCCATCTGGGCATAGACAAACCCGGCACACATGGAGTCCACTCGGTGGATTTTGGGCTCCAGCTTCATGTTTTCCAGCGTTTTTAGTACACGGGAATTCCCCCTGGGCTTTTCGTCTACCAGCAACAGATCCAAACGGTCTACGGCCTCCTGACAGGTTTCAATGCCGCTGTCCTCCCGTACCACCATGACCACTCGCGTCTCATAGACCTTTCGAGAGGTCAAATCCGGCGGCAAATGCTCTCGGTGGCGCAAAATCAAGAAGGCTGCATCCAAGTCACCGTAAATCACCTGGTCTGCACATTCTGTGAAGGGAGCGCGGATCAAGGTCAGCTCCACACCGGGATTCTGAAGGCCAAAGTGCGCCAGCGCTTCTGTGACGCCGATGCATTCGTAGTGATCCTCGGTATTGTCAAAGCCAATCCGCAGAATTCCATTTTTCCGACTCTGACTTTTCCGGATGACATCAGGCAGCAGGGCCGCCTGCTCCAGCATCTCCTGTGCAGGAAGCATCAGAGCCTCCCCCTCCGGCGTCAGCGAGACCTTCCGGCGATCTCGCACAAACAGTTCTGCGCCCACCTCCCGTTCCAGTTCCGCAATCTGATAACTCAGAGCGGGCTGTGAAATATACAGGCTCTCAGCGGCCCGGCTGAAATTTAACTGCTCCGCTACTTTCAGGAAGTACTCCAGCTGCTTGAGTTCCATTTCATCGCCTCTTTTCCCCTTGATTCCTACATATTATTATATGGAATAAGCCGCTGTTGCGCAAGGGGAAGTTTCCAGAACTCCAGACCGTTAAGGCATAGCGCGCATTTCAATCAATCCAGATAGCGGTCCAGAGCGGCCTGTTTGCATTCGATGCAGGCGTCGATGCCCATGGCTTCTACATCCGCCACATAGTCATCAAACTCATCCAAGGAACGGTCCCCGATGACAAAACGGACGATTTCGGCCAGAAGATAGGTGTTGATGTCAGAATAGGCCCGGCTGAAGGTTTCCTGTTCCTGGGTATTCATGATGGCGTTGGCAGAATAGCCATACTCGTTGTCACCCATTTTCCAGATATCCAGAGAGGCCATCTGGGCATCGGAATAAGTGGACCACATCCGCTCCGGCTCATTGTAGCCCAGGAATACCGTGGCATACATGGCAAGGCCGAAGTTGATATTCTCTGCACCGGTGATCAATTCGGTAAGCTGAGGCTCGCCGTCCACATATTCAAAGCCTTCCCCTTCCACACCGTAGTTCAGCAGGAGCCGGCCTTCGTCTGTGTAGCGATAGTCCAGCCACAGGGCGGCAATTTCCGGGTAGGCGCAGGTGGAAGCAATCACCTCGCCGCCGCTGGTGGCCATTTCCGTTGCAACACGGATCTTATTTACGTCTCCGCGGTTCTGCACCGCATCCTGAACAGGCCAGATTTCAAAGGTGCTAGAGGAATCAAACATGCTGTCAAACTCGTGCATTCTAGCCAACTCGCAGACCCAAAGCCCCATGTTGTCGGTGGTGATTTGGTCGGAGGGCGCCGTCATGGGGTCGGCAACGCTGTAAAAGTTCTTGTAAATCAGGCCCTCGGAATACCACTGGTTCATCATGGTCAGATAGTCCTTGAATTCCGGCTGGATGGGGCCAAATTTGACTTCTCCATCCACTTGATAGAAGGGAGCGTCCATCATGGACACATAGCCGTTGATCCCAAAGCCGGAGCAGAAGTAGTTTCCGGTTAATACGCCGCTGGAGCCCATATGCATGGCCGCATTGGCGCCCAACTGGTTCTTAAAGGTAGTGAGCACCTTGTGGTAATCGTCATAGGTCTCCGGCATGTCAAGTCCTAACTGGTCCAGCCAATCCTTCCGGATCACAAGGCCGGAGTTGACTGCAACGTTTTCGTCATACATGCTGTTTACTGAAAGGATCTGTCCCTCGTCGTTGACAGCAGTGTGCATATATTCATCGTTGCTTTTCAAAATTGCATGATAGTTCCGGAGATAAGTGTCCATATATCCCGTCAGATCGATGCAAATATCCTGTTCAAATGCCTGGTCGGGAGATAGGTTGGAACTGGCGGGAAAAATGTCCACATAGTCTCCGGAGGCAATCATCAGGTCAAAATCCTGTCCCTGGTTAAAGGGGGAGGATTCCCGGTAGTCCACATGGATGCCGGTTCGTTCCTCCAGCGCCTTGTAGACGGAGGCATCTCCGGGGGCGCAGACCGCAGAGAGATCAGGATTCCAGGAAATCCAATAGGAAATGGAGATGCTGTCGTCGTGGATGGGAAGGGTGTATTCCAGTTCCGGCTCGGGCGCCGTCTCTTCCATGGACATCACGGTACTTTCGGGCTCCTGATTTTCTTCCGGCTTCGGCGCCTCGGAAGGCGCAGACGTCTCTGCGATGGTCTCAGCCGGCGCAGAGGATGCGTTGCTGACAGCCGTGCCGCCGCAGGCGGTCAATAGCAGTAGCATACTCCATACCAGAAGCAGCGCAATACAAGATCTTCGTTTTTTCATGCTTATGTCCCCTTTCTATATGGTATGAACACCTTCACCACACAAGTGGTATTACGATTTTGTGGGCAGGCAGGCTGTGACGGGGCAAATCTGTAGAATATTCCCTTCCAGATCTTCTCCCCAGGCGCATATATCGATCACATGCCGCCCATGCTCGTCTACCCGCTTTCCGTAAATATAAGCCTTGCCAATGACTGTGTCCCCTTCCCCACCGTGGCGGTTCAAGGGCCGGTTTTCATAGCCCGGTACAACCCGAGTGAGCAGATCGTAATCCTTGGGCACAAAGCCGCTGCGAAGCTCTTTGAAGAAGGGATAGAACCGCCAGCAGTATCGGGTCACATAGCCCCGATCGCCGATGTAGTTGGTAACCGTGCGGAGAACATGATGTCCCGCCGTGTCGTTATAAAACGCCATTCGTCCGCCGGGAATGTTCCGGGATCCCAGGTGGAGCGCTGTTTCAAAGAGATAATTCCCGTTGCCGTCCCGGAAGCAGGTCTTTCGTTTTTCCTTGTCCCGGAGGAACTTTCGGGACAAGGTGTTCTGGTTGCCGTACCAGGCAATCATGTCCATATAGGTGATGGGTCCGGAGCAGGTCTCCGGCATAAACACGCCAATTTCCGCGTCCTCCCAGTAGAGCGTGTCTGCGCCCCGGATGGTTTCCTTGTCCCAGATGGAAACGATTCGATCCCAGTCCTCATCGGTGGTATAGTGCGCAGGAGGAAAATAGGCTGACCACTCTCCCATGTTTTCCGAGAAATCCACCGGAGGACCTCCATCGGCCCGTTTTTTATAGCAGTCGCGGGTGTTTCCAGTGGCCTTTACTACAATGTTTCCGGCTGCATCCTCCATACTGCCGGTGCCACCCAGATACCACATTCGGAGATCGCTGCCAGGCTCGGTCAGATCAACCATCTCATTGGTCTCCCCGGCGTCCTTCAGCAGATCGCCGGAGACGATGGGCCGGGCCAGCTCAATGTCCGTGCCATCATTGGTGTAGTAGAATGCGTCGGCAATACCCTTGGGAAATCCCAACATCGCGCCGCCGCCGCGGCCCACAAACCCCGGCAAGGCCGGGAGTCCCTGATATCCTGCCTTTTTTGCATATTCCACATCGTTGAACAAGGGATTATAGGGATCCCATCTGTGGTTATATGCCCGAATCTCATCTACCGAATAGGGCTTTGCTTCCGGCGGCCCGAAAAAGGACATATCCTCCATCCCCGGAGGTCCCATCATGGGCATGTCTCCCATCTCTCCGGCGGCCATTTTCTGCCGCTGCTGGACAAAGGGCAGCTCCCAACTGTCATATTTCCCCGGCTGGAAGGTTTTCCATTGGATCATTTACAGCTCCTCCTTTTGCGAAACGGCATAACCAAGGGTAAGGGCCACCCGTTTCTTTCGATATAATATGATTATATCGACTTGCATCCTTAGTGATAAGAGACAATTTTTGCAATAAAGATCCATATGTATTTGGAGCTTTGCACAAGAGACACATGCTCCCTTGGAACCATTTTTCTGCGCAAGAATTGTCCCATAGGGTCCAAGAGGCAGCCGAATCGGCCCGGATTTTCGCCTGCCCGGTTTCCCCTGGGCGGTCCATTGGGGAAAGTCGCCCTTTCCTCGGCGGAGGATTCCCTGGGTTTGATCTTTCCGGACTTTTTTCTTGACATTCTCCCAGGATGTCTGTAAGCTAAAAAGGAAGGAATGTAAGGTCCCGTACCCACGAGAAGGAGGGTAAATATGTCGTCTCTGTTATCCAATTCTTCCAGGAAAGAGAACTATACCGGTCTGGCAAATCAGGTCAAGGATCAGATTGATTCTCTTTTTTCCCTTCTTGCCCAGCAGGAGGTGGAGCTTCAGCTGGTCAAGGAGAAGTTCCGCCGGGCCAACATTGAGGTGACCCTCTACGGAAAGCTCCCGCCTCCTGACGAGACGGCGGTGTTCGGATTTTCCTATGATACGGACTATTTTCTGGTGGCCACCCTGGAGCTGCTCATTCGGGAACAGCTTTTCCGTGCCGATGGTACCAACCGGTTCTCCCAGGACGAAGTGGATTTTATGAAAACCGCCATTTACAACGTCTTTGAAACCGCCCTCGGCCCCTACTGCATCGCCAGCTGCTGCGAGTCCGATTTGACCTTTGCAAATATACTCATCAATTTGCCGGATGCAGACCAGGCAGAGGAGCAGATGCTCTCCGCCATTGACGGGGCCATGCAGTCCGCCATAGACATTGTGCAGAAAAACTACGGCATCACCCTGGTTGCGGCCAGAAGCCCCATTGTGGTCGGTCACAGCAGCCTTCCTGCGGCAAGGAACACAGCGTATAACCGGCTGATGGAAAAGTACAGGCTGAATCAGATTGCCAACACCGGTGTCGTGCCGTCTCCCTCTACCGAGCGGCTGCCCACCGCCCCGCAGCCCAACGCCAGACTGGAAAAGCAATACTACCAGTATATTCTGAGTCGGGATCTTGGCATGGCCAAGGAGGCGCTCCGGGCCCTCACCGCCGAGGATATCGCCGCCGACGGGCTCTCCTTTGAGCACGCCCGCCTTCGGTTTATGAACCATGTGGAAAGTCTCCTCAACATCTTTGGCCTGGCGGCCTCGGACATCGGGTTTTTGTATATGCGGCCCATGGAGACCGAGGCGAATATCTATCAGTTGCTGGATGATCTGTTTGCGGACATGGAGGTACGGATTTCCACCGGGGAGCAGGCCCTGCAAACCAAGATTCAGTCGGTGGCCGCCTACATTCGAGGGCATTATACCGATTGCAACCTATGTCTGGCCATGCTCTGTGACCAGTTCCAGATAAACCAGTCCCATCTCTCCCGCACCTTTAAATCCGTGATGCAGGTGGGAATTTTGGACTATATCCACACCCAGAGATTGCTCCACGCCAAGGACTTGCTGGTACACACAGCGCAAAACATTGACACCATTTGGCAGGCCGTGGGGTACACCAACCGCCGCACCTTTAACCGCACCTTCCGAAAGATGGAGGGCATGAGCGCCTCGGAATACCGCAAGCATCCCCGTCCCACCTCTGAATAACCGGCCCCCGGAATGCGCCGCCCCAGCAGGACACCATAGGGGGCCATAAAAAAGTGCCTTCGGCACATCAACTCCCCCTGCCCCCTCACTCATGAGGGGG
>OLRG01001978.1_pt1 | contig 15376 bp, 9 predicted proteins | sample 1672331 | NCBI WGS metagenome assembly OLRG01 (sample SAMEA3136672, study PRJEB25190) | human gut metagenome
CACAGGCGGAGCAGGTTCTGCTCGTTGGAGCTGCCGCTGTCGGCCCGGAGCGGGTCGCGGAAGAACAGCACCAGATCCACTTCATCGCAGGCAACACGGGCGGTGATCTGCTGGATGCCGCCCAGCTTTCCGGAGAGGTAACAGTGAACTGGCAAGCCGGTGGCCTGGTTCAACATCCGGCCGGTGGTACCGGTGGCAATGACAGTGTTCCGGGACAGGATGCCACTGTAGGCGGTGCAGAACTGAAGTGCAAGTTCTTTGCGGGAATCATGTGCAAGAATGGCAATTGTCATAATTCGCTCTCTCCTTTGTACTAGTGTCGTCATGCGGACATCTGTTTGAAATGGATTGCAGTTGTGAGAAGGACAGTTCCGGGCGCACTTCAGAGCGCCCCGCCGAACTTGTTCCCATACTTTCCAATATAGTTTTACCGCGTCGAAATAGGGGTTGTCAAGGGGAAAATGAGGATTTTTACCCTAATTTCCGATAAAAGTACGACTTTATTTTTGTACAGAATGGAGAAATGAAAAATACATCATGGCACAAACGGAAAAATAATTTTCGAAATTTTGGCCCGAAAGTGTTTCTATAACAAAAACAGTCCATCCCTGCAAAACAAAAATACAGGCCGCTGTCCTTCCACGGCGGCCTGTAAGAAAAAAACGGAAAAATGTTTTCGCAATTGAACGGTTCAGCGGATCTGGCCGCTGCCGTGAATGATGTACTTGTAGCTGCACAGCTCTTCCAGCCCCATGGGGCCCCGGGCGTGGAGCTTCTGGGTGGAAATGCCCATCTCGCACCCCAGCCCGAACTCCCCGCCATCGGTAAAGCGGGTGGAGCAGTTGACGTAGACCGCCGCGCTGTCCACCGCCGCCGTAAAGAGGGCGGCATGGGCTTCGTTCTGGGTCAGGATGGCTTCGCTGTGGCCGGTGGAGTGCGCGGCGATGTGGCCGATGGCCTCCTCCACGCTGTCCACGATTTTGATGGCCAGAATGTAGTCCAGAAACTCGGTGTCAAAATCCGCAGGGCCTGCAGGGGTGCCGGGGATGATAGCGGCGGCACACGGGTCCAACCGCAGCTCCACCGGATGCAGTCCCTTTGCCGCGCGGTCAGGGCCCAGCCGCCGGGCCAGCTTGGGCAGGAACTCTGCCGCAATGTCACGGTGCACCAGGCACACCTCCTCCGCGTTGCAGACGCTGGGGCGGCTGGCCTTGGCGTTTTCGATGATGTCCAGCGCCTTATCCTGCTCGGCAGAAGCATCTACGAAGATGTGGCAGATGCCGGTACCGGTCTGGATGCACGGAACCTTGGCGTTTTCAGTGACGGCACGGATCAGCCCTGCCCCGCCCCGGGGAATCAGCAGATCGATATAGCCTACAGCCTCCATAAGCTCTTTTGCGCTCTGACGGCTGGTGTCCTCTACCAGATTGATGAGCGTTTCGGGAAGCCCGGCGGCATTTAGTCCTGCCTGCATGGCGGCAGTAATGGCAGAAGCAGAGCGAAATGCCTCCTTGCCGCCCCGGAGCACACAGACATTGCCGCTTTTCAGAGCCAGAGCGGCGGCGTCAGAGGTGACGTTGGGCCTGCTCTCATAGATGATGGCCACGACTCCCATGGGGACAGCGGTTTTTTCAATGATAAGCCCGTCGGGACGCTCGACCCGGCGGAGTACCTTGCCTACGGGGTCTGGCAGTGCGGCCACCTGACGGATCCCATCGGCCATGTCAGAGATCCGCTGGGGATTCAGGGCCAGCCGATCCAGCATCACCGTAGAGATGTGGCCCCTTGCAGCTTCCAGATCCAGCCTGTTTTCTGCAAGGATGGCATCGGCCCGGGCTTCCAAAGCGCTGGCCATGGAGCGGAGCGCACTGTTTTTCTGGGCTTCCGTGGCCCGGGACAGGACTGGGACTCCGGCCTTTGCGGCGATCAGCAGTTCTTGTGTCGTCATTTCGCTGCTCCTTTCTTCAAGAAACGGGTGCCGACGGGCGTGCCGTCCAGAATGTCATAGAGAACCTGCGGGTTCTTTCCGTTGGTAATAATCATGTCGCAGCCCTGTGCCGTGGCAATCTGAGCGGCGGAGAGCTTTGTGCTCATGCCGCCGGTTGCCAGTTCGGAACCCTTCCCTTCGGCCAGTGCCAGAATTTCCGGCGTGATTTCCGGTACCTGATGAATCAGGCAGGCCTCCGGGTGTTTCCTCGGGTCAGCGGTGTAGAGACCGTCGATATCGCTGAGCAGAACCAGCAGTTCAGCCCCCGCATTGACGGCCACAAGGGCGGCCAGTGTATCGTTGTCACCAATGCTGATCTCATCGGTGACGATGGTATCGTTTTCGTTGATGATGGGCAGTGCATCCAGCTCCAACAGGCGAAACAGCGTGTTGCGGAAATTGCCGAGACGCTCCGGGTGGTCAAAATCATCTCCGGTCAGCAAAATTTGGGCAACGGTGTGGTTGTAGGCACCGAAGGCCTTGTCGTAGATGTACATCAGCTCACATTGGCCAACGGCGGCTGCGGCCTGTTTGGTGGGCATATCGCTGGGGCGCTGCTTGAGGCCCAGCTTTCCAACGCCCATTCCAATGGCGCCGGAGGACACCAGAACAACCTGATTCCCGGCATTTTTCAGATCGCTGATGACCTTGCACAGATTTTCTACCTGACGGATGTTCAGGTGACCGGAGGGATGTGCCAGCGTAGAGGTCCCTACTTTGATACAAATTCGCATGGAGGATATACCCGCTTTCCATCAAAATGTTCCTTCCATTATGGCATCAAATCGTAAAAGTGTCAATGACTTTTGGAAGAAATCACGGCCGGAGCAAGCAGGCGCATTCCGTGTGGGACTTTATTTACAAATCCGCCACATTTCATTCAAGGAACACACAAAAAAGACTGATATGATGAACCTACAGTACAAATGTACTGGCTTTCATTTTCTCTCTCTTTTATGGAAAATGCCGCAGCCGGCTGGTTCCCGGGCTGCGGCATTTTCGGATTCAGGATGCAGAGGGAAGATAGTCCATGGGATCTGCGGGGATTCCGTTTTGGAATACCTCAAAATGCAGATGGGAGGGCTCTTTTGTTTCCAGAAGGGCGGTATTGCCCACTCTGCCGATGACATCACCGGCGGAAACGGCGTCTCCGACCTGAACATCGGGATCCGCCATGAGGCTGGCGTAGCGGGTGGAGATATCCGCATCGTGGGATACTACCACAACCGTTCCCAGATAGTCATCGTCATAGACTGCGGTGACGGTTCCGTCATCGGCGGCCATTACGGGAGCGCCCGGATCGGCGGCAATGTCCAAGCCCTCATGGGTACGCCAGTCTGCCATGGTTTCACTGTAGGTCAGGGTGTCCCGACTGAACGAGGAGAGCACCTGACCGCTTAGGGGCCACTGGACGTTGGATGCTGCGGTTTCCTGACCCATGGCAGATTCATAGGAATCCTCCATGCTGTCGGCGGCCTGAGAAGGGGCCGGAGACGAGGATGCGCTGGGAGCTGCGGAGACCTCGGCGCTGGCAGCGGGGGAGATAGACGCTGCTGCGCTGGTTTCCATGGCCGAATCCCGTGCGGTCTGTACAAATACATAGCCTGAAATTCCGACTGCTGCGATGCAGGCGATCAGGGCTATGTAGTAGCCCTTGCCAGCAAAGCGTTTTTTGTTGTTTTCATTTTGCATTTTCTGCACCTCCGAGGCTATTATGAACACAGAAATGGAAGAATATACCTTCGTGCAAAAAATATTACAGATTTTGTGTCAGCGGTAGTATAATAGATGCAGATAAATGCAGGAACACAACGAAGGAAAGGACGGCAAAGCATATGAAACTGGGACTTGCACTGGAAGGCGGCGCAAATCGAACGATTTTTTCCGCAGGCGTCTGCGACGGCCTGCTGGATCTTGACATAATGGCGGATCATGTAACGGGCGTATCGGCGGGCATTGCCTATGGCGTCAGCTATCTGTCCCGGCAGCGGGGGAGAAATCTGAGGATTCTGGAGAACTATGTGAACGATGACCGCTATATGGGCTCCAGTCATATGCTCAACCCGCTGAACAACTGCTATTTCAATCTGGACTTTGTCTATGATGAGATCCCCAACCGGCTTATTCCCTTTGATTATGAGGCGTTTGCGGCCTATTCCGGTACGGTAGAGGCTGTGGTAACGGATGTGGATACCGGCAAGGCGGCTTATCTGACGGTACCCAAGCGGGATGACAAATTTATGGCGCTGCGGGCCACCTGCGCCCTGCCCATGCTGTTCCCCATCATTGAGGCGGAGGGCGTAAAGTGTATGGATGGCGGCGTGGTGGATCCCATTCCCTATCGCCGGGTCATCGAGGCCGGCTGCGACAAGGTGATTGTAGTGGCAACCCGGGAACGTGCCTACGAAAAAAAGCAGGAAAAGCTTCTGGCGGCGGCGGGGCACATGTACCGGAAATATCCGCATTTTGTGGATGCCCTGAAGCGCCGGGCAGAGATTTACAATGAGGAACGGGCGGAGCTGTTCCAGCTGGAGAAAAAGGGGGACATTTTCCTGTTCCTCCCCTATAACACCGAGGGATTTTCCAGAACGGAAAAGAATCTGGAAAAGATCCGTGCCATGTGGCAGTCCGGGGTGGATCAGGTTCATGCAAGGCAGGCACAGCTGCGGGATTATCTGGACAGCTGAGAAAATTGAAAAACGATCAGAGAGGTCGGAGCTACTGATGCGGCGCAGAAATGCGCCGCATTTTGCCCATTTCGTTGCATTTGTCTACATCCCTTGACAGTGGATGTTGCGGCATCTATACTTTTTGTCAGATACAGCGGGCCGGCGGGAACGGGAAAAGCTGGCTGTTATGCGATCGAGTCCCGGCGCTTTGCGCCAAAAGGAGAGTTTCCTATGAATGAAAAAACCATTAGCGGCAGCTATGTGGCTGAGGCAACAGAGAAGCTGGCTTCTCTGACCATCGCCCCCGATGCTGTCCTTTCCGCGCCCGCAGGCAAATGCCTGACGCTGACTGTAGACGGTGTGAACCAGCAGATCCAGCCGGGCACCTATACCGGCGATGTGGTATTGACTGTATCCGATGCAGTGCAGGTAGACTATGAGAATCATGGCAAGGTCGATCACTTTGAGATGGCCAATGCGGTGGTGATCTCTGACGGCAAGTACGTGCCGGAGAAGTCGGTTGCCGCTGCGGTACTGGCCGGTACGGTCACCGACACCACCGTAGACGGCCTGAAGGTGGATTCTCAGGCGGATAACTTCGGCGGCGTATATGTAGACGGCAACAGCGTTGTTACCATCAACGATGCCAATATGATCTTGAACGGCAACGGCGGCAATGACTTTGTAGGCCATGGTGCCGGCATCACCGCCGCAGGCACCTCTCATGTTACCATCAACCGGGCAAAGATCAGCTCCGTGGGTTCCATCCGGGTTACCGTAGTGGGCCGGGAAGAGGCAACACTGGAGGTCAATGACTCCGAGCTGTTTGTAAAGGACGGCACCAAGCCCAACAATGTATCCGGCATGACCAAGGTGCCGTGGATGCTGGGCCTGACCGGCCGCGTTCGTGCCACCAACTTGGTGGACTCTGCCACGGCTACCTATAACCGCTGCCATATTAAGTGCGAAAACTGGGGCTGCATGTCCACGGACGCAACCAAGAAGGCACGGCTGTATCTGAATGACTGCCTGCTGGAGTCTGAAAATACCGGCTATGGCGCTTACTCCATCGGTAACTGCCTGGATCAGTTTACGGGCTGCACCCTGAATATGGGGAACTATCCTGTGATCATGTGCATGGAGGGCAACGCAACCTTTACCGGCTGTACCGTAAATTCCAAAAAGGTTGGCGTTATGTGCCACGGCGGCAATGGTCAGGGTACACTGACTGTGGATAAGGGAACTGTTTTCAATACGGAGCGTGCCGTTCTTCAGGTAAAGGGCCGCGGCGTTACTATGAATATTTCGGATGCCGGGCTGAACAGTAAGATCGGCGTGCTTCTGGAGGCATTCCCCAACGATGACCCCAATATGGGGCCCATGCCAGCAGGCGGCCCTGGCGGCCCTGGTGGTCCTGGCGGCCCTGGTGGTCCCGGCGGCCCTGGCGGCCCTGGTGGTCCCGGCGGCCCTGGTGGTCCCGGCGGCCCCGGAGCGGGTATGCCTGCAATGCCGGATATGGGCCCTGCCCATGACGAGGTGGAGGTTCACTTCACAGGCTGCAGCTTGAATGGTGATATCATCAATGCGCAGGCAGAGGATCATGAGATGGTTCTGACCTTTGCGGGCTGCACCCTGACCGGCGCCATTTCCACCGGCAAGGCTGCCCATACGCAGGGCGAGCCGGAAGAGAGCAAGTGGTGGCTTATTGGTCTGGTTGACGATACGCTGGAGCCCGTGGAGAAGGATAAGGGCACCAAGGCTGAATTTGATGCCGCTTCCAAGTGGATCGTAGACAAGACCTGTTATCTCAGCGGACTGACCATTGCCGAGGGCGCAAAGGTCGAGGCGGCTGAGGGGCATACCCTCACCATGACCGTAGACGGCAAGGAGACTGCAATCGTTCCCGGCACCTATGCCGGCAAGATCGTAATGACTGTGGCGTAAAGTTAATTCTGGCGGAGTGCCGCACCGCGGCGCTCCGCCTTTTGAAAAAGAAAGGAGATTTTCATATGAGCTACCGCTATGACGCACTGCTGAGCCCCATTCGGATCGGGGATGCTGTGATCAAAAACCGCACGATGTACCCCAATGCATCGCCCCACTTTCTGCAGGGCCCGGAGACCTATCCCGCAGACAGCTTTATGACCTTTATGGGCGGGCTGGCACGGAATGGCGCGGCCACTATTACGCTGGCAGAGTGGTCCAATCCCAACCAGCGCTCCGCACCGGTAGAGGATGCCAAGCGGATGCAGAACTTTGACTACACGGATCCCGGTACCTACAACTATTTTACACAGATGGCGGATGACGTCCATTTCTATGGCTCCAAGCTGCTGGTGAATACGGATATCAAGTATCCCGATGGCTATTCCTTTGACGGCAAAGCCTTTGGCCCTCCGGGCATGGCGGGGAAGCCGGTAAAGATGCTGCCCAAGGAGATGATGCCGGAGGTCATCGAGACCTTCCTGGAAAAGCTCCAGCTGTTTAAGGACTTTGGCTACGACGGCGTTGCCATGCGGGTGGAGATGCTGCTGTATCCTAACCTCCGCACGGATGAATACGGCGGTCCCATAGAGAATCGGGTTCGGTTCCTTCATGAGACCTTGGCGGCAGTGAAAAAGCGCTTTGGCAAGAGCTTTATTGTGGAGCTCTGCGTGGCTGGTGAGCAGCCCAACGGCTATGTGGGCGGAGCCAAGGGATATACGCTGGAGGACACCATCGAATTTGCCAAATGCATGGAGGATGTGGCAGACATTCTTCAGCTGCGGGAATGCGATATGACCAAGTCTCATCCCACGGGCTTTACCTTCCAGAAGGGGGAGCATGAGACCATTCGCTATTCTGAGGCCATTAAGGCGGCAGGATGTAAGATCCTTACGGAGCCTGTGGGCGGCTTTCAGGATCCCGATGAGATCAACACCTATATTAAAGAGGGCAAGTGCGACATGATCGGCATGGCCCGTGCCTTTATGTGTGATCCCGAATACGGGAAGAAGCTCTATGAGGGTCGGGGCGAGGATGTTGTGCCCTGCCTGTGGTGCAATAAGTGCCATGGTACGATGTCGGCGCCCTATATGACCTTCTGCTCCGTGAACCCGGTACAGGGCATTGCCCATAAGGTTGGGAAGATGGTGGATCAGGAGACTGCTCCCAAGAAGGTCGCGGTCATTGGCGGCGGCCCGGTGGGTATGAAGGCGGCCATTGTGGCGGCAGAGCGGGGCCATGATGTGACCCTGTTTGAAAAGACGGACTATCTGGGCGGACAGCTGATCCACAGTGACTATTCCAGCTTTAAGTGGCCGCTGAAGAACTTTAAGGAATATCTGATCCGCCGGATGGGACAGGTAGGCGTTAAAGTATTGATGAACACCGAGGCAACACCTCAGAAGCTCAGTGCCGGCGGCTTTGATGCGGTACTGGCGGCCACGGGCGCAACGCCCAACGTGCCGAAGATCGATGGCCTCCGGGATGCCGAGGGCAATGTTAAGCCGGAGTACAAGGTCTGCCTTGACGTATACGGCCATGAGCAGGAGCTGGGACACCATGTGGTCTGCATCGGCGGCAGTGAGACGGCCATTGAGACGGCCATGTATCTGGCAGAAAACGGCCATGATGTAACGCTGCTGACCCGGCAGGACGAGCTGGCCAAGGATGCCAGCCACCTCCACTACATCACCATGGCATGGATCAAGACGGAGCCTGACGGCAGAACCCATATGGCGCCCGCATGGGAGAAATACGAGGGCATCAAGGGCATCCTGAATGCAACCACGGTCAAGGTGGAGGGAAACACCGTGACCTATGTGCAGGATGGTCAGGAGAAAACCGTATCCGGAGACAGCGTGATCATCTCCGGCGGCATGAATCCCAATGTGGACGAAGCGCTGCGCTTTGCGGGGATCGTACCCAAGTTCTTTGTGATTGGCGATGCCAACCGGGACGGCAACATCCAGCGCGGTATGCGGGATGCATTCTCCAAGGCAATGCTGCTGTAAATTATGTAAACTAATTCCGGCGGGCGGGGCTTGTCCCTGTCCGCCGGGTGTGCTATGATAAGAAAAAAGAAAAAATGGAGGCAGTCCTATGGAGCTGAAGTATCCCCATCTGTTTTCACCCATTACCATTGGAGGCGTAACCTTCAAGAACCGTATCTGGTCTGCGCCGGCAGGAACACATCTGCTGGCCGGATTGGAGGAGTACCCCAACGAGGCGGTCATTGCCTATTATGCCAATAAGGCCAAGGGCGGCAGCGCAAATATTACCTTCTCTGCTCAGAACATGGATATCTATCGCCCCAACGATGATGTCCATGCCCATGAGAACATTTTTTCTCAGAAAAACCACCGGATGTGGCGGCAGCTCACCGATGCGGTGCACTACTATGGGGCAAAGATCTCGCTGGAGCTGCTGGCCTTTGAATACCACGGCTATGATGAAAATAACAATCTGGTATCCTATACGGTCAACGGCCATGGAAAGCGTTATCCCAAGCTGACCCGTCCGGTGATGGAACGGATCGCAGAGAGCTATGCCGATGCGGCAGAGGCAGCGCTGGACTGCGGCTTTGATATGATCCTGATCCATGGAGGCCATGGGCTGGTGCTGTCCCAGATGCTCTCCCCCAAGTTCAATACCCGGAAGGACGAGTTTGGCGGCAGCCTCGAAAACCGTGCCAAATTCCCAATTATGATTCTGGATGCCATCCGACAGCGGGTGGGGCGTAGACTGCTGATCGAGTACCGGATCTCCGGCAGCGAGCTCACGGAAGGCGGCTTTACGCCTGAGGACTGCGTGGCGTTTCTGAAGCTGGTGCAGGACAAGATCGATATTGCCCATATCTCCTGCGGAAGCTTTTACAGCGAGACGGAGCATATCATGCATCCAAACAACTTCCTGCCTGCGGGCTGCAACGCCTATCTGGCAAGAGCGGTGAAGGAGAGCGGAGAAATCCACATCCCGGTGCTGACGCTTGGGGCCTTTCAGCAGCCTGCACTGATGGAGGAGACCATTGCCACCGGCGGTGCAGATCTGGTCGCTATGGCAAGAGGAACCATATCCGATGCCTTTGCCCCGGACAAGGCGCTGCATGGGAAGGAGGATGAGATCATCCCCTGTATCCGCTGCTTCCACTGTTTGGACTATGGCCGGAATACGGCCTTTGCCTGCTCAGTGAATCCCACGGTGGGCCGGGAATACCGCCTCAAGCTGCTGGAGGAGCCGCCCAAGTCGAAGAAAAATGTAGTAGTCATCGGCGGCGGCCCGGCCGGGATGGAGGCCGCTATGGTGGCGGCGCAGAGGGGACATCAGGTGACGCTCTTTGAGAAGGAGGATCACTTGGGCGGCAAGCTGATCTTTTCACGGCAGGTGGAATTTAAGAAGGTGCTGGAGAACTTTATGGACTATCAGATCCATATGCTGGATAAGCTGGGGGTCACGGTAAAGCTTTCTACAGAGGCAACACCGGATATGGTGGAGGCCATGGCGCCGGATGCGGTCATCGCCGCTGTAGGTGCAGATGCGGCGATCCCGCCCATTCCCGGCGTAGACGGCGATCATGTGATCACGGCAGAGCAGTGCTATCATAAGGGACTTGTAGGGGAGGAGATGGGCGAGGATATTGCGGTACTGGGCGGCGGCCTTGTGGGCTGTGAGACGGCCCTGTATCTTTCCATGTATCTCCATAAGAACGTGACGCTGGTCGAAATGAGCCGTGCGGTGGCACAGGAGGACTATTCGATTCCCCGACAGGCGCTGGTAGAGCATATGAATGAATATGTGACCTACTACTGCGGCGTGAAGTGTACCGGAATCACCGCAGAAGGCATGGAGGTGGCCGACAGCTATGGGAACCATGCGCTGATCCCGGCGGATACAGTGGTGCTGGCAGCGGGAATGCGGGCCAGAGCTGCTCAGGCGGAGCAGTTCCGGGGCCTCAGCCTGTTCTTTGAGCCGGTGGGGGACTGCGTGGTGGCGAAGAATGTCCGGGGGGCTACCCGGTCGGCCTATGATGCGGCGTCCAGAATATAAAGGCATAACATACGGACAGATACGGCAGCCATGGAGCCATTCCATGGCTGCCATTTTGCCGTGTAAAGGAATTTGAATGCTTTTCTCACGGATTTTACCGACTGCCGATAGCGTATTTTACAGGGAATCCTTTATCATAGAAGCGTTTCAAGGTTCAAAATGAATATGTGAAAATGAAAGGATGACCAGCTTGAAAAGAGTAAAGAAAGCGCTGGCAGCGTTGATGGCAGCTTCCATCTGCCTGTCTGTGGCAGTTTGTCCCGCTGCGGCATTGGATGGAGAGGGCGGCCAGACCGTTGGCTCTACCACCGGCGTGGTGGATTCCGGTACTGTCTGGCAGTATTTAGACAACAACACGAATCCCGGTACACAGGAGAACCCTACCAGCTGGACCCAGCAGGTGGATCTTTCAGCGGAGGGGTGGAAAACCGCTTCCGGCAGCTTTGGGGCCAAGCGGGGGCAGAAGGTGGCCCTGAACGGCGGACTGATACCCAATATCCTGCTGGAGGGCTGCGATGGACAGAACGACTATACCACATACTTTTTCCGCACGACCTTTCAGGTGGACAATGCCGCAGATGCAACGCAGCTGCTGGGGCAGATCACCTATGACGATGCGGCGATTGTCTATGTCAACGGCGTGAAGGTGGCCGGACTGAATGAGCCCGAAGCAGGCTATGCATCCAATATGGAATATGGCTGTAAATCTACAGTAGATGCGCCTCTGACGGAAAATATCGTGGAGGATGATACCTCCATGCTGGTGGATGGCACCAATACACTGGCAGTGGAGCTTCATCAGGATCGGAAGACCAGCTCGGATATCTATCTGGCTGTCAACAGCTTTTTGGTTTCCACAGAGCAGCCCAGCAATGAGCTGGAGGTGGACAGCCTTACCATCAACATTGGTAAGACCGAAGACTGCTTGGGCGTCACATGGTATGACACTTCTTCCGAGGCGGACGTACTGCATTTCGGCGGAAAGGACTATACTGCTGAGGTGAAGCAGGCATCCAAAACGGGATATTATGTGAACCATGTGGACCTGAGCGGCCTGACCGCTTCCACGGAGTATGCTTATAGCATTTCGTCCGGTGACAAAACCACCAAGGAATACAGCTACACCACGCCTGCCTTTGGCTCTGAAAGCTTCAGCTTTGCGGCGGTAGGCGATCCGCAGCTCTACTACAGTAGCTTGGAGAGCAATGTAGAGGGCTGGACGAAAACAGTAAGCGAGATCACCAGCGATGGCGTTCCCTACAGCTTCCTGTTCTCTCTGGGCGACCAGATCAACGAGTATTATGCCGCAGACGGATCCAATCTGAACAAGGTAGAGACCGAGTACAGCGGCTTCTTCCGGAATGAGAACCTCCATTCTATTGCATTGGCCACGCTGGTTGGCAACCACGATAACGGCAACAACTCCACCCTGTATACAGAGCATTTCCAGATGCCCGGTGTGACCGGCTACGGCCAGAACCGAGAGGGGGACGGCGATTACGCCTTTACCTACGGCGGCGTACAGTTCATGGTGCTCAATACCTCCAACCTGTCCATTGCTGAGCATAAGGAATTTCTGGAAAAGACCCTTGCGGAGAATTCGGATGCCAACTGGAACGTGGTCTGCTTCCATAAATCCATGTATTCTGTGGCAAGCCATGTAACGGAATCCGGTATTGTTACGCTGCGGATGGGCCTGAGCCCCATCTTTCGGCAGCTGGGCATTGACGTGGTGCTGCAGGGTCATGACCATGTGTATGCCAGAAGCTATATCATGGGCGGGCAGGATGGTATGACCGCAGACGAAAAGAGAACTGAGGACGGTAAGGCGCTGCAGGACATCTATGCCCCGGATGGCGTACAGTATGTGACCCTGAACTCCGGTTCCGGCTCCAAGTTCTACAACATCACTGGGGAAGCATTTACCTATACCGCAGTACAGAATCAGGAGAAGGTGCCCAACTATTCCAGCATCTCTGTAACACCGGACACCTTCACGGTAACGACCTATCGTACCAATGATCAGAGTGTGGTGGATACCTTCACGCTGCATAAGGGGGAAGCGCCCAGCAAGCCCAGCGAGCCCCCCACGCAGCCCAGCGAGCCCCCCACGCAGCCCAGTGAGACTCCCACGCAGCCCAGTGAGACCCCCACGCAGCCCAGTGAGACTCCCGCAAAGCCCAGCGAGACTCCTACGCAGCCCAGCGAGACTCCCACGCAGCCCAGTGAGACCCCCACACAGCCCAGCGAGACTCCCGCACAGCCCAGCGAAAAGCCCTGCGATGGTGGGGATCACTGCCCCAGCAAGGTGTTTACGGATGTAGACACGACGAAATATTATCATGACGCTGTGGATCAGGCTTACAGCGAGGGAATGATGATCGGCATTGGCAATCAGGAGTTCGGCGTGGGACATCCCATGACCAGAGGCATGGTGGTTACTGTGCTCTATCGGATGGCCGGTAGCCCCGCAGTACAGGGCAGCTCCACCTTTGCAGATGTGAAGGTGGGTGCATATTATGAGGATGCGGCGATCTGGGCACAGCAAACCGGAATTACCGAGGGCGTGAGCAAGGATCGCTTTGCACCGACTGCCACAGTGACCCGTGAGCAAATGATCACATTCCTCTACCGGTATGCGCAGAAATGCGGCGTGGAGACTGCCACCGGCGATCAGTGGAAAAACTTCTCGGATCATGCACAGGTCTCTGATTATGCAAGAGATGCCATGGGCTGGGCGGTCAAGACCGGCCTTGTGGAAGGTACCGGAGACCAGCAGCTTTCGCCCAAACACCCGCTGCTTCGTGAGCAGTGTGCGCAGCTTCTCGTAAGATTTGAAGAGATTCTTCCTTGACAAAACTGCGCCCTAAACGGCGTTGTCCGGGTCAGAAATCGGGGTCAACCGATTCCTGACCCGGAATTGCTTTGTTTGCAAAGAATTTACCGGAAACAAGAGCTGCTGTTTACAGGAGCGTGGTAGGATGATCAGGAAAAATCAAACAGGAGTATCGTGCGATGAGAATAAAAAAAGCGGGAAAAGAACATTGGGCCAGATTGGTATGCCTTTTACTGATGGCTGCCACCATGGCGGCTATCCTGTCCATCAGCTGGAATGAGATCAATGAATTTCATATGGTGAATCAGGAAACCCTCAGCTATGAAAGAGGGCGCATATTGTCGGTGGATGCAGAACAGCTGGAACCGGATACACTGGAACCGGATCGACAGGTGGGCGTGCAGCAGCTGACGGTGGAGCTGCTGGAAGGAGAACAGGCAGGAGCGGCTGTACAGGTGGTAAACTATGTGACCAGAACCCTGAACGTAGTGGCAAAGCAGGGGCAGACGATCATGATATGTGCAGATCGGCCGGAGAATGCGGAGCCTTACTACACCGTGTTTAACTACAATCGGGTTCCGGCGCTGCTGCTTACGGTTGGCATCTTTTTTGTGATCGTCCTTGCGGTGGGACGTGGAAAAGGCAGCTGGTCGCTGCTGGGACTGGGATATACGGTATTTGTGATCCTGTTTTTCCTGATTCAGGCGATCTTCCACGGCTGGAATGTGATGCTGTCTACGGTGCTGACCGTTGCGCTTAGTACCTTTGCGGCACTGATCCTGTTGGGGGGGATCGGGAAGAAGGTGCTGGTGGCGTCCGTATCTACACTGCTGGGCGTGGCCCTGTCCGGCGGGCTGTTTTGGATCTTCTCTAAAATACTCCATATTTCGGGATATAATCTGGATTCCGCAGAATCGCTTTTGATGATCTCACAGTCCACGGGAATGGAGCTTCGCCCGCTGTTAATGGCGGGGGTGCTGATTTCCGCGCTGGGTGCAGTGATGGATGTGGGGATGTCGATCGCATCATCCATGGAGGAGATCCATCTGTTGAATCCGGAACTAGGCGCCCGTGCGCTGATGGCTTCCGGAATGCGCATTGGACGGGACATGATCGGAACCATGACCAATACCTTGATTCTGGCCTACACAGGAACGGCTATGACAACGATGCTGCTGCTTTTGGCCTACGGCTATGGTGCCGGGCAGCTGCTGAATTCAGATTATCTTGCCATGGAGCTGGCACAGGGCATTGCCTCCACCGGCGGCGTGGTGCTGACGGTTCCGGCAGCTTCGGCCATTTCGGCGGTGGTATTTCGCAGGCGATAAATAAACGCGCAGCCTCGGAGCGAAGTGCTCCGGGGCTGCGCTTTATACGAGAATCAGTTATTTGCCTTCTTGGCCTGACGTGCGGCCTTGCGCTCTTCCAGCTTGGAGACGATGACGGCACAGGCGGCGTCACCGGTGATGTTGACGGTGGTACGACCCATGTCGAAGATGCGGTCGATACCGGCAACCAGCGCAATGCCCTCCACGGGAATGTTGACGCTCTGAAGCACCATGGCCAGCATTACCATGCCGGCACCGGGGACACCGGCGGTGCCGATGGAAGCCAGCGTAGCGGTGAAGATGATGGTGATCATATTGCCCAGATCCAGATGGATGCCATAGCAGGCGGCGATAAACACGGCGCAGACGCCCTGATAAATGGCGGTGCCGTCCATGTTGATGGTAGCGCCCAGCGGGAGGACAAAGGAAGAGATCTCACGCTTTGCGCCCAGATTCTCAGAGCACTCCATGGTAAAGGGCAGGGTGCCCACGGAGGAGGCGGAGGAGAAGGCCATCATAATGGCGGGGG
>OLRG01001999.1_pt1 | contig 15271 bp, 12 predicted proteins | sample 1672331 | NCBI WGS metagenome assembly OLRG01 (sample SAMEA3136672, study PRJEB25190) | human gut metagenome
CGTAGCAATCTGGTATCAAAGGGGTCAAAATACCTTTTGACCCCAACATCATTATTATATTTCTACATCCAGTATAACATGTTTTCTTTTACTTTCAAGTCCTTTCATCTTCCTTGAAATTTCATAATTCCATGCTTCCACCCATTGACTTTCCGGATGGTTTCGCTTATGCTGAACATAAGAGCGCTGCATGTTTCATGGGGGAAAATGCAGGGCGTTTTTTTACACAGGAGGGTTTTTACACAAATGAAGAAAGAAACTGTTACAACCAATCAGATCACCGAGGGCGTGATCTGGAAACAACTTTTATTGTTCTTTTTCCCCATTGTTCTGGGAACATTTTTTCAGCAGCTGTACAACACGGCAGATACGATCGTTGTCGGACGTTTTGTCAGCAAAGAAGCTCTTGCCGCCGTCGGTGGTTCCGCCGCACAGATTGTGGGGCTGATCGTGGGCTTCTTCGTCGGACTGGCTTCCGGTGCTTCGGTTATCATTTCCCAGTTTTACGGTGCAAAGAACAGAGTGCAGCTGAACCGTGCTCTGCATACTGCCTATGCATTCTCTATCATTGGAAGTATTTTCATCACCGTTCTGGGAATTCTGATTGCTCCCTGGATGCTTGAACTGATGCACACACCACAGGAAACCATGGCGGATGCACTGCTCTATCTGCGGATCTACTTCGCCGGTATTATCTTTGTCTTTATCTATAATGTGGGTTCCAGTATCCTTCGTGCAATGGGAGACTCCCGCAGACCGTTATATTATCTGATCGTCTGCTGTATCCTGAATATTGTGCTGGATATCGTGCTGGTGATCGTTTTTCACATGGGAGTTGCCGGTGTGTCAATCGCCACGATTTTTTCTCAGGGAGTCAGTGCCGTTTTGATCACCCGCGCCCTAATGCATTCCGACGATCTGTATCAGCTAGAGTTCCGAAAGATCCGATTCCACAAATCTGCTCTGATCAGTTTGATCTGGGTGGGCTGTCCTACCGGCATCCAGTCAATTTTATACAGTGTCACCAACATGCTGATCCAGACGTTCTTGAATAATCTGGGAACCGATACAGTGGCCGCCTGGAGTGCTTTCGGAAAGATCGATTCTTTATACTGGATGGTCAATAATGCGTTCGGTATCGCCGTTACGACTTTCGTAGGACAGAATTTTGGTGCCGGAAAATACGACCGCATGAAAAAGAGTGTCCGCATCGGGCTTTGTATGGGGCTTTGTACAGCTCTGACATTGACTCTCATATTCTATAGCTTCGGCACTCCGCTGTTTCGTCTGTTTACCTCCGATGAAAATGTAGTCTCTATCGGTATGCAGATGTTACACCACGTTGCTCCGGCATACTGCCTGTTCGTCTTCATCGAACTGCTCTCCGGTGCACTCCGCGGAACCGGAGATGTTGTGATCCCGATGCTTATCACCTGTTTCGGTGTCTGCCTGCTGCGTATCGCCTGGCTCTTCTTCATCGTACCACTCGCTCCGGGCCTCAACACCATCGTCCTCAGCTACCCGGTCACCTGGGCGATCACGGCGGTAATGTTTATCGTTTACTACTGTTACCGGGCAAAGAAGTGGCCGAAATCTTCTGCGAAAAAAACGGCTTAATCTTATGCCGATAATATCCTTTAACTGTTTGCCCGTATAACGTAAGGAAAGGGGCTGTCGGGAATGACAGCCCCTCTTTGTATACTCTTATAAGCCGATATTTTCGTAACTATTCAGCAGGTAATATTTCGCGAGGTTGTTTTGCCATGAATATGCCAAAATCCCGAGACATACAAGCAAACTGCCCTTGCCGAAGGTAATTTCAAATACATTTTTGCTCGTACCTGTGAAAGTACTGAACAGTTACAAATTTTCATTTATCGTGTACATGTATAAACATATAGCATATCTTGTGAACTACTCATAAGCATGATCAGCTCAGCGTCTCCCTTTTGCTTTCTTATGCAATAATTAATTTCAGAAAAAGAAGGATACATTACAGGATCAATATTCATATTTTCTAAATGTCCTATCATTTCTTCCTCCCAATACTTTGTTGGTATCTGCTTGTACAATGATGTTTTTAGAACCTTTTGGTCATTTTCTGAGCACAAATAAATATTATATGATTCCCACATGCCGTCAACCGTATAATAAGATTCAACAAATGGAAAGTTAATATCCCATTGAGTTTTAAACCATATACTGTTCACAATTTTTTTACCCATCAGTATGAAAACGAACATTATCAATGCAACCAGAACCCCAGTGATTAAAATTCTTTTCTTCATGTACTTTCCCGTCCTCTTTCCGCATATATTTACAAAGAACAATCCTTCCCGGAGCTTTGTATGCGTATCCTGCTTTTTCTTTCTGATCTGATGATCCCACTCCTCTTTTTCTACATCATCGGCTTCAGTCTTCTGATGAAAAAGGACATCTACAACGACTTCGTCACCGGTGCTTTCGACGGTTTGAAAATAGTGGTAAAAATCATGCCCACGTTAATCGGTCTGATGACCGGCGTGGGGATCCTGCGTGCCTCCGGCTTCCTGGATGCCCTCGCCTCCCTCCTCGAAAACATCCTGAAACCCACCGGTTTCCCATCCGCCCTGGTTCCCCTCTCCATCGTAAAAATGTTCTCCTCCGGCGCCGCCACCAGTCTCCTCCTCGACCTCTACAAACAACACGGCCCCGACTCCACCATCGGCCTGACCGCCTCCCTCATCCTCAGCAGCACCGAAACCATCTTCTACACCCTCAGCGTCTACTACATAGCCGCCAAAGTCCAAAACCCCCGCTACACCCTCCCCGGCGCCCTCCTGGCCACTTTATCCGGCATCATCGCCAGCACCATCATAGCAAACCTTATGTAACCCCCACCCATCTGCTTTCTTACCTGGTACATCGTTCCATAAATAACTGTATCATTCACGCAGGGTATGGATTCGAGTGTGCAGTTCAAAAAGCGTATTTTCCCATACCAGCCAACCCCCTCCGCTCTCAACCACTATCTCCCCCACGCAAAAAACAGCGGCAGACTCCTGGCTTCCTGGTCTGGCAACACTTTGTGGGCGCTTAGGGCAAGCTTTGAGATCCGACGTCTACGCAGACTTTCGCGCGGGTCAGCCGACCCGCGTGAATATAGTCGTAGTTGGCGGCTACTGTAAAACCCCTTACCTTCCGTATGGAAAAAAGCGCAAACTATCCCTATCATCTTTTAAGAATGATTTATTCATTTTACACTTATGCGGGAACTGCCTCTTTTGGTGGTTCCCATCCTAATGCTTTCAACTTCTTTAAGTATGCATGGATCTTCCGCTCTGCATTAAACTGATTGTAGTATTCTGCCCCAAGATCCTGATATTTCACACCGTCTTTCAGGATATGATAAATTGCTATTAAGATCGAATGTGCCACTGCTACATATGCACGTTTCTTGCCACGGTGGGTACTGATCCGTTTAAACTGGGCATGGAAATAGGAACTTTTATGTCTTACCGCTGCATGTGCACATAATACCAGCGTGGATTTCAGCAATGCATTTCCTTTCCGGATCTTTCCACTTTTCCGTTTCTTTGCACTCACATTGTCCCCCGGACATAACCCTGCCCACGATGAGATATGACGGTCGCTGGGAAATCTTTCCATATCTGTTCCGATGACAGCTATGATTGTCTGTGCACTGGTGTTACCAATTCCTGTAACATCCTGGATCACCTGGGATGCCTGTTTTTCCTCTGGTTTCATAAAGTTGTCAATCTCATCGTTCAGGTTTTCGATATGAACGTTTAATTCATCCAGATGCTGAAGCAGCTCCTTTAACATCCTTCTCTGCAAAGGACTCATGAATCCCTTCAGATCATCAAGGATCTGCTCTTTCGATGCTTTCAGGTTATGGGCGATCAGTTTTTCTTCATACATCTCATCATATTTTTTCTCATCAATCTCATTTCCTGACAGGATATATTCGAGGATCTTCCTGGCACTTTTCCCATTGATATTTGTCACGGTTCCTGACAGTTTGATATTGGCTCCTTCGAGCATCTTTTGCAGTCGGTTCAGTTCCCGCGTACGTTCTCCAACGAGACTTTTCCGATACTGTACCAGTTCACGCAGTTCTCTCTGATCCTTACTCGGGATATAACTCGGCTGAAGTAATCCGTGCTGGAGCAGTTCTGCAATCCATTCTGCATCCTTTACATCTGTCTTTCGTCCTGGTACGGCTTTCATATGTGCCGGATTCACTACAATCGCATGAAGACCATAGGATTCCATGATGTTATACAATGGTTTCCAGTAAGAACCGGTGCTTTCCATCGCAACGATCTCACATTCATTTTTTTGCAGCCATTCTGCCAGTTCCATCAGTTCCCGGGTGGTCGCACCGAATTCCCGGAGTTCTTTCTTGCGTTTATGGTTCAGACAGGCAACAATCAGTTTTTTGTGTACATCAATACCACAACAAATGTCGTAAATTTTATCCATATCAATACCTCCGGATCTTATTTACGGCACGGTACTCTGTCTTTTGTCAGTTTACTGTACGTCCTTTCGCCAGAAATGGCTGGACAGATGGTGGTGCAAATGAGAGTACCGGAAATCAATTTAGCTCACGGGCTACAGGCCCAAACCGCTAACGATCTTTACCGTTACTTTTAGTATAACGGATGACACATCTGTTCTACAATCTTTTCTAAACAAAAAAAGATATCATTTCCGATGTACCATAACTTACATAGGAAACAATATCTTTTTATGAAAAACTTCCGGATGCCACTCCGGTTTTATTCATGGTGTAGCACGCGAGGCGCGCATGGGAATTTAGCTCAAAGTTGCCCTGCCCACGTTGCCAGACCAGGAAGCCAGGAGTCTGCCGCGTCCCTTTTTACGACACTACCCCTCTACTCCCGGAAATTCCCAGCCTTCTTATACTTATTCATAATTCCAAAATACATCACCAACAGCAGTGCAGACGCAAAAATCCACGCCACCGGGCTCGCCAGACAAATCCCCAGATAACTCTTATAATGCGAAGCAACCACAGCCGTCAGCCCTCTTCCTGCCAGCTCTGCAATCCCTGCCGTCATGGGAAGGAATCCATATCCCATTCCCTGGATACCGTTTCGGTATACATTTACCACATTAAGCGGAATAAAGAACAACGCCACGCACTTCATATAAATATCCACCAGACCCACGATCTGATCCAGATTCTCAGACACAAACAGTCCGGTCAGCATATTACCAAAGAAGAACACCAGCACTCCGAACACCACCGAATAAATGCTACCCATGATCGTTGTTGCCCGGAATCCTCTGCTGATTCTCTTCACCTTACCTGCACCCATATTCTGTGCACAGTAAGTAGCCATCGTAGTACCCAGTGCCACATAAACCTGCGTTGCCACCTGCTCGATCTTATTTGCCGCAGTAAACGCTGCCACATGCACAGAACCAAGCACATTCAGTGCAGCCTGCACCATCATCGCACCGATCGCAGTGATCGAATACTGCAGTGCCATCGGAAAACCGATGGCCAGCTGCTGCCGTACCAGATGACCATCCAGTTTAAAATCCCAGCGATCCAGCTTCAGAATCGGCACTTTCTTAATAATATAGACCAGACAAAGCAGCGCCGAAACTCCCTGCGCAATAACCGTCGCATACGCCGCTCCTGCTGCTCCCAGGTGAAACACAATGATCAGTACCAGATCCAGCACAATATTCAGTGCTGCGGAAAACAGCAGAAAATACAACGGCGTCTTACTGTTACCCAGCGCACGCAGGATACCCGCTAACAGATTATACATAACCTGTGTAAAAATCCCCGCACAGATGATCATAATATACTTATATGCATCCTGAAAAATATCCTCCGGTGTATTCATAAGAATCAGCAACGGCTTCATAAACGCCATACTGATCACCGTCATCACCACGCTGACGATCACAGAAAGTACTGCCGCAGATCCGACCGTCTTACGCATCCCCGGCATATCTCCGGCACCGAATCGCTGACTGGTCAGTACCGTAAAACCTGCCGTGAGTCCCATCAGAAATCCCAGGATCAGAAACCCGATCGTTCCGGTCGATCCGACAGCCGCAAGAGCCTTTGTTCCCACAAACTTACCAACAATCACCGTATCCACCATACTGTAAAACTGCTGGAAAATATTTCCGATAACAATGGGAATCGTAAAATTCAGGATAATCTTCCACGGTGTTCCCACCGTCATATCTCTTTCCATAGAGATCCTCCTCTCATAATAACTCCTCATTTTGCGCGATAAAAATCCGGGGACACAGCCCCGGGATCTTTATCACGTTATTTACTTTCACCCATTATATGCGATGCTTTTTCATTTTTCAATACTATTTTTTGTAAAATTATTGTTACCTTTTTCCGGTCTGGCCATCCAGTTTTTTGTTTTGATATACAAAACGGCAGCACCCGTACTGATCGCCGTCGCAAGGATTGCCGGACCAACGATCGCCGTTGGCGTCACACTGCCATATTCTGTCCGAAAAGCAATGATATTGACCGGGATCAACTGCAGGGAAGATATATTCAGGATCAGGAAATCACACATTTCATTACTTGCTGCACCGACAGCTACCGCCCGCTGTTTTTTTCTCCGCCGCTCTTCTTCCAGATCCGACAGTTCTTCCATCGCTTTCAGCCCGGCCGGCGTGGCCGCCCAGCCGAGTCCCAGGATATTCGCCAGCAGATTCGTTGCAATCGATTTCCTCGACGGGTGATTCCCGGGGATTTCCGGAAACAAAAAGTTCAGCACCGGCTGCATTCTCTGCTCCATCGCCTCCAGAAGTCCGGACTTCTCTGCAATCCGCATCATCCCCACCCAGAGTGCCGTAACCCCAGCCATCACTACGCACAGACTTACTGCCTCCTTCGAAGACTGAATCGCCGCCTCTGATACTTCCTCCAGATGCCCGGTCACCGTCCCGTAGATAATCCCGATCAGAATCATACCGCCCCAGAGATAATTCATAAAAAGCTGCTCCGTTTTTGTTGGATTCTATTATGTATACGCCCTGCATCGTAAAAATATACGTAACTGCTCTACCGTTCTTTATGAAAATGCTGTAATGTTGAAAAACCATTGCTGCGACGATATTCCCGTTTATGTAATACAGCAGCTTTTTATGATCACACGTATATTTTTTATTTCTGAAACTTCTTTCTCCCCCATTATCTTTACTTTCCCCCCTCCATTCGTTACAATAAATCATAAAGCAAAAGCTTGTCCGAAAACTTTTCGGAAGAAAGGAGAAGGTTATGAAATTTTCATTTTCCCCTTCCTCCACTAACCTGGAAAAAGTGGAAGAAGGAACGCAACTTTTATTGGGGGATATCAAATCAGAAAAGGAACTGGAGATTCAGGTGGAGTTTCAGGAAAATGTTCCGCTTACCATCGCACGAAACGGCGATCACCTGCATATTACCTGTCAGGAACCGGCGCATTATTATCGGGGACTGAACTGGGCGGTACATCATCTGGAGGATACCTGGAACACGAAAAGTGAACCTGTATACTTTTCAAAAAATGGAGTGATGTTGGACTGCTCCAGAAATGCAGTATTTACCGTAGAAAAGGTAAAATCTTTTATTCGTATCATGGCGAAACTGGGAATGAACACCCTGATGCTCTACACCGAAGAGACTTACACCGTACCGGATGAACCTTATTTCGGTGCTTACCGCGGCCGCTACAGCCAGGATGAGATCCGCGAGATGGATGCTTACGCGAGAACTTTTGGCATCGAACTTGTACCGTGTATCCAGACACTGGCGCACCTGCACAATGCCCTGAAATGGCCGCTCGGAGATACCGTCAAAGACACCGCCGACATCCTTCAGGTAGGAAAAGAAGAAGTCTACACCCTCATTGAAAAAATGCTTCGCTCCGTAAAAGAGTCCTTTTCCACCAACCGGGTACATCTCGGCATGGACGAAGCTGCACAGCTCGGTCTTGGAAAATATCTCCGGGAAAACGGATATACCAAAAGTTCCGTTCTGATCCGCGAACACAGCGCCCGCGTTTTCGAGATCTGCAAAAAGCTGGGACTGGAGCCGATGATCTGGAGCGATATGTATATCACTGCCAACACCGGCGGCGGTTATTACGATCTCGCCGACGATACCGATTGCAGCGACTGGGAAAAACCGGATCCGGATCTCGGACTGGTTTACTGGGACTACTATAATCCGGAGCAGAAAATCTATGAAAAAATGATCCGCGTTCACCAGCAGCTTTCCAACAAAGTTATCTTTGCCGGAGGTTCCTGGATCTGGAACGGAATCTCACCGAACTATTCCAAGACCTTTACCTGCACCCGTGCCGGACTTGCCGCATGTAAAAAATACCACATGCCGGAAGTCTTCTGTACCGCATGGATGGATAACGGCGCCGAAACTCCTGTAGATGCGGTTCTGCCCGGTCTGGCTCTGTTCGCCCATCTGGGATTCCACGAAGATTTTGATGAACATGCACTGACAGAAGAATTCCACGATGTGACCGGTGCATATCTGAACGACTTCCTGGAACTGGACGCTCTCGACTCCCTGTTCCAGAACGGACAGCCGAATCTGGACACCGATAATCCGTCCAAATATCTGCTGTATCAGGATCCTCTTCTCGGCATCTTTGACCGCCATATCGAAGATCTGGATCTGGACACTGAACGTTATTATCAGGATCTGGCAGACCGCCTGGAAATCTGCCGAAAACATACCCCGGCTTATGATACGCTGTTTGCTTTCTATCACAGTCTCGCCAGCACGCTCGCCGGCAAAGCCGACCTTGGCGTCCGCCTGAAAAAAGCATACGATGCCCATGACTTATCCACACTGGAGATTATCTGCGAAGAAGTTATCCCCGGAATCATCAACGATCTGTCCACAACCAGACTTCTGCGCGAACACCTCTGGATGCAGGACGCAAAACCTTTCGGCTATGAACTCGTAGACATCAAACTCTCCGGCGTCATTGCCCGCCTCACCAGCACCCGCTACCGTCTCCGTTACTATATCGACGGCAGAGTAAAGCGCCTGGAAGAACTGGAAGCCGACCGCCTCCCCTACTTCCTCCCGGGAACCCCCAAACGCGAAAACCTCTGGCACCGCATCATCAGCGGCGCAGACCTTATGGATACAATTTAACAACCTACTATTTCCAAAAACCCCTCGGAACACATCTCCCGAGGGGGTTTATTATATGTCAATAAAATGCATTATCATTTTTAAACTATATTTATTCATATACAACTTTCATCCACCTTTTCCCACCTATCAGGAACTGCCCTAGCCAAACTTTACAGCTCAATGAAGTCTCAGCCAAAACACAACCCGGAGATAGAACAGCAAGAGGCGGAGGCATTTTGCGTGCCGCTTAGAGTGAGCTTTAAGATCCTCGACTTACGGAGACTTTCGCTTGGGTCAGCTGACCCAAGTGAATATAGTCGTAGTTAGTCGATAGCTTAAAGTCGCTCTGCACGCTGCCTCCGCCCCTTGCTGTTCTATCTCCGGGCGTCCCCTTAATCAAAAACTTAATTTAATCCAGCAGTCCCTGATACACATCCCGCTTCGAGATCCCCCGGTCCTTCGCCACCATCTTCATAGCGTCCTTCCGTCCAATCCCCTGATCCTCATAGATCTTCATGTGTTCCTCCAGCGACATCTCTTCCCATGCCCGCTGCTTCTCCTCAATCATCTCTTTCCGGCTTCTGCCTTCCATCACGATCACACACTCCCCACGTGGATCCTCCTGCCGGTAATACTCCAGCGCATCCTGAAGCGTCGTAAGGAACGCCGTTTCATGCTTCTTCGTAAGCTCCCTGCAGATCGTCACTCTCCGGTTCCCAAGAGCATCCACCAGTTCTTCCAGCGTCCGTACCAGTCTGTGCGGTGCCTCATAGAGGATCGTCGTTCTCGTCTCCTCTTTCAGCTCCTCCAGAATCGCCTGCTTCTCCTTCTTATCCGTCGGCAAAAACGCCTCAAATGCAAACCGTCTCGTCGACAGCCCCGAGATCGTCAGCGCTGTGATACAAGCCGCCGGACCCGGAAGCGAGGTGACCGGGATCCCAGCCTCATGGCACATCGCCACCAGTTCCTCTCCCGGATCCGAAATACCCGGTGTTCCTGCATCCGTGATCAGCGCGATCTGCTGCCCCTGCTGCATCAGACCAACCAGATAATGTCCTTTATCAATCTTGTTATATTCATGATAACTCGTCATCGGCGTTGAAATCTCAAAATGATTCAGCAGCTTGATACTGTTTCTCGTATCCTCCGCCGCGATCAGATCCACCTCTTTTAATGTCCGGATCACACGAAAGGTAATATCTTCCAGATTTCCGATCGGTGTCGCGCACAAATACAATTTTCCTTCCATAGTATCGGTATCCTCCTATCTTCCATCCCTGTAGATTTCCCGGATCTCCTGTGTATACACACCCGGTTTCTCATATACGATCAGCGGCTTTTCCACTGTGATCCTGGAATTTCCTCCCAGAAGCCCTTCGATCAGAACCATGTTCGGCTCCCGGTCCACATACGGATATACCAGACGCATCCGCTTCGGTTCGATCCGATACTGTACCATCAGAGAAATGATTTCTGCAAGACGGAACGGGCGGTGTACCATATAAAAACGTCCCCCCGGTATCAAAAGTCTCGCACTCTCCCGGATGATGTCTTCCAGATTGCACAATACTTCATGTCTGGCGATAGTTTTTGCCTCATGCAGATTCGTCAGTCCATGCTGCGCGGTCATATATGGTGGATTTGTCGTCACGACATGAAAAGAAGATGCTCCAAAAATCTTTGAAGCATCCTTAATATCACCTTCTACGAACCATTTCACGCCCGAAAATGTCTTCTGAATATCAGACAAGGCAGTGTGGCAGCTTCTTAGGGGTCGGAAGCCATGCGACGTTTTTTCAAACTGTCTTTCATAGATGGCTTCCAATATCATTCTGACCACTTCCTGCAATAATTTATCGTTAAAAGCTGGTACACCTAATGGACGCATTTTCCCATTTTTCTTTGGGATATACACCCGTTTTGAGGGTTGGGGCTGATAACTCTCATCTTTCAACGATGTTATCAGTTGTTCAATTCGGTTCAGGCTCATTTGGTCAATGGTTTTCCCATCTGCACCTGCTGTCATATTGCCCGGTTTCGCATATATGCGTTGGTAGGCAACGTAATACATTTCCTCATTGAAAAGAATACGATAAAGCCTCTCAAACCTGTATTCCGTGGTTTGACTATGCTTTGTCAGACTGTTTAATACTCTTGCGGGACTTCTCATAATGCCTCTCGCATTTTCCGTTAATCGTATTAATGAATATTAGCTGCCGCCCTTCGCCTTGTACGAGGCTTTCCCCCGCGCGGACTACTACGGCGGCTCCGTTGCCATGCCGGATATTCATAGACCTTCGTCCAATAGCCTTACGGCATTCCGGTTTAGGTAATCCCCGTTTGCGATATAATAACTATGGCACGACAGATTGTCGGATATGACGTCCGCCCTTTACTGTTCATTACAGTTGCGTCGTGATAAGTTCTTGCTCTCTCTGTCCAACTACTACAATGAGAGTATCACGATATGACGAGTATAGTTACCTTAACGTCACAGTTTCGCTAGGTACCGCTCAGGCTGTCATTCAATCAATCCGGATTTTATCCTCATATCTGTCTTTCATCACCCCATTCAGTCGCAGTCGGGTAACTGACTGACTTATGGTTTACCCCGACATGCTACACTCCCTGTCAGGTTTCCCATTCCAGATAAGTCGGGGGATGATAGGTTGCTTTCAGTCTGTTTTGGGCCTCCTTATCCCATTGGATTTACTGATTGCGTTGATACTTTTACCTACTGTTTTCTCAAAACAGCATTCCAAAGAAACCGCGCCCGGATTTATTGCTTAACGCGCCCGGGCTTATGGGCGCACGTATACAGCATGCTCACCAGAAAATTCAGGCTGGTGTCGTTGTCCGGTATCACGCAAAAAATCGCGCGCTTTTCCTCCCCCAGCCGCCCAATATACATCTCGTCGCTGTCTGTGACGCGGGCCAGCTCCGGCAGATTGAAGGGCGCAAGCCGGACCGCCGCGCCGATGAGGATGCTTTTCGCGGTTTTGTCCTGCGCCTGCTTGAACACCTTGTACTGCTTGAGCGCAATGCTCTGCGGCTCTTCGCTTTCCAGCTCGTCAAACAGCAGGTCCAGCGCACTTTTGAAATTCGGGTCGCCCTCCCGCACCTCCGCCGCGTTGATCATCTCCATGACCATCGTGAAGTTCTGCTCGCACACAGGCGCTTTGTGCTTCAGATACAAAATGAGCGCCTGCAGGAGCGCCGTCTCCGCACGGTCCCAAAACGGGTCCGAGTTTTTCGCGTCCTTAGGCGTCGTGTTCGCCACAAGGTTCGTGACAAGCCTCAGCGCGTCGCTGTCTCTGCGCAGATAGGCGAAGGGATTGTAATGGCCGCGCATATTCACAAGGTCCAGCACCGTGAACGGGATGCCCTGCTTTTCAAACAGCCCGCCCACGGCGCGCAAAATCTCGCCCTTGCAGTCTGTGATAATATATGAGCAGCAGGCGTTCATCACATTGGGCAGACAAAAATACCGCGTCTTGCCTGCCCCGGAGCCGCCGACGACGAGCTGATGGGTATTGCGCTTTGTAATGCGCCCATCCAGGCCCAGCGCGACATGCTGTGTCAGCAGGATGTTTTTCTCCCTGTGCCGCCTGTCCCGGTACTTTTTTCCGATGGTCCGCGGGTCTCCCCACCGGGCGCTGCCGTATTCTTCGCCCGGACGGCGGTTGCCGCGCCCGGATTCCACGGCCACGGCTCCCGCCGGATACAGCAGCCCCGCCAAAAGCAGAAAACGCCCCGTGTCCTTTGTCCAGCGGACCGAAAACGGGGCGTTCATGCAGACGGAGAAACGGGCGAGCACCCTGGACAGGGATGCGCCGCCGGAAAACGCATCGGCCAGCGCCGCGGCGAGCCACAATGCCAGTGGGAAGCCCAGCGCCCACAGGATGTACCGGGCCGTGCGGCCCTGCTGCGGCTTCACCGGGTCAGCACGGCGTTCTTTGCCCTGCTGCGCTGGCGCAGGTCCAGCGCGCGTTCAATGCTGCGGTTCAGCACCTTGGAAAGGTCGCAGGTCTCCCGCAGCATATTCAGGCGTTCGGGCGCTTCCAGCTCCCCGTACTGCTGTACGACGCCGGAAAAGTCCGGCTGCTCCACCGGGACGCCGTACCGTCTGCACAGCGCATAGCATACGCTGTGCGCATCCAGCTCATAGGGCCGCGGGTCAAAATCACCCGCCTCCATCCCTGTTCCGATCTGCGCATAGACGATCTCGCGCGCCAGCGCGCGGAACGATGCCGCGCCCGAAAGGTCCGGCTGGATGGCGATGCGGTTTTCCTCCGGCTGGTATTCCGCCTCCCCGAAGATCTCCGGGGTCGCGACAACCTCCACGGGGCTGCTTTGCAGCAGCGCGCCCAGCGCCTTTTCCATATCCGGCGTTCCGTCCCGCAGTATCCCACGCACGGGAACCGGGTCGCCTGCGGTCTGCGCCTTGTCGTACACATAGTCCAGCTTGATGTACCCGCTGCGCGTATCCCGCATGAACACCTGTACGGGCGTTTCAGCCTCCCGTATTTTCCGCCCAAGCTCCGCCCATTTTTTGCGCGGCAGAAGCTGCGTTGCGCCGGGGCGCTGCTTCCATACTGTGGCGGTATTGGCCGCATTGTACATGGTCTGCGCGTGCAGGTCCAGAAACGCCCTGTATTTTTCCGGGTCCGATGTGACCTCCATCACCGCCGCGTCACGCCGCTCATAGGCCTCTGTGCGCTCCTCCTGTTTTTTCTGCTTGAAATCCTCAAGCTCCTGATTTCTGTTTGCGATCAGGTCTGCGATATTTGCCATAGCTTTTTTTCACTCCTACAACTCAAAATACTGCTCGTCCCGCGTTACTGTACGGACGGCGTTGTCCGTCTGCGTGCGCGCCTGCTTTTGCAGGCGGTCGATGGCCGCACGCACGGACGGACGTTCAGTAGCAGTCGTCCTCGCATTGCTGTCTGAGCCATGCCCGCGTGTCTGCGAGGCGCTGCCGGACCGACCGCGGGCGGCTTCTTTTTTTATCTCCACCGCCTTTTCCCGCGGCACAGGATAGCCCATATGCTCCAGCACGCGGTTGACGCTTGCCGCCGCGCTGGCCGGAAACAGGATATCGTTCAGCCCGTTGTCCAGAGATTTGTTTTTGATCGGGCAGAACAGGACGCCGTATTCCTTTGCAAGCTGTCGGAACTGCCGCAGGTCTTCGCTTTTGATGGGCAGCAGCTTCAATTCCTCGCCGCTGCGCAGCAGACGCGTCAGACGCGTGGGGCCATGGGTCTTTTCCTCTTCTTTGGCCAGAGCCACCAGGATCGCCGCAAGGTTTTTTGCGCCGAGCCCGGCCAGCTTCACAGCCTCCTCCGTGATCATCAGGCTGTCCCGCACCAGACGCTCCGCCGCGTCACCTCCCATATTCATCGCGCTTCACCTCCTTTCGCTTTTTCGTTTCTTCCCGCTGCGCGTCCGTATGGGCCAGTGCAAGCTGGTCCCGGATATGCTCCATATCCGCTTCGATCTGTTCACACAGGCGCATATCCCGGCGCATGGCCCGAAGCGCGCTGGTCAGACGGTCGATTTGGGCGGACAGCTCCGCCCGGTTCATACCATTGGATGTATCACCTCTTTTCCGGTACAGCGCCGCACGCCGGTGCGTCATGCGTTCGATCTCTGTTTTCGTCTGCGCCCTGTACGCACAGAGCGCGGCGCTGTCCGTGATTTTGTGTTCCAGCAGGAACCGATGCTGTGCCAGATACCGGTCGAAGCGGCGCAGCTCCCCGCGCAGCGCATAGGATACACGGCGGGGCGCGCGTTTGCGCCGGACCTTGCACAGCAGGTGCAGGTATCGGTAAGTCAGGGCGGCAAAACCGGAATATCCGGCCCGCCCGGACGCAAAGCGCCCGCGCAGGCGGTAGGCCCTGCGCGGGCGTGAAGATGGCTTTTGATTTTCTTTTTTCCGATTGTAATCGGAACGTTTTTTCAACAGATATATAACACGGCCGACAGTATTGTTGTCGGTCGTTTTGTAGGTAAAGAGGCACTGGCAGCTGTTGGTGGGTCTGTAAATCAGATCGTAATGCTGATTGTCGAGGTGTTTGTCGGACTGACTTCGGGAGCATCCGTTATTAT
>OLRG01002001.1_pt1 | contig 15267 bp, 16 predicted proteins | sample 1672331 | NCBI WGS metagenome assembly OLRG01 (sample SAMEA3136672, study PRJEB25190) | human gut metagenome
GCTTCCAGCGGCTGCACCTGCGATGCACCGAAGAACGATGCCCGGTAGGTCTGGCCGTCTCCCTTGCTGCTGTGGATCAGCACCGCCTGGAACAGGGCCTTTGCGCCATGCTCTACTATGTACCCGGCGGCTTTCCAGCCTGCCCAAGTGTTCACAGGCTCGGTGATCCCGGCGGCCTGCTGGGCTTCCTCGATGCGCTGGGCATTGACCGGGGCGGCCTTTGCGCTGTTCCATGCCCGGTGCAGGGCTTCGGCAAAGCTGCCCACGCCCTTGCGGTACAGTTTCCATGCCTTGTGCATGATCTCGGAAAGATTGTACTTCATTTTAAGACCTCCGCTTTACTTTGCGGGTCAGCTCCTGTATAATGGGCTTGACCCTGTTGTGGGTTTGGCGTGGTGACTGTTTGGCGATGGGCACCGCGCCATTTTCTTTTATACAGCTGATCGGGAAGTGGGTTACTGACTTAGCATGCGTTCACGGCTTACAGCGCTCCCGGTTCTTACTTCGCCCCTTGCCTTCCGGTCGTGCTTCCCTTGCTGTGTCTTTATTATATACCATTGCGCAAGTACATTCAATATACGGAATGCACAAAGATCTACCATTGCATAAGTACAAATTGTACACTTGCGCAAGTGTATTGAATGCGCTATAATAGAGTAGAAAAGAGGTGTTAGCATGGGAACAGCCAGAACAAAGGCAAACAATAAATGGAACGCAAAGGCATATGATCGCGTGAATCTCGTTCTGAAAAAAGAAACCAGCCCCACGAAGGATGAAGTTCAGGCGGCGGCAGATGCCAAAGGCGAAAGCCTGAACGCCTATATTGTGGAAGCGATTCGGCAGCGGCTTGAATCGGATATGCCCACAGAGGACACCGCCGGGGAAGTAGAAAAGAGTGAGGTGTAATCATGGCAAATACCTGTCCTGTCTGCGGCGGCAAGCTGGGCCTGCTGAACCGTGAGAAAAGCGCTGACGGCCTGATCTGCGCCAGCTGCAGCAACTTTTTCTTTTCAAAATTGGGCATCCGGGCAGCAAAGCAGTCAACAGCCGCCCTTGCGGACTACTGGACTACACTGGAACGGCGTCGGAAGGTATTCAAAGAAACTGATTCCATCTATGATGGTGACGCGCTCTTTGTGTCGATTGACAACCCCAACCGGCTGTTTTGCATTGGACACCGCAGTGGTGATAAAGGCCCTCGCATGATCTACAGCTTTGATGAAGTCGCCGGTTATGAATCTGATATGCCTGACGATTTGACGGTGACAGAGACCAAAGGCGGCATTGGCAGGGCCGTGATAGGCGCTACCGTTGCCGGGCCTGTGGGTGCGATCGTGGGCGCTACCACCGCTAAAACAGAGACCCGCAAGGGCCGCAGTAAAGAGAGCGTGTCTATCCACTTTGCGCTTCCACTGGGCGAAAGCAGCTTGCCGACAACGGTTTATCCCGGCGGAATGACTGCGTTTCTCAAGAGCTGCAAAGTCAGCCAGGAGAAGCCGCAGGCTGCCGCTCCGGCTGCCCCCAGCGCCGCTGATGAGCTTTTGAAGTTTAAGCAGCTACTGGATATGGGCGCTATTACGGAAGCAGAGTACAATGCCAAGAAAGCCCAACTGCTGGGTTTGTGACGCCGGGGAGGAATGAACATGGAAGAACTGTATAAGCAGCTGGCAGCACTCGCCCGCCAGCATGGAGCCCGACGACTTGTGCTGTTCGGTTCTCGTGCCAGAGGGGACAACCGCTATAACAGTGACGTGGATCTGGCCGTGTATGGGATGCCAGAGGGCAACCGGGCAAACTTCTGGATGGATTGCGAGGACTTGCCCACGTTACTGAAATTTGATATCGTGCATATCACGGACGGTATGAACCCGGTGTTTATCGAAAATATCAAGAAGGACGGTGTAACCCTTTATGCTGCAGAAGATTGAGCACTATATCAGCGCGCTGGCGCAGCTGGAACAGGCTGTAACCATCTACCAGAAAAGCCAGCAGGATGCCCTTTACCGTGATGGGCTTATCCAGCGGTTTGAGTTCACGGTGGAGTTGGCATGGAAGTCCATCAAGGAGTATCTGGAAGATCAGGGCAGCACAACGCCCATTGCCACCCCGCGCGCCGTGCTGAAAGAAGCCTTTGCCGCTGGTATCATTCAAGACGCGGACGAATGGAACAAGATCATCACTGCCCGCAACATCACTTCCCACGTCTACGATGAAAAGACCGCCGAGGATGTGGCTGCACAGATCTGCAACGATTTTCTGCCGCTGCTCAAAGCACTGGGCAAGTTCTACCGGGAGTAACAAGCCCCGGTGGACTGTGCTGCCGGAAAGGATGGTTTTTCATGAAGTGTGTACGCTCCTTCTGTCGGCTAGAGATTCCAGAGGGCGCAAAGTTTTGCCCGTCATGCGGAAAGAAGCAGCCAAGCATGACCACAGACCCGGATGCACTGCTGGTATGGGATGGAGAGCGTACAACGTGCCCCAGATGCCGCCGGGAAACGCCTGCCGGGTCAGATTCTGTTTTCTGCGCATGGTGCCGTATGAGGCTTCCTGTAAAACAGGCTCCTGCCGTGCCTATCCCTGTCAAGTTGTCTGGCCGGATAAAGGCGTGTATCCGACCTTGCTGCAGTAAGACCATCCCGGAAGAGGCCTTGTTCTGCCCGTGGTGCGGGAAACAGCAGCAGGCAAGACCAAAGCCCCCACGAAAGCGCCGCCAGAAGGGCACAGGAACGGTCTACAAGTTGCAGGGAAAGCGTGCCAAGCCATATGTCGCAAAGAACGTTGCCGGAGATATACTCGGCTACTATGCAGACAGAGAAGAGGCCTTGAAAGCATTGGATTTCTACAACGCCGGGCCAGAAAGCACAGAAAGCCCCGCAGAGACTGCACAGAGCGCTCCCAGCAGTTTAAACGGCAAGAGTATCGAATAAAGTAAGATGCGCTTACAAGGGCATTTCTGCCGTTCTGGGCGCACAAAGCAAAAACAAGCCCTCAGACACGCGCTGTCGCGGTCTGGGGGCTTTGTGCTGTCTATAAATGGATAACCATTTTGCCAATGATAGCAAAATGGTCTTATTCCTCTATGGCTGGTTGCTCGTTGCTTTTTTCTTCTAGCGTAGCGTTCGTCTTCGCCCCTCCTGTTTCGGGTTTCTCCTGTTTATAGAGGCTCCATAACCAACGTCCTATTTTTCTGAACGAAAGCCCAAACATGACGACGAAAATCACAAATGTGAACGACGAGTTTTCGTCCTTCACGGCAAGGTTAAAGAAGAATTTTCCTACACCATTGCATTCTGCAAACCACATTCCGCCGAACAATACAATCATAGCCACCAGCACATAGTTGCAAAGAACCACCGCCGGGTAGCGTTGTACCAGGTTGAGTGCCTTTTCATCAACAGGCTTTTGGAGGTGGGTAATGCGTATCACAAAATACATGAATCCAAACAGCAGGTTCATCATGCAAAGTGCCCACGCTATCGCAATGATTAGAACTGGAAGCACAGAATGCTCATCTTCCAGCGTTCCCTGAACCGCTCCGAAAATACTGTCCAAAGAAGATATTCCGCCAAAGACAATAAACGACAACGCCGTAAAAATACCAATCAGACCTACTAGTTGTTGGGTCATTTCTTTCGTGATCGCTGAGACTTTTGGCGTCAGTATTACTTCAACTTCACGCTCCAAATCCATACGCTTTTTATTCACCAGCTTCTGCTGCTGAACCGCAAGGTTAGAATGATCGTAGAATTTTAATACCGCCTTGAATATCTTTCCCCATCTTTCATCTTTTGGATTTTTTGCTGCTTCTCCTTCGACATAGTGAAGAACGCTGTCTAGGTTTGTCCCGAAAATTCCAAGTTCTTTTTCTTTTTTGTCAAAGATGTAGTTGCTTATAGCGGAGTACATCAGTCTATCTTCCGGATACGATAGATATGTTTCGAGTTTCTTAACCCATTTTTCGCAATCAACTTCCTCGACTATCGTTTTCCTAGACAATAGGCGGCACAGATCCAATATTGAATCCTGCATATCTCTGGCTGTGCGAAAATCACTCGTCGGCTTTTGCGGAACATCAGGGCTAACGTGTTCTGCGCCTTTGCCCATAAAGGATTCTGGCAAAGCTTCCGTATCTTTTTGGAGAACTGGAGGTTCCTCGTCCTTCTTTTTAAACCACTTATGCCAATTTACAAGCAATCCCATCTTTTACGATCTCCCGAAATATAGCCGAATCGCCTCCGGGGTGATTTCATTATTGAATCCGTTTCGGTAGGCATCTTTCCACGGAGCTTGTGCATGAGTTATTCTAACCAATGCGGTCGTCGAATACTTCGCGCAATAATCGAGCATTGCATCAATCAGTGCCCTATCTCTCGTGGAAATTGAAGCCTGAGCACAATTATCATAGGGTATCACCGCACTGCCGTAATACTTATATTCCCGGTAAACTACGGGCACCACCGGTCCAAAATCCCATGCTTCCATCCTGTCCTTAAAGCATGGCTGGCCATTAGTAGCATTTACGGCAAACTGTGCCTGCACAAAGTAAAGTAGCTTCTGTAATCTCAGATTGCTGACCGTCCGCCCTTGCTGCGCTTCGTGGTGAATGATATACCGTGCAACCTCAAGTGCGCTGTAAGTCATAACCATGCCTCCTTTCAAAAATGTAGTTGGCAATTATAGCAAATGTTCTTGACAAAAATATGAACTACTTTAGCGCTGTTTTTTGTCTTGCTTTTATTTGTGTTTATTTTATTATATCAAATTTTGTTCCGATTTGCTCCGTCACAATAAACGAAGATGGCATTATTTTTTGTGCATCTTTTACAAACACATCTGAATATTTTTGGCAGAGTAGTTCACATTATCCCTCTTGACATTATCAAAATACGAGCCGCCGCTCGATTTTTCTGACCTTAACAAAATTGCCACCGCCTGCAAAATGTAAACCGACCACATATTGTTGGCTCCGCCAACATGGTGCCCAGCATCCCGGTAACACCGCCGGGGCCTCCCCAAAATTGGGGACACTCCCGGCGGATATACAGCCGTTTATTAACCAGCGCGCAAAACTGCGCTGTGATCTTTAGTGGCCGAATTTTCGGCCACCAGATGAAGGGAGTTCCAAAACGGAACACCCCTATACCATGAAATGCGGAGTAGGGGTACGTTCTGAAACAGAACGCACCGTTTAGGGCTATCGTGAAACGCGATACTCCGCCGGGCTGGACTGCCATTTTGGCAGAGAGGGGGTAACGGTTCGTTCCCCCCTTGCAAGGGTGCCTTGCTTTGGGGCCCCGTACGCTCTGAAATAGGGCAGCGGGGTGGTTGATCTACCCACTGATGGGAAATCACCTGCACAGATATACGGTGAAACGCCGATCCCTTGCGGATGATCTTCTGTCGGCAGGTGGTATACCGTGTTTCACGCGGTACCGGTACTCTGCGTTTTACGGAGCACCGGCAATGTACTATCTTCCCCGGCGGTAGAAGATGTTCTCGTGGATGTAGTCGTGCCTTTCGCCACAAGTGGCGAAACCCAAATCAGCCAAGTATTTACGGACTCTTGCCCATCGAATAACCTCATTGCCACTTGTGGCAACGGTCGTAACACCCAAACCACGGGCCACATCTTCTGGCTTGAGGTAAGCACCGCCGGGAAGTAGTAGGGTATAACCGGCGGCTGAAAATTCAGCTGCCAGAGGATATTGTTTAGTGGCCGAAAAATCGGCTACTAGGCAGGAGAGTTTAAAATTCAGCCGTCAAAGGGGGTCGTAAAACGCGACCCCCTTTAGGCGATGGGGTCGGTCAGAACGACCTCACCCGAATTTAGGTCGTTGCGGGGGTGCCCGTTTTTAGGCATACCCACTTGTGGGCACGGAGATCAAAAATGTGCATCGTGAGTGCTGCCCGATGGGGTAACGTTTTGCCACCCCATCTTCAGAAGCCCCCTCGCGTTTCACGACCCCGGCACAGAAAAAGCCGCTGCCACATAGAGTGACAACGGCCTTATGTACCCGCCAGGCTGGAATTTATGGACACGATACGCGCGCGTGATCGTGTTTACAAATTCCTGTCCGGCTCTTATTTTGCGCCTTCCGGCAGTTTTACACACCCCTCGCTTTCCGTGTCACCGTCACGCCGATGCGTGCATCGACGTTGGTCGCCATGCGGGGCGACAGCACGCCCACCAGCTCGCCGGAGTCCATGACCACCTGACCCTTGCCGATGTCTGGCAGATGCTCGTCCAGCATCCCTTCGATGCGTTCCAGAATGCTGGTCTGCCGGTCAACGATGGACTGCTGGCCGGTGACGCGGTACTGCAGGGCCGCGCGGGTGGAGAAGGTGCCAAGACTGTCATACACGCCGGTCTTGTCAAAGGGGCTCTGGTAGTGGCTGACCGGTGCAGACTCCTTTTGACTGTTTGCCCACAGCGCCAGACCAATGCCGCCCGCCACAGCGCCCACGCCCAGGATCAGGGCAAGGACAGGGTTCGCTGCCACAAAGGACACGATGTTGCCCAGTGCAGAGGTGATGCCGCCTGCCATGCCGGAAAAGCTCTGGACGATGCTGCCCAGAGCGCCGCCCACGCCGCCGGAGCCTGCAAGACCGTCGACGATCTCACCAAAAGCCTTGACCGAGTTGGTCACACCGTCGATATCGGATTTTACCCCGCCGTCAGCAAAAAGCTTCTGGAAGATATCAAACGCCTTGCCGATGCCGCCGCTGAAGTAGCCCTCATTGACTGCGGTCAGCGCGTCCGTAAGCCACTTAGAGATCACGTCACGCTGTCCCTGCGACACTTCGCCCCAGATCAGATTGACAAAATCCAGCCCAAGACTTGCCCAGTCGCCGTTTTTGGCGTCTTTGAAGGTGTTCTTTACCAGCCCGAAAATGCCCTTATCCAGCTGGCCGGAAGCCTCGCTCAGCTGCTGGTCAATGCGGTTTTGGGTGCCCTTCACGCTCTTGTCAATGAGAGTAGAGGTCTCCGTCACCTTGTCTTGAATGCCGTCGATGTAGGTGATGATCTTCTCGTAGGTCTCCGCGCCGTTTTCGCCGATGCGCTGGCCGGTCTCTGTGACGTTCTTCTTGATATGCTCGCTGCCGTCCGCGTACTTCTCCACAGCCTGCTGCACCTTTGTAGTGATGCCGTTAAAGGTGGTTTCCGAGACGTTGGTAAAAGTGCCCAGCAGCGTTTTTGACATGTCGTCATAGGTCTTTGTGACCTTTGTGACCGTGCCGTTGACTTTGGTCTCAACCTGCTTAAAGGTCGTGGCAACACCGTTCACCATCTCCTTGCCGGTCGTGGTGGTGGTCTCGGTGATGCGGTCTTTGATGTTGCCCGCGCCGTCCTTGACCTTTTCGGTGAGAGTCTGGATGCTGGTGGTCACGGTGCCGAGGGCGTTCTGAGCGGTAGTTGTAGCCGTGCTGGAGATGGACGAAATGACCGTTTCGGCGGTGGAGCCGGTCTTTGTAACTTTAGTGGTATCTTCTCCGGACGTTGTGTTCGTTCCGTTGCTTCCGGTATCAAGCCCTGTTTCATTCAGGCCGTATTGCCGGGCAAGCCTGTCTCCGTATCGCTTCCAATAATCAACATCTTTCGGGCTGCCTTGCTGGTATCTGGTTTCGGACGTTTTACCGTTGGCAGCGGCCCACGCCTCAAATGTGTTTTCTTCATAGCCGTTTTTACCTAGAGCATGGTTCAGCTTGTACGACAGCCGATCAAGCGGGCCGGACATTGCTGAAACTCCATTAAGGATGCCTTGACCGATAGATGAAACAATATCTTTGCCGATCTGCACCCAATCCGTCGAAAAAATTTTTGTGACAATCGCCGCAGTGATGTTCCCGATAGCTTCAATTACATTGCCGGTCAAACTTAAAAAGCCCTCAACCAGTTTCCCCAGCAAATCCGCACCAGCTGTAAAAATTTTGTCCGCATTGTTCCAAAGCTCCACAGCAAGCGAAGAAACTGTCTGTACAGCAGCATTCGCAACTATGGGGGCCGTGCTCAGGATCCCGTTTGCCAAACTGGTCAGCAGTTGTCCGCCCGTATCCACGATCTGGCCTGTGTTGTCCTGCAGATACAGGGCAAAATTCTGCACAGCACCTGCTGCCTGTGTGGCAAGAGAGGGAATACCGTCGGAAATTCCGGTTGCGATGTCGTCCACAATATGACCACCCGCCTGCATCAGACCGTTTGCACCGGACGTCTCAAAGGCCTCCTGCAGCCGTTGCACCCACCCAGAAGCAGCTGTTACGAGTTTTCCTTCCGTCTCCGTCAGGCCTTCTGTAAGCGTTCCAAGCAGCTGCGACCAATTGTCTTTCAGGGTTTCAATGCGGCCGCTCATTGTCTGGCTCTGGGTTTCCATTGCGTTATAATAACGCCCTCCCTCTTCGGATGCCTTTTGCAGGGCCGCCGTCAAGAGGTCGTATGTAACGGTCATGTTCTGCACTTCGGCGGTGTTTTTTCCCGTGTAGTCGGCCAGAATGCCATAAATATCAATGCCAGCCATTGCGAATTGCTTGATGTCCGCAGCGCTGGCTTTGCCCACGTTTTTGATCTGCTGCAGATTCGCAGCCATACGGGACAAAGCATCATTGCCTCCACTTGTAGCCGATACTGCATCGCCCAGTGCCAGAATCGTGCTGCGGGCCTTGCCCGCGTCTACGCCTGCGCTGATAAGCAGCTGGTTTGCCTGAACCAGCGAATCAACATTCAGCGGCGTGTGTGCTGCATCCTGCTTGATCTGGTTCAAAACGGCCTGCGCCTGTTCTGCGGATCCAAGCATGTTGGTATACGCAACGCGGTATTTTTCCATTGCCTGGTTAAAATCCGCGCCTTGCTTCACCACTCCTTCTCCAAAAGATGCAAATTTTCCTGCAAGGCTGGTGATTGCCGTTGCGATCAGTTGTGATTTTGTAAAAGCACCTGTCAGCGTCTTACTCAACCCGGAAAAAGGCACGGAAAGGCTCTCTGTTTTAGCGGAGGCACGTTCCATTTTCCGGCCAACATCTTCCACTGAAACGCCTACAGCTCCCAGCGATTTCCGACATTCGTCCAGTTTCTGTCTCTGTTCGGCTATTTTTGCGCTGTATTTCTGTGCGCTCTGTGACGATGTGCCGTATTGTGCAACAGCCTTGTTAAAAGCGCTCTGATAGCCGCCCAGTGAAGCTGCCAACGATTTGTATTGCGACTTCATTTCAGTAACTGAGGCTGCCGTCTTGGTTTTGGCTTGTGAAATGCCACGCTCAAATTCCGAGGTATCCATTCCAAGCTCAACCGAAAGAGTAAAAAGATTCAAAAGCAAGATCTCCTTTCTAAAATTTTATATTGTAAATTTATCAAAAGCAGACAACTTTACAGCTCTATTATACCATATTTCTGCCATTTCTCCAACGAAAAAGCACTATTCCGCCGGGCAAAAATCAACGATATTTCATGTGAAAAATGCCCCCTCCCGGCGGCGTGTCGAGAGGGGGCGAAGTTACTGATTATTTCGGGCAGCAATGCTACTCTTGGGGTTTCGCGGATCGTCCAATGGTGCCCAGACCTTTGGCAATGTTTCCACGTCACGTGGATCCAGTGCCGCCAGCAGTCCACCCGCCTTGCTGATTGCAGTGCAGACCGTCTGATTGTACGCCACCAGCGCCGCTTCTATCTCTGCCTGATCTTCCGGCGGCAGTTTTGCAACGATGTGCCCAATACGCAGATCCAGAGCGACAACAGCATTGCGGGCAGTGCACATTTCGACCTCGATTCTGTGATAGACTTCCTCCACGTAGGCCGGGGTTCGGGGCTTGGACTTCATATGTTTCTGTAAGTTCAGTTTCACGGTAAGTACCTCATACATTGGGGATGCCTTTGCATCCGGTTCTAAAAATTCAGATTTTGCTCAGCGGTTCAAGCTGCGTCTGACCGGCACACTGCTTCAAAATAGCGTCAGCAGCGCGCACTTTTTCAGTGATCGCCCGCGCTCTGGCTGCTTCACGCTCTCTGAAGCGTTTAATCTCTGCGCGGCCCTTCTCGCCGTCAGATGGACGGAAATAGCCGCCCGGCGGCTCTGAGGTGTACAGCACCATCATACCTCGCGCCAGCTCGCGGGAAGCCTGTGCGCGACGCTCTCGCGGTGTAATGCCAAGCAAGCGGTCAATCTCGCCGCCGGGTATCGCATTTTCCTCGCCTTGCGGTAGGATATCAAAAATTTTCACGGTTTGCCCCTCCATTCGGATTTCCGTTGTGATATAATGGAGGCGGGGAGACATTAAAATTGCAATGCGTCGACCCGCTCTTGCCGCCTTGTGTGTTCGCAGCACACAGGGCGGTTTTCCATTTTTACGGTTCATTTTTTCAAGCTTCCACCCGGCCCATACGGCAGCAACAAACGGTAAACCATCTGCAACACACGCACGGGAATGCTTTGGCCGTGCTGCAGAATGGACAAAATGCAGGCAACATACTGCGCGGCGGTCGCATCGTAACAATACGGTTCCCGGCGGTGCGGGCGGTTTGGATTGCGCTTCATGCGTTCATCTCCTTTCCAATTCGCTTGTGAGAGCAAGAAACCGCTGGCGAGTCTTGTCGAAGGTCAAGGGGATTTCGCCAATTTTGCCTTCTTTATTTTTTGCAAGGACGCATTTGTACTGCTCTCCATCGCTGGACAGCAGCAAAATTGCGTCTCCGTCCTGTTCCAACTGCCCGCTTTCCTTCAAATCTGCGGTGGACGGTGCAGCGTGCGCCGCATTGCGGTTCAGCTGCGCCAGCGCAACCACAAGGATGCCGGTGGTCTGTGCCAGTTCGTGCAAATCCATTGAAAGCTGCGTCACGGCAGTATAGCGATCTTTTGCGCCAGCCTGCCGGAGCAGCTGCAGATAGTCGATAAAAACGACCTGTGCTTGCATCCGTTGGGCTTGCGCCTTTACCCATCCCACACCCTTGCCGGATGCAGAGCGGATAAACAGCGGCAGCTTGTGCAGTTCTGCGAGGCCGTCAAGGTCAGACTGCGGCACAGTCTTTGCTTTCACATCTGCCAGCGGAACGGCTAAGCGATTCGCAACGACGCGGGCGGTCAGGGTATCCGGGTCGGTTTCAAGGCTAAAATAGCACACCCGAAAGCCCCGCCGGGCTTGCTCACAAGCCATTTGCAGGGACAGGGCGGTTTTACCGGCAGACGGTCGGCCGCCGATGATGAACAAATTGCCCGGGGCAAGATGCAAATGCTTGTCCAGCACCGGGATGCCGCTAGGGATGTACTGCGGCTTTTCATCCAGTTTACGGATGTAGGTGTCTACCAGCTCCCCGATGGGCTTAAAATCCTGTTCTTCCCGGTCAAGCGTCAGGGCTTCGCCCATCTGGGAATATAGATCAGGCAGATCAGCAAATGTGGTCAAGCTGCTTGTGATCTGCACTGCGATACCCTGAACACGGGCAAGTGCTGCCTGCTCCTTTACAATCTGCACCCAGCTTTCCACGTTTTCCCTCGTGATCCGAACACATTCGGCCTCACATTCAGACGCGCACGCCAGAACGATGTCTTTCAGATCTGGATACTTTGCACAGACTTGCACCGTGTCCAATGTGCCCCTTAATTCGCAAAAACCGGATAGCGCCGCAAAGACAGACTGCAGATCCGCCGGGAAGTCATCAATGTTTAGAGCTGACAACGATTCCGGGGCAAATTCCGGTCTGATCATCAAAGCGCCCAAAAACACCCTCGCAGTGTTCATTCCAACACCTCCCATTCTTTTTCGGGTGACTGTGCGGGCTTCTTTCGGGCTTCCCGGCGGGCTTCTACATCCCCCAAAGTGCGAATACCATCTGCCTGCCAACTGGTCAAAATGCCGTCTATGTACCGCCACGACCGGTGCCCGTTCTCTGCAGCCTCATCAAGAGCAGCACAGAGCACATCCGCCGGGAAGGTTTCACGCCATTTTTGCAGCTTGTCCAGCGCAGAACGTGGGAAGTCACCGATAGCCAGCTGATAATGCTGGACGATTTTTGACAACTCCAAATCTGTTCGAGAATCGGCGGCAGTTGGGGCAACGCCCCTTACTTCTACTTCATTTCTTTTTCTTTTCTCTTCTTTTGGATTGTCAGGGGTGTTACTTTCCACCCTTTGAAAAGGGGGTTCAAAAGGGTGGTTACTATCTCCCGTTTCAAGAGCGGTGTTCAAAGCGGGCTTTTCGTTTGGGCCTTCGTCTTTGGCTTTTCGCTTTCGTCCGCCCATCTTGCCGTATTTTCGGCTCGTAATCCCGGAGTCAATGGTCGGAACCGTCAGTGCCCATGCCATGCTCAGCTGTGTGCTATCAAATTTTGGCTCGATGCCTTCAAAAGCATAGTCTAGGATAGCCAAAAAAAATTTTGTTCGTTCGTCAGGCGCAAGAAACTTCGCACCATCGTAATAGGATGCAAAAAAGGTGAATCCGTCGGTTCTATATTCTTCGCCCACACTCTCACCCCACTGGCCGAATGCCCTGCACGGTCTGGCTCTGCGCCGCCGGGGGAGGATCACCCGTTGCAAAATACTTCGCCAGCGAATCCAGATTGATAAGCCAGCGATGCCCGGCAACCACAAAGCGGATTTTTCCAGCGCGCGCCAAGTTCCTGATATAGTACGGTGACACGTCATAAAGCCTTGCAGCTTCTTTCACGCCTGCCATACGCGGGTCCTGGATTACATTCTCCATTGCTTATGCCTCCCGGCTTTCAGCCTGCCGCTCTCTTCGCGCCTTCATCCGCTCGACGGCCTTGAAGCACGATTCCTTTTCGCTGGCGGTCAGCTCTGTCCTAAGCCTGCGAGAAAGTGCTCCGTCTGACAGCCCAAGTTCTGCGGCCAGCTCCCACTGAAAAAAGCCTGCGCTCGTCAATGCATCCCGGATATCATTGTTCGGTCTGCTCATTCTGGACAAATAATTCATAAAACCATCCTTTCCAGACTTGTCAATCGCTCAACAAGCCGTTATAATGAAACTACAACATTTGCAATCAATGTTGTTGTGGTTCAATGATATACGAACTTCCAGTTTTTGTAAATAGCGATTACATGTAATTTAATTACAGAAAAATTTTCTCGCAATGTAAACATTTTTCACACTCATTCAAAAGACAATTTGCTAGTTTATTTTTGTTAGTTTTTCAAAAGATTTCAGGCGCTTTCAGGGCATTTCAGCACACATTTTATATACATCTGGGAATTTTAAAATAAAATATTTTCTATTTAGTTTTATGGATTTTTGTTTACTTTATTTACAAGCAAAGCCTTAAATTCATCATTTGTAAATTTTATATGAACGCACCAAAAGGAGGTTTTTATGGCTCAAATCACGAAACGGACTAAAAAAGACGGCTCCACCTCTTATCTGATCCGTGTTTCCGCCGGGTATGGCGTTGACGGGAAACACGTCACCCGCTGCATGACCTATACGCCCCCGGCGGAACTGAGCGGTCGCAAGCTTGAAAAAGACGTGCAGCGCAAGGCGGATGAATTTGAAGAAAACGTAAAACGCGGCCTGCTGGCTGATTCCAGCGTGAAATTTGACGATTTTCTTGACCGCTGGTTTACTGAATTTGCCGAAAGGCAGCTGAAGCCGAAAACCGTTTCGGACTATCGCAGAATGCGCCCGCGTGTGTCTGCAGCGCTGGGGCACATGCGCCTTGATGAAATCCGGCCTGCGCATTTGATGGCGTTCTATGCGAACTTGTCAGAGGGTGGAGTGCGTCAAGATTCCACCTTTGTGGCTACACCCGCACTGCTGAAAAAGTTGCCGCGTGGCCAGCGCGCCGCCGTCAGAAAAGCCGCTGGGATAGGCGAAGAAACAGCGAGAGGCTTGTGCAATGGCAAACCTGTCAGCCGCCAGACTGCCGAGAAGGTAGCCGCTGCCGCCGGGATGATCTTCTCCAAAGCGTTTACCGAACACGTCCGGGCTGGTGGAAAGCTCAGCGGATCCACACAGCAGCATTATCACCGTATGCTATCCTCTGTGTTTGCCCGTGCTATGAAATGGCAGTTGCTGCAAGAAAACCCCTGCCAGCACGTAGAGGCCCCCAAAGCAACGGAAGCGGATATCGATGTACTGGAAGAAGAGGACGTTGCAAAGCTGCTGGAAGCCTTGCAAGACGCGCCCGCACAGTTTTCCGTTATCACACAGCTTGCTTTGTTCACGGGTGCACGGCGCGGCGAGATCTGCGCTCTGCGCTGGTCAGACATCAACTTCACCACCGGTGTAATCTCCATCGGGCGCACAGTCCAGTTCATCGCCGGGCAGGGTCTTGTGTTTACTGCTCCAAAAACAAAGCGCTCAAAGCGGTGCATCCGTGTGGGTGGCGCGTGTATCGCCCTGCTGCGTGAATACCGCTTGACCCAAAAGGCCGAACGGCTCAAGGTCGGTTCCGCATGGGCACGCACCGTGCAGATCGAAGGCGGAAAGGTCGTGCCGAATGACCTGCTGTTTACAAAATGGAACGGCACACCTCTTGATCCAAACCGCATTACATCATGGTTCCCGCACTTTCTGGCGGCTCATGACCTCCCGGCGGTGCACTTCCACAGCCTACGGCACTCAAACGCCAGCCTGTTGATTGCCGCTCATGTTCCGATCACCGCTGTGTCCGGCCGCTTGGGGCACGCACAGACCAGCACCACACTGAACATTTACGCAAGTATGATTCAGAGCGCGGATGCAGCGGCAGCGGACGCGTTGGAAGGTGTGTTTGACCGAATTCAGGAAAAGAACCACGCATAAAGCAAAGCAGCTCACAAGGGGCGATTCCGTCGGGCTTGTGGGCTGCTCTTTTTATGTCGCACAAACTCGCACAACGCTGGACAGGGAAGGGGAACACGGCAGCCCGTGCCAGACTTTGCCCCCGGCGGGATCTATGCAAAAGAAAAAAGGCCTGCTCAAAAATGAGCAGACCCAGCTTCAAAATCACAATTTTTTGAAAAATAGCGCGCAAATAGCGCGCAAAACGGCCTTTTGAAAGGCATTGTAAAACAAGAAATCCCACGATTTACACCGCATTTTCAACGGTCAATCGTGGGATTTTACTTGGTGCGATGGAAGGGACTCGAACCCCCGGCCTACTGATTCGTAGCGCACGCCGGGCGATTCCCTCAATTTTTGGAAGTTACGTTTTATCGTCATTTCTTTGCGATGCATCGCAAGTTTTGAGCTTCGAGTTTCTGCACCCTTTGTCCGATTTTGCAACGATTTGCACCCTTTGCACGTTTTGAAACCGTGCAAAAACCGTGCAGAAACCGTGCACTTACTCCC
>OLRG01002009.1_pt1 | contig 15205 bp, 14 predicted proteins | sample 1672331 | NCBI WGS metagenome assembly OLRG01 (sample SAMEA3136672, study PRJEB25190) | human gut metagenome
CTGAGCGGGTCACCGTTGATGGCATCAAAGGCCAGCAGCAGCGCCAAAATCAGCAGCAAGGCCGCCGCCAGCGCCAGGCGGCGCATGGTTTTCGTCTTTTTATTCTTTGTTTTCATGGGTACTCTCCTTTGCATAGTGCAGCAGCCAGCCGATCAGCCAGCCTATGCCGCCCAAAACAGCGTACAAGATACAGCCGGACGCCAGGTTCCATAAGAAATTGCTAAGCGAGAATGATTCCAAAAAAGCCGTCTGCTTTATGATAGCATCCAGCACGGCCAGCCCCAGCGTAAACAGCAGCAGCGGCTTGCCCATGCCGGTATCCCGGCAGGTCAGAACGGCCCAGACACACGGCAGGAACAGGATGACCCAGTTGGCACTGCCTGTATACCCCAGGGCCACGCCCGCCGCAATGCCCACAAAGGCCAGCAGCAGCAAATGGGTGCTGTATCGGCGGCGCAGTTTTTGCAGGATCTTACCGTCATCCGGGGCGGGCAGTTCCGGCACGGCGGGGGCGTCTGCCCCCTGCCGCAAAGCGCGGCAGGCCGGGCAGGCGGCCAGGTGGGCTTTTACCAGCGCTTCACTTTCCGGGCTGGCTACGCCGTCCTGCACCAGAGGCATCAGGTCGCGGCAGACCGCGCAGGGGATTTTTTTGATTTCGGCAGCTTCTTTCACAGGTCGTAGCCCTCCTTTGCAAGTTGTTGTTTTAGCCAGGTGCGGGTGCGGTGCTCGATGACGCGAGCCGAACTTTCGCTGATGCCCAGCCGCGCGGCGATCTCGGCGTAGCTGTAGCCTTGTGCCCGCAGCTGCACCACGCGGCGGGCACGGTCATCTTTTTGCTGTAATAGTGCCTGTACCCGCTGCCATTGCAGGCGGGTGTCGGTGTGGTCCGGCAGGGTGTCGTCGGTCAGGTAGGTCTCTAACAGGTCGTCGGCGCTGACGGTAGGGCGGCGCTTGCGCAGGCTTTCCAGCCAGACGTTGTGGGCAATGCCAAACAGCCAGGTCTTGACTGCACAATCTCCGCGGTAGGTGTGCAGCCGTCGCAGCGCCCGCAGAAAGGTCTCGCTCAACAGGTCCTCAGCTTCGGCGGGGTCGTGGGTCAGGTGGCAGAGGTAGCGGTACAGGTCGGTGCGGTAGGTGTTATACAGTTCTTCCAGTTCTGGGTACGGCATCCGCTGCCCTCCTTTCTGTTGGCGTTCATCCTATTAGTGCGGTTTTTTGCGCCCGCGTTACAGGCAGATACAAAAATTGCCCCGGCACAAGGCTGGGGCAAGGGGGTTATTCGGTTGGGGGTTCCTCGGCGTTTTCCGCGTTTTCTGATTCCGGGTCAGGCTCCGGGGCAGGTTCCGGCGTGGGAGTGGGCTGCTCATAGGGCTGGAAGTAGCCGCGGATCTCGCCGTCCTCCAGCTGGTCGCTCACGTCCAGGGTGCCGCGGTCGCTGCCGGAAAGCCCCTTGTCGGGGTCGGTCAGGATCTTGGCGGCCAGGCGCAGCTTGTAATCCAGGCTGCTGCTGTTGCCCAGCAGCACGTCCACGCGGCCCTGGTAGGTGAAGGAGAGCTGGCTGGTATCGCTGATGTCCAGCGCGGTCAGGCCGTCCAGCAGGCCGTCGTCCTGCAAAAGCTGCCACAGCTGGGTGACAATATCGGTTACCGTGGGCTGGGCGGATTCCGGTGTGGCGTCGGTGCTGTCCGACTCGGCTGACGATTCGGTGCGGGCCAGCAGCGAGTTATAGGTTTCCGGGATGACCTGCTGACCGATGGCGGGGCTGAAATTGTCCGGCAGTTTGGCGTTGAGCAGGATCATGCCCTCGGGCTGGGAGACCTCCAACCGCAGGATGCGCAGCGCATCGCTGAGGACCATCCACCCGCCAGAGTACATGCAGGTGAATCGCTCGGTAGCGGGGGTCAGCCGCACCACCACGGTGGCGGGCATCTGGACGGTCACTTCCACCTTGTCCAGATACGGGAACTGCGCCTGTAATTCCTTGGTCTTTTCGGCAGTGGAGAAGGCGAAAAGGTTGGAGTTTTTCTCGATATTCAGCGCCGAGACGATCTCATCCTCGGTATAAATGCCGGTGTCGGCGGGGGTGCTGTGGTCGAAGTTCTCGACCCGGAAGATGGCCACCTTGAACAGCAGGTTGACCGACACGAACGCGCCGATGGCCAGCACGGCCAGCACGGCCAGCATCCCCAGAAAGCGGCGGCGGCGCGTGCGGCGTAAAATCTCCGCCTGGGTCACGCGGCGCTGGCGGCGGGGCGAGCCGGGCGTGTAGCCACTTTTTTGCGGGTTGATCTGCTGCTGCGGGCGGGGGCGGCGGCCATTGTTGGGCTGATTTTGGCCGGGGCGGTTTTGCCTCGGGGGCTGGCCGCTGCGGGGCGGTTGATTGGGGCCGCGCTGCTGATTGGGACGCGGGGCATTGCCGCGCGGGGGCTGCTGGGCAGGTGCGCCGCGTTTTTCCAGCCCCATGCGGCTGCTTACGCTGCGGCGGGGCGCACGGGCAGGATGACCGACCCCGGACTTTTGCCCGCGGCTGCGCTGGTTATAATCCATGGGTCGGCCCTCCCTTCTATTTAGGTAAATAATTTAGATTGCAGGGGCGAGCACAGATCGCTGCGCGCCCCCGCAATACAAGCATCGGCCCGCGGACGCGCACTGTGCGCCCCTGCAAAGCATACTTTTACAGTTTACATTTATTATAGAAGAAACGATACAAAAAAACAAGAGCGGAGACCGCGGATACGCTCTCCACTCCGGTTACAATATGGTTGCATTATTTGACAAGTTCCAGCAGCTTGGCGGTGATAAGCTCCAAACTGTGCGGGTTGCCCAGGGTCTTGGCGTTGGCGCCCATCTCGGCCAGCTTGCCGGGCTGGGCCAGCAGCTGCTGCACGGTTTCGATCAGCCCCTCGCCGGTCAGGTTCTTTTCCTCGATGACGACGGCGGCACCGGCCTTTTGCAGTTCCAGGGCGTTGTAATACTGGTGGTTCTCGGCCACGTTGGGGCTGGGGATCAGGATGGACGCGCGGCCCACGGCCTCCAGTTCGGCCAGCGTCAGCGCACCGGAACGGGCAATGACCAAATCTGCGGCGGCCAACAGCTGGGGCATATTGTTGATGTAGGGCGTGACAACCAGGTTCTCACCGGGGGCAAAGCCCTTTTCTTTTTCCAGCTTATCGAACAGCTCTACGCCGCGGCTGCCAGTGGCATGCAGGTGCAGCACGTTCGCCCCCTGCTGCTTTTCCCAGGCGCAGAGGTCCGCCACCACCTGGTTGATGCGGTCAGCGCCCAGGCTGCCGCCAAAGCTCAGGATAACGGTGCGGTCACCGGCCTTCAGGTTGCGGCGGGCGGCTTCGCGGTCGGCGGTAAGCACTTCGGGGCGGACAGGGTTGCCTACCACGGTGGTCTTTTCGGGGGCTCCCAGCTTCTCCACCGCATCAGCGCTGGCGGCCAGTACCACATCCACATCCTTGGCCAGCAGCTTGTTGGTCACACCGGGGAAGGCGTTCTGCTCGTGGATGGCAGTCTTGATGCCACGCCTGGCAGCGGCGCGCACCACGGGCCCGCTGACGTAACCGCCGCAGCCGATGACCAGGTCAGGCTTGACCTCGTTCAGGATCTTCTGGGTGCGGGGACCGGACAGCGCCAGATGCCACAGGGCAATGACGTTGCGCACGATGTTCTCGGCGTTCAGGCGGCGCTGAAAGCCGTTGATCTCGATGTGATGAAAGGGATACCCGGCCTTCGTGACAAGGCCGTACTCCATGCCCTCGCGGCGGCCGGCAAAGTGGATCTCGGCGGTCGGCTCGGCGGCTTTCAGGGCACCGGCAATGGCCAGCGCCGGGTTGATATGACCGGCTGTACCGCCGGCAGCAATCAGAACACGCATACTAACTCCCCTTTTTCAGGCAGACCGCTGCACCCCTTTGGCGGCCTGCGGCGTTGCCTTATAGATTTCTGCCGTCAAACTCTGCGGCGGCGGTAGGTGCTTTTCTGGCGCAGGCGGTTTTCCATTTCCTCCTGTTCCCGCTGGCGGCGGGCCTCACGGCGGCCGTTTCCGGCGCGGGATATGCTTAGCATGATGCCCATTTCACCCAGCAAAATCAGCAAGCTGGTGCCGCCGTAGGAGAAGAACGGCAAACTGATGCCGGTGTTGGGCAGCAGCGCTGTGGCCACGCCAATATGGCAGAACACCTGCCAGGCGACCTGCGCCATGATGCCGATGCCCAGCAGCGAGCCGAAGAAATCCGGTGCGTTGAGGGCGATGGCAATGCCCTGCACAATGAGGGCACCGAACAGCACGATCAATGCGATGGCGCCGATAAAGCCCAGTTCCTCGCACACGACGGCGAAGATAAAGTCGTTCTCGGCGTAGGGCAGCCACTGGTGCTTTTGCACGCTGTTGCCGATGCCCACGCCGAACAGACCGCCGGTGGAGATGGCGTAGATGCTTTGGCGGGTCTGCCACAGCATACCGGCGGTATCGGTGGGGGTCAGGCCCCAGACGCCGCCCAGACGCTCTGACGCATAACCGTCGCCGGAGGCCAGAGACTTGATAAAATACGCCAGGACAGCCACACCGGCCGGGACAGCAACAGCCCACAGCTTTACGCCGCCTGCCCCGGCGCACACCAGCATGGTGGCAAAGATCATGGCCATCAGCAGCATGGCCGAGTTGTGGGGTTCCAGCTTCAGCAAAACCAGAATGGGGATCAGCAGGCAGGCGGGCTTGAAAACACACTGGAACAGGCTTTTGATCTCCCGCTGGTGATGGTCCAAAATATCCGCCGTGCCCAAAATGACGGCAAACTTGGCCAGCTCCGATGGCTGCAGGGACATGCCGCCCGGCAGGTAGACCCAGCGGTAGCAGCCGTTATTGTCACTGGGCATGAACAGCGCCAGCACCAGCAGCGCCAGCGTGATGACGTAAAATGTCCAGAACATATACCGCAGCGCACGGTAGTTGATAAGCGACACGCCCAGCATGACGACAAAGCCCACCGCGGCCACGATGGCCTGGGGCTTGATGAAGTAGTAGATGTTGCCGCCATGGTTGGTGTAGCCGCTGGAATAGCTGGCCGAGAACATCATGATCAGCCCGTAGGCCAATATGACGGCCAGCGTGCCCACAAAGGTCCAGGACAGATGGCCCCGTTCCTCTTTGGGCAGGCGGATGACCCTCAGCATGCGGATGATATTACCAAAGGTGCGGTCAAGGATCACACCCAAAATGCCATACAGATGCGTAACCAATGGGTGCAAGCCTCCTTGTTGCTTATGGTTGATTATGCGATGCAGATGTAGAAGATGCCCATCGCCACGCCGATGGCGGCGATGAGGGCGAAGAAGCCGTCGATCTTGACCTCTTTCCAGCCGCGCAGCTCAAAGGCGTGGTGGATGGGGGTCATTTTAAAGATGCGCTTGCCGTGGGTGGCCTTGAAGTAGATGCGCTGGATGACCACAGTCATAGCGTCCCAGATATAAACGATGCCGAAGAAGAGCACCAGTTCCGGGCGGTCCATCACAAAAGCCAGCGCCGTGACCATGCCGCCAAAGAACATGCTGCCGGTATCGCCCATAAAGACTTTGGCCGGGTAGAAGTTCCACAGCAGAAAGCCCACGCAGGCGCCGGCGGTGGTGGCCGCCAGCAGCGAAACATGTACAAAGCCCAGCAGGCTGCCTGCCAGCAGGTAGCCCAGCATGGACACAAAGGTCACGCCGGTGCACAGGCCGTCCAGGCCATCGGTCAGGTTAACAGCATTGACCAGGAAGATAATGCCGAAGAACGCGATGGGATAGTAAGCCAGCCCCAGATCGACCATACCCGCTACCGGGAACATGACGCTGGTGGAGAGCAGGCCCAGGCTGTGTAAGCCGATCATAAACCCGACGGTGACAGCGACCTGCAAAACGATCTTCTGCCAGGCAGTAAGCCCCAGATTGCGGTGCTTGATGACCTTGATGAAGTCATCGAGGAAGCCGATCAGGCCGTTGCCGAAGGCCAGAAACAGCACCAGCATGCCGGCAGCCATCTGCTGGGGGCCCAGCACCTCCGGCGCAGAGCTGTGGAACAACCCGTACACGACGCCGATGGTGAGCAAGATGCCAAAGATAAACCCAAGGCCGCCCATGGTGGGGGTGCCGTTTTTCTTGTTGTGCCAGGTCGGGCCTTCCTCGCGGATGGTCTGGCCAAAGTGCAGGCGGTGCAAAGCCGGGATCAACAGCCAGCAGGTGATAGCCGTAACGGCAAAGCCGCCAACGGCACCGGCGGCTAAAATTGCGGAGACAGTAGGCTCCATGCAGTCATTCCTCCATATTCCTCAAGTAAAACGTAGGCGCGGCTGCACGGGGCTGTGCGTTACGCCTGCGGCAAAGCAGCGTAAAAGTCCGCCAGGATCTCATCCAGTTTCATGGCATGGCTGGCTTTGGCCAGCACTGCATCACCGGGGCGGACAGACTGCTGCAAGTATTGTAACACTTCTGCGGCCGTTTGGCAATGCACAGTTGCAATACCACGGTTTTTAGCGGTTTCGGCCATGGCGGCGCTGTTGGGGCCGTAGGCGATCAGCAGGGACACGCCCGCATCGGCGGCCCACTCCCCTGTTGCGCGGTGGCCGCTCTCGCTGGCGTCGCCCAGTTCCAGCATGTCGCCCAGCAGGGCGATCTTGCGCGCGTTGGGCAGGGCTTTCAGCACCGAGAGGGCAGCTTTCATGCTGTCCGGGCTGGCGTTGTAGCAATCCTCGATAAAGGTGATGCCGCCCTTCTCCACGATATGCTGGCGCATGCCGGTGGCCTGGTAGCGGGAAAGCGCGGCGGCACACCGGGCGGGGTCCAGCCCCAGGCGGGTGGCGGCGGCGTAGGCGGCCAAGGCGTCGTACACGGTATGCAGGCCCGCGGTGGGGATGGACACGGCAAAGCTGCCGTAGGCTTTATCCACCAGCGTAAAGGTCGTGCCATCGGTGCCGGTGTGGATATCCGCGGCGCGTACATCGGCAGTCTCGCTCTCGATGCCGAACCATACAGGGCGCAGGCGGGCGGGTACGCTGGCGGTGGGCAGCAGGTCGTTGTCGGCGTTCAGGGCCAGGGGCGCGCCGTCAGGCAGGCCTGCGCAGATCTCCATTTTTGCTTTCAGTATATTCTCGCGGGTGCCGAGATTTTCCAGGTGGGACACGCCGATCATCGTGATGATGCCGGCGGAGGGGCGGGCGCAGCGGGCCAGCCGCTCGATCTCACCCAGGTGGTCCATGCCCATCTCCACCACGGCGTACCGGGTGTCGTTATCCAGGCGGAACAGGGTGTTGGGCACACCGATGTCGTTGTTCTGGTTGCCCTCGGTCTTGAGGGTTTTGCCAAAGGCGGAGAGGACGGCGTAGCAGAACTCTTTGGTGGTGGTCTTTCCCACACTGCCGGTAACGCCGATCATCTTGGGGCTGAACAGCATGCGGTAGTTGGAGGCCATGCGGATCATGGCGCGGGCGCTGTCCGGCACGATGACAGTGCGGTCCTCGGGCACGCCGTCCACGGAATGGTTGGCGATGATATAAGCGGCGCCGTTCCGGTAAGCACCGGCGGCGAAGGTATGGCCGTCGACGCGCTCACCGGGGAAGCAGACGAACACGCAGCCGGGCTCGACCTTGCGGCTGTCGGTAACAACAGCGTGGATGTCCGCCGGCTCGGCCAAAGTCAGGCCAGCCAGCAGTTCGTTGGCAGGAATGGTTTGCATGGGATTGCCTCCTTATTCTATGGATATGCGAGTAGTATGTCAGGCGGAAAGCCTCCCAGAGGGGGCCTTTGGGCCGTTTATTGCTCTGTTTTTTCTTCTACTGCTTCTTCCGTAGTTTCCTCAACCTGGGTATCGGTGGTGTCCGTCGTATCGGCGGTATCGCCGCCGTCCGATTCCATCGTCAGGGTCACGATGGTGCCGTAGGCGGCGCTGGTCTCTGCGGCTGTGCTTTGGGATACTACCCGGCCGGAGCTGTCGCCCTCGAACTGGACGTTGAGGTTGGAGGCTTTCAGCATTTGGGATGCAAAACTGCCGCTCTTGCCCGTCACGTCAGGCACGGTGGTCATGGCGTCCTGGTCGGTGTTGGTGTACAGGTAGATGGTGGAACCAACGGGCACCGAGCTGCCGCCCACAGGGTACTGGTACACAATGTTGCCGTTGGAGCCGATCAGCTTATGCTGCAGGCCCAGCTGGTTCAGGGTGACCTGGGCGTTGGTCCAGGTGTAGTCCAGGCAGGTCTGCACGGTCACGTTGCCGGTGGGGTTGTAGTTGGCATCCTGCTCGATGCCCAGGTAGGGCGCAACTTCGCTGATGATGTTGCCTACAACAGGGGCCACGACCTGGCTGGCATAATCATGGATCCAGCGGGGGTCATCCAGCAGGACGAACACCTCGATTTCGGGGTCGTTGATGGGCAGCACGGCGGAAAAGCTCATGGCCTTGTAGTAGTCGCCGTCGCCGCGCAGGTGGCGGTCGGTACGTTCGGCAGTGCCGGACTTGCCGCCGATGCGGTAGCCTGCCACGTAGGCGTTCTTGCAGGAGTGGCGGATGCTCAGGGTGCCGTTGGGGTCAACGTTGTTCTCCATCATCGAGAGGATCTCCTGGCTGACTTCCTCGGAGATGACCTGACGGCGGACGCTGGTGTCGGTCTGGCTGATGATGTTGCCCGCATCGTCGGTGATGGAATCCACGATATACGGGGTGACCAGGTAGCCGCCGTTGGCGATGGCCGCAATGGCGGTAGCCATCTGCATGGGGGTGATGGCCTCGTTCTGGCCGAAAGCGGCGGTGTACAGGTTGGTGTCGACCTCGGCCATCTGCTGGGCGTTGTACACGCTGGTCCAGCGGGTCTCGCTGGGCAGGTCAACACCGGTGGGCTGGGTAAAACCGAAGGCCCGGATATAATCGTAAAACACGGTAGGCTGCAAGGTCTGCGCCGCCTGGATAAACCAGAGGTTGCAGCTGTTATCCAGCGCCTGGGCCATGTTTTGCAGGTTATGCACCTCGCCGTTGGCACAGTGGTAGGTGTGCTCCCACAGCTCGCTGCCCTGGTTGACGGTCAGCTCACCGTTGCAGTAGAAGGTCTGGTTCATGTTCATGATGCCGGAATCCAGACCTGCCGATGCGGTGATAAGCTTAAAGATCGAGCCGGGCATGTACAGCTCGGTGATGTTCTTATTCTTCCACTGGGCTTCGCGCAGCATACCTTGCAGCTGGGTGTATTCGCTGGAAATGGTATTGCCATTTTCATCCTCGGTGGTTTCCTGGCTGATAACGCCATCAGCGATGATGCCAGCCACGTTCTTCTCACCCAGGCGGCCCTCCAGCCAATCGATGTCGTCGGCGGTCAGGGCGTCAGTCTTGTCCAGGATGGTCTGCATCTTGTCATCGTAGACGGTCATGGGGTCGTTGGGGTCGAACTGCTCCAGCGAGGCCATGGCCAGGATCGCGCCGGTCTTGACGTTCATCACGATAGCGCTGCCGCGGCCGTGGACGGAGAAGGTATCCATGGCTTCGGCCAGATACTCTTCCACGATGGCCTGCACATTTTCGTCCAGCGTCAGGTTCAGGTTGTTGCCGTCGATGGCGTCGTGGACGTCGGCCTCGGTGTTGGCCAGAATTTCGCCGTTGACGTTGGTCTCAGCGATGCTGCGCCCCGGCGTACCGGCCAGATCTTCCTCGTAGGATTTTTCCAGGCCGTAAGCGCCGACGAGCTTGCCGTTTTCATCGTTGTTGCAGAAGCCGATGACCGACGACGCAAACGCACCGTAGGGGTAGCTGCGGGTGGTGGACTGCTCGGTGGAGAGGACGGCGATGCGGTAGCCGGTCTCCCCTTCCTTTTTCGGCGCGGTGCGGTAGGATTTGGAGTATTCGATGATGGCGTCGGCCACCGGTTTTTCCACGTTCTGGGCCACCACACGGTACTGGTACAGCTCGCCATTCTTGTTGCGGGCGGTCAGTTTGGCGTAGATGTCATCGGCGGAAGTGCCGTCGTTCAGCAGCTCGGCGATATGCTCGGCGCCGGTGCGGATCTCGGTTTCCGTGGCGCCGTTCTTCTCGGATTGGGCCGGGTCAGCGATGATGTTCCACACGGTGTTGCTTTTGGCCAGCAGCTTGCCGTTGGCACTGTAAATGTTGCCGCGGGTGGCGGGCAGCTCGGTGTCCTGGAGCTGCTGGGTCACGGCCTCGGTGCGGTAGTGTTCGGCGTCGCGCAGCTGCAGGGCGTACAGCTGGTAGACGAGGATGCCGAAGCAGGCCAACGTAAAAAACGCAACGGCAATCACCGTGCGGATACGGACGTTGCTTTTTAAGTTGGGATTCCTGGGTGGTTGGGTATTTGCCATAGATTTTACCTTTTATGCGGGATTTATCCCCGGATGCGTAGGCGAGCCTTTTCGCGTGCGGCGGAAATGCCGTTTGCAAAAAGGCTCGTACCTGCGTTTGTTACGGATTAAAACTATCCAGCAGATTCAGCGCGGCGGTGCGGATGCCCACCAGAACGCGGCCTGCGTCGCTGCCGGTTTTCTCAATGACGCTCTGTTCTTCCAGCTGGATGTAGGTGATCTGGCTCTGGTCGGCCTTGACCAGGCCCAGCTGGCCCTCGGCCACATCCTGCAAGCTGGCGCGGCTGGTAATGTCGCTCATCTTGGTGGAAAGGTAGTCGTACTCGCTCTGGGCGGCAGTCAGGTCGGTGCGGGTATCGTTGATCTGGCCGTTCAGCTCGGTAATGCGGGCCTGGCTGTGCACCACGCTGAAGATCAGCCCCAGCAGCAGCGCCGCGGCAATAACATGCAGCGCCACCGCGGCAAACTGCCGGGCGCGGTTCAGCCCATGCTTGCCGCCGCGTACCACGCGCACCTCCGGCTGGCGGGGTTCCAGCTTGGGTGCTGTCTGGCCTGTATGAAGTAAAACTGTCGTCATGATTGGGTACCTCTATCTGAATTCGGTGTATCTGTTTCAATGGTTCTGTCATTGCAGGTGTGCGTCAGCGAAAGGCTCATACCTTCTCCAACACTCTCAGCTTGGCCGAGCGGGACCGGCGGTTGACTTCCAATTCCTCGGCATCGGCCTCGATGGGTTTGCGGGTGATAAGCCTGGCTTTCGGCACGCCGCCGCAGGTGCAGATGGGCTGCTCCGGCGGGCAGGTGCAGCGCTGCGCCCAACGGCGGAACTTGTTCTTGACCAGGCGGTCCTCCAGGCTGTGGAAGGTGATGACGCAGAGCCGACCACCCGGGGCCAGGCAGTTGAAGATAGCGTCCAGGCCCTCGTTCAGGGCGTCCAGCTCGGAGTTGACGGCGATGCGGATGGCCTGGAAGGTGCGGCGGGCCGGGTTTTTGGCCTTGCGGCGCTCGGCCGGGGGCACGGCGCTGGCGACCAGGTCAGCCAGCTGCATGGTAGTCAGGATGGGCTTTTCCTGCCGCGCGGTCACAATTTTACCGGCAATCTGCCAGGCGTAGGGTTCCTCGCCGTAGTCCCGCAGGATGCGGGTCAGTTCCTCGCGGTCGAGGGTGTTGACCAGGTCCGCGGCGGTCGGGCCCTGCTGGCTCATGCGCATATCCAACGGGGCGTCGGCATGGTAGGAGAAGCCGCGTGCCGCGTCGTCCAGCTGGTGGCTGGAAACGCCGAGGTCCAGCAGGGCACCATTGACCGCCGGGATGTCAAGCTCCGCAAGGACACGCGCTGCCTCGCGGAAGTTTGCCTGTACCACCTGGGCGGGCAGGCCCTTGAGCCTTTCGGTGGCGACTGCCACCGCATCCGGGTCCTGGTCGAGCGAGATCAAGCGCCCGGTGGTAAGACGTTTAGCGATCTGGGTGCTGTGCCCTGCGCCGCCGGCGGTGCCGTCCAGGTAGATGCCGGTGGGGTCGATGTTCAACCCATCCAGGCAGGGCTGCAAAAGTACGGGAATGTGGGAAAATTCCATGGTGTTGTCCTCTATTTACAGGTTTTGCTTGCAATCAAATTAAAAATCCAGCGCTTCCATGGCGGCGGTAAAGTCCTCGTCGCTGGATTCCTGGCTGCCGTTCCAGGCGGCGGTGTTCCAGATCTCAGCGAAGCTGCGGTTACCGATGACGGTCACATCGTGGTCGAGACCGGCATACTCCCGCAGGCGGGCGGGCAGCTGGATGCGGCCCTGCTTGTCCGGCGTGACCTCCACGGCGGAGGAGTAGAGCATGCGGCTGACGCTGCGGCCCTTGACCAGCCCTTTTTCTTCGATCTTGGCGGCGACCTTTTCAAACTCGTCACTGGGGAAAGCGGCCAGGCAGTGGTCCAGCCAGCGGGTGACAATAAAGGTCTCACCCATGGCGTCGCGGAACTTGGCGGGGAAATTCAGGCGGCCTTTGGCGTCGATGGCGTAGTCGTACTGGCCTACCAGCATAGCCGCTCTCCCCTTTCGTCAGTTTCTACAAATCTTCGGCACGTTTTTTGACGTTGCCGCGTTGAGTTTGTGGATAACTCTGTGGAAAGGGTGGAAAACCACCCACTTTTCACCACAAGGGTTGTTATTCACACCACAATTCCCCACTTCGTATATTTAGTCTACCATCTAATGGGGTAAAAAGCAAGCCCGCAGCAGGAAAAAATCCCGCTGCGGGCTACATTTCACAGATTATTTTTTTGTGGTGGGGAGATGTGGGGGCTTTGCTGTGATTGTCGCTTTACTGGTTTTGCCCGCCCTGGCCGCCGCGATTAGGCCGGGTGGCGCTGCGCAGGTTCATGCGGGTATTTTTAATGTCCGCCACACTGCGGGCAAGGGTCTCCTCGGACTTTTTCAGCAAAGTTTCACAGTACACCGTTGCATTTCTGGTCAAATCCTTTGCCTGGGTGTTGGCTGCGGTCAGGATCTCGGCGGCGCGCTGGCGGCTGCGTTTGACGATCTCCTGCTCGCTGACCAGGGCACCGGCGCGCTCCTCGGCTTTCTGGATGATGGTCTCGGATTCCACCTGGGCGTTTTTCATGATCTGCTCGCGGTCGTTCACGATTTTTTTGCTTTCGCGGATCTCGTCAGGCAGGTTGTTGCGCACTTCGTCAATGATGTCCCGCATGCGGTCCACATCCACCACACGCTTGGCGGGGGCAAAGGGCACAGCCGTACCGGCTTCCAGCGTTTCTTCCATCAGATCGAGCAATTCTTCCACGTTCATGCCTGTTCCTCTTTCTCGTAACGGCTCACCATGATCTTGCCGTAATAGTATTGTTTGGCCAGCACCAGCGCCCCGGCGCGTTCGGGCAGGGCGGCTTCGCGCTCGCTCTCGGCCAGTACCACGCCGCCGGGGGCCACTTTGTCGGCCAGGGCGGGCAGTACCTCGTTTAAGGTATCGTAATGGAACGGCGGGTCCAGCAGCACCAGATCAAACGGGCCGCGGATGTTTGCCAGAAAAGGCAGAGCCTCCGCCTGGCGGATGTCGCTTTGGCGGTCAACGCCCGCCGTTTTGCAGTTAGCCTTTACGATGGCCAGTGCATCCGACGAACGGTCGACAAAAATGCAGCTTTTTGCCCCGCGGGACAACGCCTCGATGCCCAGCTGGCCGCTGCCTGCAAACAGGTCCAGCACACGGGCGCCGGGCACCAGAAACTGCACGCTGGAGAACATGGCCTCCTTAACACGGTTGATCGTCGGGCGGGTGACATCCTCGCCCGGCAATGCCTGCAGGTTTTTACCCCGGGCGGTACCGGCAATTACACGCATGGTCATGCTCCCCTTTTCTAAGTCGTTCTGTTTTACCAGCTTTATTATGAGGCCTGCCCGCCCCAATGTCAAGGCGGAATATGTAAAATAATTATGCACACAAAGTTGTTAAACGCAGCACAATTGCAGCTGGTATTGTTATCCAGCGCACAATTTGCGTGTTCGGTGTTATTTGCGGCACAATTTAAAAGTGTAAGCAGTATAAAACTACTATTGATATCATTGATATCATTGAATTCATTGTTTTCATTCCCATCATCCCTACTATTCAAGTCATTCAAGTCATTCATCAACAGTAAATAGACTTGTATGTATAGTTAGTCCTTATAGGCGGAACTTGCAGTGCAGCCAGCCAATAAAGCATACTATATCATGCAGTCAACATTTCATTGATGAATGATAGGAACGAAATGAATGACTTGAATGACTATGATACCTGAATAACATCAATGATAACAATGATATCAATGATTTCAATAGTAATTTGCTATATATACAAAAGCAAAAAGCGCAGATACCTAAGTACCTGCGCCTTGATTAAGAGCGGCTGATGGGAGTCGAACCCACGTCCTCAGCTTGGAAGGCTGATGTACTAGCCGTTGTACGACAGCCGCATCACACATACGATATTATACCCGCATGTGTGGGGATTTGTCAAGTGGTTTTACAGCTTGACCAGCTCATCTTTCAGGTTTTTCAGCTCTTTTTGCAGGGCGTCGCAGGCCTTGCCGTAGTTCTGGTAATCCTGCATCTGCTGCATCACGCTGTCGTCCTCGGCGGTGAGATAGCCGCTGGAAAGCGACGCTGTGTAGCTGAATTTCTTCTGTGTACCGTTAAAATCAATGACCATGAACTGGCCCTCGCCGGGCAGCACGGTACCGGCGCCAAACATTTTATGCACGATGCGGCAGCCGGTCAGGTCGGGCAAAGCCACCGGGGCAGCCTGCAATTCCTGCAGTTCCTGCTCTTTCTCGGCAATTTGCAGGCAAAGCTCGGCGCGGGTCTGCTTTTCTTTCACGGCCTTGGCGCGCTCCTTGGCCGTGGCATTGCGGGAGAAGCCCTTGGGGTAATACCCGCGCTGATAGGCCGCATGCAGGATGCCGTAGGCCAGCAGGTGCAGCCGGTCGTTGATGCCGCCCAGATGGGTGCGCAGACGCTCCTTATGCTGGGCGATGAGGTCGGGGTAGTCGGCCAGGGCGGCGACCAGATCCTCGCACATGGCGTAGTAGGCTGCCAGGTCCAGGCTGGCGCCGTTGCCGAACTCCGCCGGGTACTCCATAAAGTCAGCCCAGGCCTTGGCCTCGGCGGGGATGTAGAAGAAGTTTTCCTCCGGCATCCACAGGTTGAGGAAGTAGACCGCATGGACCGGGGTCATGGTGTATTTGTTCATCCGGGGGAAGCAGCGGCGGAAACGGCCGGTGATCTGGTCGGCAAACATCTCGGCGCGGCCGCGGCGTTTTTTCAGGTCGTCGTCCTCGTCGTTATACAGCCAGCGGAAGCACTCCCGCACCAGCTCGACC
>OLRG01002019.1_pt1 | contig 15167 bp, 12 predicted proteins | sample 1672331 | NCBI WGS metagenome assembly OLRG01 (sample SAMEA3136672, study PRJEB25190) | human gut metagenome
CTGCCTCTGCTTCGGTGAAGCCCATGAACAGGGTGTCGATGTTCTCCTTGATAGCGCCTTCCTGCAGCAGACCAGCAAACTCGTGTGCCGCCTCAACCAGACGCTCATCACTTAAATCAGTGCCGACAATAATACGAGAAGGGTAAAGATTGTCGTACAGCGCCTTGCTCTCTCTTAAAAATTCCGGGCTGAAGATGATGTTCTTGCTGCCAAACTTCTCACGCACAGATGCCGTATAGCCCACAGGAATCGTGGACTTGATGACCATGATGGCGTTCGGGTTATATTCCATAACCAGTTTGATCACAGCTTCAACCGCAGATGTGTCAAAGTGTTGGGTGTGACTATCGTAGTTAGTAGGGGCCGCAATGACAACAAAATCAGCATCGGCGTATGCGGTCTTAGCATCCAGCGTTGCAGTCAAATTCAGTTCTTTTTCTGCGAGATACTTCTCGATATAGTCATCCTGAATCGGAGACTTACGGTTGTTGATCATCTTGCTGTTGATTTTGTTCTGCATTACTACTTATTCCCTCTTTTAGTCTTGTTATGTGCCTGTGATAGGCACTTCTTCCTGCCCGCAAAAACACTGCGCTTTCTGACGCGCAGTGTTTTTGCGTAATAGGAATTGCTGCAGATTATATCTGCATATTCGTGTTCTATGTATTCATGTTCTATATTCTATGTACTGTTATCCTATGTATTAGTACTCTCCGTATTTGCCGTAGTGGCCATAATACTGCCCATAGCCGCCATAACCCTTATTCTCGGATATCTTGACTTTATTTAATACAACGCCCAGTAATGGACAGCCGCTGGCTTCCAGCTGCTCTTTCATCTTCTGTGCCATTCTCCGGCTGACTTTCTTCTGTTCAATGACCATTACCATGCCGTCCACGCTCTTGGCCACAACAGCCGCATCAATCACCGCGCCGATTGGGGCACAGTCCACGATGATATAGTTAAAACTCTTCTTCATGGCTTCAATGGCTGCCTTGAACTTCGGATTTCCCAATAATTCCGCCGGGTTCGGGGCATTCAGGCCCGCAAATGCCATATACATATTCTTGATGTTAGTCTTGCAGATCACATCATTGAGGGGCACAAAACCTGCCAGATAGTGACTCAGTCCCTTGACCTCCTGATCCGGCATACATCGATTGTATAAAACGGATTTTCTCAAATCCGCGTCAAGAAGGATGACACGTTTACCGTCCTCTGCCAGTGCTTTGCAGAGGTTGAATACAACCGTACTCTTTCCCTCATTAGGAAAACTACTCGTAAAAGCGATACACTGTTTGTCCTGCCCGCAGAAATAGATATTCGTTCTCAGCTGTTTATAATATTCGCTGACGGCTTCGCCGTCATCGATTCTTGTCAGATTAATTGAATTCATCAGTTTCGATTTCCTTTCTCTTTCCGGATGTCTGTCTTTCCTGCTTTGCTCTCTGTTTCTTGTGCTTCTGAGCCTGTCTCTGCTGTTTTCTTCCATTGTAAGGAAGCACTGCCAGTGTTGTCATACCCAGATACTTCTCAATGTCATCTTCTGTCTTGATGGTATCATCCAGCAGATAAAGGATTGTAATCACTGCAATGGCCAATACAATGCCTGCCAGAAGGCCCAACGCACAGTTCTTCTTCAGACTCGGACTGGATGGTCTATCAGGCACAGCCGCCTCTTCATAAATCTTAATCGCCTGCATGCCGGTAATCTCTTTCAGCTTTGACTCTGCCACGGATGCCATCTCATTGGCAATATCTGCAGCTGTCTGCGGATTCGGATCATTCACCGTCACCTGAAGGATACGGCTGGATGTCGGATTCGTCACCTCAACCTTTTCGAGAAGCTGCTGATAATCTATCGTCAGATTCAGCTTCTTGATCACATCTTCCATAAAACTGCGGCTCTCGATCATGCTGGAATAGTCACTTGTCAGCTGCTGACCAACCTGCATATCACTCAGAGTAGAGGAATTACTATTACTATTATCCGGCATAACATACATCATGGAAGATGCACTGTATAACGGTGTCATCAGAATTGTTGTGCAGGCAAACATGATCACCAGACCAACAATACCTGCCAATAGAATCGCCGCCAGGTGCTTCTTCATCACCATCAGCAGTTCCAGTAAATCAATTTCCATCTCTTCATTGTCATTTCTTTTCTTTTCCATTACTACTTACTACTACTTTCCATTCTTTAAATTGTTGTGTTGATAGGCTGCGGGTGTCGAATTCTGTCGTTTTCGACATCAGGTGCTGATGAGCTGATTCTCCAGAATTGCCCTCGGATTCTCCTCTGCAAGCTGTCTGAGTCTTGCTTGACCGCATTTCTTCTCAATCCATTCAGCAGCTTTCCGGTACTGTGGCGGTCTCGATGTCATATTGTGGGCATCGGTTCCCAGTACATCGATATAGCCATCCTCCACCAGTGCCCGACACCGGCGCACCCATCGGTCAAAACGCCCGCCGATCAGGCCATCGGTATTCATCTGCAGAATAATCCCGCTCTCCTTCAGTTCCTCTAACTTGTCCCATTCATCAATCAGGCAATCCAGACGCTCCACATGGGCCAGAACCGGCAGATAACCCCCATACAGAATCTGCTGCAGACCACTGTAAACATTATGATAAGAAGCATTCGGCTTGTACTCCACCAGCACATAACGTCCGCCGTTCATAGTCGTGATACTGCCGCTATCCAGATATTTCACCATATCAGGGAAATACATCACTTCATTGCCCCGGTACAGATGCATGTCTTCATACTGCTTCTTCGCATACAGTTCCAATGCCCGAAAAGCCCGCATGACCTTCTTCGGCCGCTCTGCATCATCCGCATTGTGTCTGTTGTAATGGGGTGTGACGCATAAGTGCCGTATACCTTCCTCATACGCCATGTCCAACATCCGGCATGACATCTCAAAAGTCTCGGCTCCATCGTCCACTTTCGCTAGTATATGGGAATGAATATCATAAAACTCCATACTGAACCTCATTTTTTCTTAACATATATTCATATCTATTATATCGAGCGAGCATTTTTTGTCAATTGCGAGAATGGCTTTTTTTGAGAACTTTTGTCAAAAAAAGCCAAAAATATAAGAGATAATATCAAAAACATCTTTAGAATTAACCTTCGTTAATTTTGGAAAAGAATTACATTTAACCTATAATAATCATTTTTTCAAAAAAATATAATGATTTTATTTCAACAATTTAATATCCATACATCTTTATTGAATTGAAAAATCCTTCAATGTATAAGCCAATCGTTCAACAGTTTCATAAACATATACATCCGGATGCTGTTCCGCAAAATCTTCATAACTATATGTATTAGAATATCGGAAATAACTTTCATTAAACTGTGACCCTATATATGGAGCCATAGCTGTAGAAAACGAGTCCCTACGGACATATAATTTTCTTGGATCCGCATTATCCGCAACATAACGAAATACCGTATTAAAATCTTCTTCTAAATTTTGTACATTATGTGTTTCATACCCATCAACTTGGTAATCAAAATCTGCAAACGTTAATTCTTTTAATAAATGCAGCATTGAAGCAAAATTCCCTGCTCTATTATTTATTTTTGTTATATGTATCCGGTCATCTTCAATAGATGGCATATTAATTCCTAATTCTTTCAAAAGTGCTGCTGCACCAACATAACCACCAATTTGATTCCAATGCGTATCTGTTTTATAATAAATATTATCATCCAAATATTCCTTAACAGACATTAGCTCCTCATATGGATAGACAACTCTCAAATCCGTATTTTCTTTTAAATAATTAACAATTTGAAGTACTCTATAATTATCCGCCGGCGTTTCAAACCGGTCCGGCATATCTTCTGAGTATATTCTTTCCTTATTCGGTGCAATAAAAATAATAAATTCTATATTTCGCTCTGCCAAAAAATTTCTTTGCTTAACACAATTTTCCGCAATTTCCTGCAATTCTGCCTCTGTATAAAGATTATTTCCTTGATAACAGCCTATTGGATCTCCATCATCTTTATTATCATAAAACAACCAGTTATACTTCCCAATGATGACTTTACTATTAGCAGATCTATCAAACACGAAATAATCAATCAATGAATTTAATTTGATAAGATTATTTCGAAAAGGTAATTGATCATTAAAATAGTTATCATACTCTTCCGCAAATGTTCCATAATTATCCACTGTCAATCTCGGTTGCTCCGACATTTCCCTATTCTCATAATTCTCCGTATCAACATATTTTTACAAAAATAATTCAATATAAATACTATCGGCAAAAACATGAGCAAAAAAATTGCTGAACTGAATACCATAGTTTTTATATCCTCCCTCAATATACTTTTCCCATAAAGCACTTTGCCGTACATTATTTTATCGTACGGCATTACTCTTATTAAATATATAACTTTTTATTCTCCACGAAGTTCTTTGAAACGATTAACTTTCATTTCTTCTTTATAATTTCTAAACAATGCTTCTACATCGTATTTTGGCTCATAGCCAAGTTCTTCTTTAGCATTCGTCACATCCATAAGGAAACCACCACCTGCAGGTTTTTCCGGACAGTACACAATTTGCGACGGATGATCAATTGGAGAAAATACCTTTATTATTGTCTCAATCTGCTGCTGAAGTGACACCGGAACGCCTGTTCCCACATTATACCATCCATGGTCACGATTAACCTCAACTGCCTTGCAAATCATCTGCGCACAATCATACACATATACCATATCTTTTGAATAATTCGGATTTCCCCATAATTCGATTGGCTCACCCTTGATTGCCTGATCAATCATACGATAGACCGGACGAAGTGTTTTTACACCATTTGGATGATAGTAATGGTATGGGCTATAATTGTAAATTGTTGGAAATCTAAACACAAAATATTTCAACCCATATTCTGCATAGTAATGTTTCATAAATTCAATTGCTGTATTTTTGGTAATAACATAAACCGCATGATCTCCCTTATAGCTAAAATTATACGGCATATCCGGTTTCAAAACGGCGCCATTTGTTGCAGAAAGTGAAATATCAAATACCGTCGTAGAGAACAAAACCCTATCAGCATGTACTTTTCGACAATATTCTAAAACGTTATATGCCCCCATAATATTAGACTGCACATACTTTTCTGGTTGATACCCCTTCATATAAGAGGGGATTTGTGCAGCAAGATCTATGACAGCATAGACATCTTCCTGCGGGAGTTTTTCAAACTCTTCCTGCTTACTGATATCCACAGAAACATATTTCTGACCTTGTTTAGCAAAAAAATCTGTCTGGCGATGTCCTGATGCAATCACCTCATATCTATCCTTAAAGTATTCACATGCATATTTATGAACATATGAACCCACATTACCAGTTGCTCCAAAAATAATGATTTTTTTCATACCCATAAGCCCTCCATTCTTTTTATCTTCTCTAACATATACATCATGTCCCCTGAAAAATACCTTTGATCACATGGCAACGGTAAAATATTATCTGCCAGTTGATATTCTATATCTTCAGAACATAATGCCCGCTTCACATTTGGCCACAATAGCGGAATATATATTTTTTCTTTTTGAAGATATGCCCTTAATTCTGATCCTTTTCTCACCAAAAAAGGATACATATATGGACCCTTTGGAATAATAATATTATCCAAACGATTTACATTTTTGAGATGTTGATGCAAAAATCCAAAATTATTCTCACGTTTTTTTGCTGCATCTTCATAGTTCACACCACATAGTAGATTTTTCGTCATTCTCGACATTACTTTTAATGGAAGAGTATCAATAGCTTCTTCATTCTTCCGGTATGCTGCATAAAATTCATTTGCAGACTTTTCAAATCTTCCTGCCAAAAACTGTATTCTGTCGTAAGATTCATCAACTTGCAAATCAAAGCTATTTTTACATACAGTATAGAGATATCCACCATCGGGTACCCCAAAAAATTTTCGACATGTATAAAGTGTATCCAGATTGCTTACAGGCTTATTATAAAAAGCCTGTGCATTATCAACAATAATATTTTTATAACGTTCTGCATAAGCAATAATTTCATTGTCTGTATATTGTCCATAATAATTAATCAAATACAGCCATTCATTCTCTGGAACCCCTGATAAAACTGGTTTCAAATATTCATCTATAGAATAATAACATATCTCAACATTTTCTTCTTTACAGGTATCAGATATAGCCGAACAAAGCAATTTCGGAAGCCATATTTTTGATATATTCCGTACGCGAATTAAGTATCGAAGGCAATTTCTTCCACTATTTAATGCAATACAATCTTCATGAAATTCATGGCCAGTGTTCATTTCAAATTCTAAAAAGCCGCCAATCTCTTTCATATATAACCCCTTTGATTTTTATGCCAATTTTACCTTTACATACTTACTCTGATTACCAAGGATTTCTTCAATTCTTTCCTGGCTTTCCAATTTCAGTACCAAGGTGCCAATCGCCTCATTTGCGGCTTCAAACCCACCAACATGAGCACCTTCTTGTATCCAAAGGTCTCTCTCAACAACATTATCTGCAATGTCATCTGAAATCCATAGTTCTTTAAATATCCCAGGTTTATCACTGTGAAGAATAATTTCAGCCCAGCACCCATCATACGGCCTCTGTTCAACATCATCTACCGGTAATCCAACTGCATATTTCACCATATTCGTAATCATGTCTACCCCTGTCGCATAACGCAGGCATTCTGATAAGCGATTACCACCGCCACGTGGAGATAATTCCATAATATAGGCTTTGCCGTCTGTTCCTTCACGTGTCTCAATATTATAAACGGCTGTCTTCATTTTCAACAGCTTCAGAAGTCTCTGAATTTCGTTTTTCAGTTCTTCTTGATGTTCTGCTGTCATAGAAGAGGGCCAGCTGTATGCAGCCGGCGTATATGGATTCTTTGCTTCCCGATCAAATCTCTGACAGTTAAAGGATACAAACTTAAGTTCTCCATCAATAGAAAAACTATCTGTATCCGACGAATAACCATGTTGTGTAATAAAATCTTCGATAATAAACTCATCAGAATGCGAGTATGATAATGCATATCGAATGCTTTTCTCCAAATCCTTAGGTTTATCCACCTTGGTCACGCCTTTGCTTCCGGCAGAATCTGTCGGTTTAACAATAACCGGCCAATGAAACATCTCTATATCTTTAAGCGCCGCTGCAGCATTCTTATATCCCTTGGCCGTGGGAACATTAAATCCATTCTTTGTTAGGAACTCACGGAATTTTCCTTTATTTTGCAAAATACACACCGACTCATAAGGTCCTACATTCGGAAGTCCCATCTGCTCTGCTACATATGCTGCTGTTACAACTCCCGGGTCACAGGCAAAAGACATAATACCATCAATATTTAGCTTCCGAGCTGCATCCAGGGTTTTTTCCTGATCAATAATACTGACGTTACAGTATTCATCTGAATATTTATGTGCAATATTATCCGGTAAATAGTCGCAGGTAATAACATATATGCCAAGACGATGAGCCGCCTCAATTACAGGAAGGGCATATCTGGATCCTCCCAAAACCATCAATTTTTTCATTATACTTTCCTCCGTCTATTTATATTTACAGCCCAAAATAATATCACAAATTCTGTCTACATCTTTTAACGCAAGATCCGCATATAATGGGAGTGTCAAAACACGCTTACTGATATGCATTGCGACCGGAGTCTTCGTGGCATCATATTTTCCGTGAAAACATTCAAATGTATTCGTCAATGGATAAAAATATTTTCTTGCAACAACATCGTTTTCAGCCAACTTATCAAATACTTCCTCCCGACTTGAGCCAAATAACTTTTCCTCAAATACAACCGGAAAATAGGCATAGTTACTTTTTACATCCTTTTGAATGCAATTCAACTGAATGCCTTCAACCCCATTCAAACGCTCACGATATCTCTCGACCACCGCTTTACGCTTCGCAATTTCTTCATCCACATGCCGAAGATTGCATATTCCCATAGCAGCACAGAATTCATTCATCTTGGCATTCGCACCAACTGCAGGTACTTCTTCAGGACCATGAATACCAAAATTTTTTAATTCATAAAGTTTCTCGCCCAATTGTTGATCTTTATAGCATACCGCACCGCCTTCAATGCTATTAAATACTTTTGTCGCATGAAAACTGAAACATGAAACATCACCAAAAGATCCGATTCCTCTGCCCTGATAAGTTTCACCAAATGTATGTGCTGCATCATAAATTACCTTCAATTCATACTTATGGGCAATCCGTTCAATTTCTTCAATGTTACAGATATTTCCATAGACGTGAACCGGCATAATAGCACACGTTTTGTCTGTAATCAATCCCTCAATTTTGCCTGCATCCATACAATACGTTTCCGGATCTATATCACAGAATACCGGCGTCAGACCATTACGAACAATTGCATGTGTTGTAGATGCAAATGTAAATGGTGTCGTAATAACCTCTCCCTGTAAATTCATCGCCTGAAGCGTAAGTTCCAATGCCATATGACCGTTTGTCAATAAATCTATATTCTCAACATCAAGATATTCACATAACTTTGCCTGAAGCTCTTTATGTTTCGGCCCCATATTTGTCAGCCAATGACTCTCCCACATGGGTGCAATTTCATTCATATACTCTTCCAACGTTGGCATTGATGAGCGAGTCACAAGAATTTTATTATTCATAACAACAAACCTCCTTATTTTTCCAAAAATGACTTTACCATTCCAAGCAAATACTCAAATTCCTCTAATTTTAATATTGCTGATACGCCGATATAAATTGCCGCACCTACAACAAACTGAATTAACAATGTTACAATCGTTGGTAAATGCAGAAAACTGATGAAATAAACGCAAATTCCCATAAGCACTGCCAGCAAGATGCCCGGTGCGAAATCTCTCACCTGTTCCAAATAACCATAGCCTAAGAGCTTTCTATTTGGCCATGAATTAATGATCTGACTTAATACACTACTTAATAATAAGCTGTAGGCCATTGCCATAACACCAAACCACATCGTTGACAGTAATATGGTCATTCCCATTATCTTTTTGATAATTTCGAGCCTCAAAAACCAATCACTGCGTCCCATCGCATTAATCGCATTCAAATTAGCTGTATGTACCGGCCAAAACATATATGTAATACAAAAGATACGCAGGAAAGGAACACATGGAAGCCATTTATCCGTAAGTACCAAACTAACAATTGGTTCTGCACAAAACGCAAGTCCCATCATTAATGGTGCCATTACATAGGTACTCGTCTTAATGGCTCTGCGTGTCATTTGCTTCACACGCTCTTTATCGTCCTGAGCGCTCGACATAGTCGGCAGCAATACACTGTCAATAGACGCATTAATATTGGTTACAATAACCTTTGGGAATTTATCTCCCTGATTGTAAAATGCCAAATCAGACGATGAATACATTTTACCAATAATCAGGTTGCGAAGATTATTATACGCTGTGTCTAACAATGATGAAACTAACAACTTCCATCCAAATGACAATAAATACTTCAACCTTGTCCATGAAAATGATTTTGTCGGCCTCCACCTAACAGTAATCCATAAAATAAGAGTATCTATGAATGTATTAGACAACTGCTGTGCGACTAACGCCCAAATTCCAAATCCTGCATACGCCATGGCAATTCCCAGCACTGCTGAAAAAATCGTTCCACCGATCGTCGAAAAGAAAAATCTTTTAAACAACATATTTCTTGATACATATGCCTGCTGAATCCCCTTTACACCCGATATTACAATTGTTAAGCTGAGAATTCGAATCACAGGTACAAGCGTAACATCACCATAAAAATCTGCAATAAACGGTGCCGCCGCGAACATTCCCAAGTATAAAATCAAGCATACAACAAAATTAAAATAAAATACAGAAGAAAAATCTATCTCATCTGCATCTTTTTTTTGAATTAACGCCGTACCTAAACCACTGTCAACAAAGACCTGCAAAATAGCTGTAAAGACAGTTACTAGAGCAATTGTCCCGTAATCTTCAGGTGCAAGAATACGTGCAAGAACAATTGAAACTATAAAAGATACTAGCTGTGCACCACATCGTTCCGCAAATCGCCATACCAAATTAGAAATAACTGTCATTTTCTCCATATCTTAACCCATAATGGATATAGAATATACCCGTTATATCTAATCCATTCTTTCATTTTCCCAATTCCATTTAAAGATGAAATGTAGTTTTTATAAGATACCTTTTCAACGATTTGCTTTACCGCACTTACTATCTCTTTCTTATCATTCGAATAGTTCAATATGTCTCTCTCATGCAAACTATCTGCTTCTAATTCCGTTAAAAGGATTCTTCTATTAATAATCTGCTGAAAACGTCCCATACTCCATGCATTTAACTTTTCAAGATATTCTTTCCGAGATAATACACTATCTTTTCTTGCCCGCAAATCATCATGATCAGCAGAATACAAAGCTCCTGTTTTAACACCATAATTATACTGCGACATCACATATGGTAAAGAAACAACTTTTCCCTCCGTATAAGCCGTTGTTACCCTGACATAATCGCCAAACCAATATTTTCTAAATTCTTTTGGGCGATACGCATTTTCTTTTCTCACAAAAAAAGCAGAAGTATGAACGCACCATCCCATGAAAGCCTCCACTTCTGTAAGAATATGCTGTTCTTCCCATTGATTGAACAACTTGTCTCCTTGTAAATGATTCAAATCATGAATAATGGTATTATGTGTACACATCGAACATTCTGGATGTGCCTCCATATAATCATATTGCATTTCCAATTTTCTACTATCTGTCCATTTATCATCACATTCACAAAATGCAATATATTTTCCTTTCGCTTTATCAAGCATTTGTTCTTCAATAATTGCTACTCCTTTAGAATATAAATTCTCTTTCTGATAAATTGCCACTATTTTATCAGGATATTTTTTCTCATATTCTCTAATAATTTCAGCTGTATGATCTGTCGATGCATCATCATGCACAATCACTTCATATTTAAATGAAGTGTCTTGATTTAATATACTATCTAAAGATTCTCTAATATATTTTTCATGATTATAAGCCAGGCATACCACAGATACTTGAATATCATCTGCCATTTTTTTCAAACCTTTAACATTAATTTTTTTATCAGGCTTTATAAATTCAGCCGCTAGTGCAAAATACACAAAATAACCTGCGTCCGTACGTAATGCTTCTCCATAAAAGACAAGGAAAACTGCCAACATACACATAATTTGGGAGTTTAAATCATATTGCTTATTCTCTTTCTTTTTAAAAAACAAATAAACAAATGTTGTTAGATATAGAAGTAAAACAACTGCGCCACCTTCAATAAACAGGTATGTTGCTGAAAACCAATTATAATGTGTCTCAAAATACTGATTATAAAATAAAGTTGAACTTCCCAAAACTGCAGACTGTGAACAATTACCGGCTCCAATTCCAAATAATATCTTCAGAGGATTTCCGTCAAAAATCTCAGAAGCTATAGTAAATATTCCGGTAAATCTGTTAAGATCACCATTGCCTGTATACCCACTTCCTGTCAATTGTCCAATCATACCTGACAAGGACATTGTTTCCCTAAACCACGGATATTCTCGATACATAATCTGCAGTCCTACAGCACTCACTATAATTGCAGCTGCAATCAGAAATATATTTAAATATTTTTCTTTTCTGCTTTTTTTCTTTCTTATAAGATACCATCCATATATTACAATTACTTCAATAAAAAAAGCTTTTAGTTCTATCAAAGCAGAGATTAAAAGACTTATACAAACGCTGCCAAAGAAAACCAATGTAGAAACTTTCCTCTTGCTCCAACATACCAACATATAGGTTATTACTACCAGCAAAATTACATTAACAAAAGTATTTCCACCTGTCTCCGTTCCAAACAGACCATTTAACATGTCTCCCCGCATCCATACTCCCGGCGGGTGAAATGTGAAATATTGATATAAAATTGCAACTGCATTAATTGCAAAAAATATGACTAAAACCTTATATATTTTTTTTACTTCTTTATTGTTTAGAAAAATAACACATGCTAAAAAGAAGATGGGGAATCTTACAATATTTCTAATTTCAATTGCTGTAGATGCAACATTACCTCCCCATTCTCCATAATAAACGCATCCGGTAATAACAAGTACAAGAATAATTCCAAGATATATTTTTAATAATCCAAAATACTGTTTACACTTTTCTCTATCTTTCCATAACCAAACAATCAACCACAAGTTCAAAAGATCGATTACATATATAATTGCACTAGGCATTCCTATTACTTGTATCAAAAATCTTTCAATTAAGACAAAAAAAAGCTCAAAATTGATAATCAATGTTGGAGTTATTTGTTTCTTAATATATTTAATTTTCCCGCCAATTTCCATATTATTTTTTTCCTCCACTCCATAACGTAACCAGAATTCTTCTAGGAAATTGAACACATATCAATGATAATACTATTTTTTTCTTCAATTCTATACTAGGATTCTTCCATATAAACCTTCTACATCTTCTTATCTCATTTTCTAACCATTTAACAGTACTCTCATACTTTTCTTCATCTAATTGATATAGCTGTAATGTAAACATCATTAGCGCACGAAGATAAAATGTATGTGCCTCTAAATCAAACAATTTATTTTGCGAGTCCGAATAATCTATAATCTTATTACAACATTCCAAAAAAAACAACTTACGCTTATCAAATTTTGCATTTACAATACTGTCACTTCTCTGAAAATAGTTATATTTAACTTTTCCTGAAACAACCACTCTTTCGGCTTTAAGGAAAGTAGACAATCCTATTGCAACATCTTCATATATTTTGCCGACAGGGAATCTAATAGTTTCAAATATTTGTTTACGATACATTTTTTGACAAACCATACACTGAAACTTTTGTTGTTTTAGCAATTCTCGTATTGCATTTTCACGATCAAATACATAATATTCTTCATCTCTGCTGAAACGTCGTATTCTGCCATCCTCCCAAATCAATTGATATCCTACGACCGAAATATCAGCTTTTTCCCTCTCTGCGTTCATATACAACGTTTCAATAAAATCAGATTCTATCCAATCATCTGAATCAACAAATGCAATATACTCACCTGATGCTATATCTAACCCGGCATTCCTTGCATCTGATAGTCCCCCATTTTTTTTATGAATAACCTTAATTCGATTATCCTTTATTTCATACTGATCGCACATTTTAGGACACTCATCCGGGCTTTCATCATCTATAAGTATAATTTCTATGTTTTGATAAGTTTGTTTTATAATACTTTCTACACACCGTTCCAAAAATTTTTCAACTTTATAAACCGGAACAATAATACTGACTTTTTTTGATTCCATATATAAAAAATCCTTTCATTATTACCACATGAACCTACCAATTATCATCCTTTCTAGTTTTTCAGGTTCTTATATATTTTTATTAATTGTCGATAATTATCCTCTGGTGTATACTTTTGTTCGTAATCCAAACGTGCATTCTCTCCAATTTTTTTGCATTCGGCTTCATTATTCCATAATCTTCTAATCTGATCAACAAAAGCCCTACTATCACCCAGTTTTACTTTATAACCATTCCTAGCATTTTCGATTGCTTCTGATGAGAATCCAAGATTTGTTGCTATTAGTCCTTTACCAAGACTTTCTGCCTCAATCTCAACCATAGAACATCCTTCATACCAAATAGATGGAAATACAACGAACTCTCCACCTTTTACAATAGAAAGACATCGATCATGCTGGGTATATCCCAGAAAATAGACATTTGAGTGCTGATCTGACCAAATTTTGAATTCTTCCTCAAGTGGTCCACCCCCCATAACAACTAACGGAATATCCGTAATTTGATTCCATATATCCATTAAAATTCTAATTCCCTTTTCCTCACCAATACGTCCATAAAAAACAACATATCTATCAGGAAGATTTTCTAATTTCATTGCTTTAAGATTTGCTTCAGCATCTGGAACAAAATTGTATTTTTTCGTAATTTTATTCTCATCAAACCCTATATTCTTCAAAAGCTTTATTTGATTCTCATTTAAACATATGTAATGATCTATTTGGTCGTAAAAGCTTCTTCGTTTCCTGTGATACCAAAAAATACATGCAACAATAAAACTTTGGATTTTTGAATTTTTGAAACAGCTATATTTACACATTCGTAAATATTTTCCGTCACCACATTTATTGCAGAGTTCTGTCCCTCTCAGAGATGTTGCACAAGGACATATAAAACGTGTATCATGGAGAGTGGCTGCAACTTTAGCTCCACTCCTTTTTGCTGCATACAATATTGATGGCGAAAGCAAAGGAAAAAAAGTATGAATATGTACAATGTCTGGTTTTTCTTTTTTTATTATATGCTGTACAGCCCTATAATTTTTAAAGCTCCAAAGCATTCCAAGTGTAGCCTTAATCTTTCCTAAAATACCTGCATGGTCAAACTCATCATTAGAAACTGTATATCTAACCACTTCAATTCCATGATTTTCCATCAATGCTGTCTCGCTTTTAAAAACCTGGTCATCTCCACTTGCAGAGCCTTTTCTATGAAAATTATGTATTGCTAAAACCTTCATCTATATTTTACCTTTCATATCGGTTTTACATTTACCATTTTACTGAATATCTAAATCATATTTTTTACAAACACTTCTTCATATTGTCCGCAGATTTTATTCCATGTATACTCCGCAGCCACACGTGCTTTTGCTTTTCGTCCCATCTCTGCAATCTGATTTTCATTCAACTGATCTGAACTGTCAATCAACTTTGCCAGTGAACCATCATCACGACTCCAGTATAAAGCACAATCTTCAGCTACCTCCCGGTTAAAACCAACGTCTACAAGGAGATTCAAATCTGTACTGCCCAATGCTTCAATAAGACTTGGATTTGTACCGCCCACTGTATGGCCATGAAAATAGGCAAAGGCATTTTCTCGAATCTTTTTTAATAATTCCTGATCATAAACAGTTCCGACGAATTTAATTCTTTTATCACGCTTAAAATGTAATTTTTCTTCCAATTCATTCAAGAATTTGTCATTAACATTCGTAATAA
>OLRG01002020.1_pt1 | contig 15159 bp, 15 predicted proteins | sample 1672331 | NCBI WGS metagenome assembly OLRG01 (sample SAMEA3136672, study PRJEB25190) | human gut metagenome
CTTCCATCAGTTCTCCCAGATAACGATAATATCGGGGGAGCCGTTTGATGACTGCTCTTGATATATCTTTTTCCTCCACACTGCTTTCCTCCTGCATCATATTAATTTTATTATAGTTAAGTGTGAAAAGTTTGTCAAATAATCTTAGGGATTTTGTTGCGATTTTCTTGCGAATTTTCCTCATTCATGTATAATATTCGGTAGACTTGTGAAATTTAAGGAGGTTTTTCATGATTTTATCATGTCAGAATATCAATAAATCATTCGTAACCGATGATATTTTACAGGATGTGTCCTTTCATCTGGAAGAACGGGAAAAGGCAGCACTGATTGGACCGAACGGAGCCGGTAAGTCCACCCTATTAAAAATTATCATGCAGGAAATACCGGCAGATTCCGGTGAGGTAGTTATTGCCAAAGGGAAAACGCTCGGTTATCTGGCACAGCATCAGGAAGTCAGCGGGGATAATACCATCTACGAGGAACTGCTTTCTATCAAACAATATCTGCTCGATATGGAAGAAAAGATCCGTACGATGGAACAGCAGATGAAGACGCTGACCGGCCGGGAACTGGATGAACTGCTCGCTTCCTACTCCCGTCTCACTCATCAGTTTGAACTGGAAGGTGGTTATGCCTGCGGCAGGACCGGGAATTGCTTCCGGAACGGTACTGGCTTTTGCACGTGCCATTGGTGAGTACGGAGCGACTTCCATGCTTGCCGGAAATATTCCGGGAAAGACAGGAACAATCTCGCAGAAGATTGCAATGGTCATTCAGGACGGAGACTATATGACAGCGGGCGTGTGGGTTGCGATTGTCATGGTAATCGCATTCCTGGTGATCTTCCTGATGAATCTGATCTCGGGCAAGAAAATGAAGAATGTCAAGAGGTGGTAAGAGATGGCGATAGAAGTAAAGATTCAGAGAAAACTGAATACATTTGAGCTGAACATAGATTTTAAAAGTGATTCTAAACGAATCGGAATCCTCGGCGCATCCGGATGTGGAAAGAGCATGACACTAAAGAGTATTGCAGGAATCGAGCCGCCGGAGAGCGGATTGATCAAAATTGAAGGAAAGACAGTTTACGACAGCGAAAATAAAGTGAATTTAAAATCGCAGAAGCGTAACATTGGCTATCTGTTTCAGAATTATGCACTTTTTCCTACAATGACGGTGGAAAAGAATATCGCCGCCGGATTAAAAGGGAAAAAGCAGGAGAATGCAAAGCGTGTGCGTGAGATGATTGAGAAATTTCAGCTGACAGGACTGGAAAAACGATTCCCGGCAGAGCTTTCCGGAGGCCAGCAGCAGAGGGTAGCCCTTGCGAGAATCATGGCTTACAAACCGGATGTGATTCTTTTAGACGAACCATTTTCAGCACTTGATATGTATCTGAAGGACCGTCTGCAGCAGGAATTACAGGAGCTTCTCGAAGATTATGAGGGTACTGTGATCATGGTGTCTCACAGCAGAGATGAAGTGTACCGGTTCAGCGAAGAGCTGCTGATCATCGACCAGGGGCAGATTGTGGCAGCAGGGAAGACGAAAGAATTGTTCCAGAATCCGCAGAGAAAAGAAGCGGCACGGCTGACTGGATGCAAGAATTTCACAAGAGCAGTTTATGTGGATGAGCATACCGCAGAACTGATAGACTGGGGGATTACGTTGTGTACAGAGCAAAGAAATATCCCAGAAAATATCAACTATATCGGTTATCGTGCGCATGATTTTGTCCCGATCTGGGGAGAAGGTGGAAAGAATCAGATTCCATTTCTATTAGAGAGTAAAGCAGCACTCCCTTTCGAAGATAATTATTATCTGAAACCTGCAAATGAAGAGGCAGATCCGCCTGTGATTTCCTGGTTTGTGCAGAGAGAGAATCAGGAGAAGATCCGGGAAAAAGGAATGCCGGATGCGCTGGAGCTGGTGGAGGAAGAAGTGCTGTTCCTGGAATAGCATCTTCCCATATAGATGATTTTTGAGTGAACCGTTACGCTTTGAAAGAAATGTAAAAACTCCTTTTCAGGATATTTACATCAGGGAAAAACTAGTATATAATAAGCACGTTTTTCAAAAACACATCCCGTCCGTTGGTTACGAAACAATTCTTGTGAACAGTAATCAACGGACGGGATGTGTTATGTATGTAGTCACTGATAAATACGGAAAAGGAGGAGCAAAATGAAATCAGTACAGAATGATATGACTGTTGGAAGCCCAATGAAGATGATCTTAAGTTTTACATTTCCCATCTTTCTTGGAAATGTTTTCCAGCAGTTTTATAATATGGCGGATGCTGTGATCGTAGGTAAGTTCGTTGGAACGAAAGCGCTTGCAGCAGTTGGAAGCACAGGAACAATCATGTTTCTGATCTATGGATTTGTAGTTGGAATGACAGCCGGATTTACTGTTCTCACAGCGCAGAAGTTTGGCGCAGGAGACATGCAGGGGATGCGGCGCACCGTTGCGGGGGCAGGAATCCTTTCGTTGTTGATCGGACTGTTTCTTACGGTTACCTTTATGTTATTTATGAAACCACTTTTGCATCTGATGAATACTCCGTCTGATATCTTTGCAGATGCATATAAGTATATTATGATCGTCAGCGGAGGAATCCTGGCTCAGATGCTTTATAACTTGTTATCCAGTATTTTAAGAGCACTGGGAAACAGTAAGATTCCATTGTACTTTCTGATTATCAGTGCGTTGCTGAATATCGTGTTGGATCTGGTTTTAATCATTGTGTTTCAGATGGGCGCACCGGGTGCGGCAATCGCGACGGTAGTAGCACAGGGCATATCAGGTGTACTCTGTCTTATTTATATTATGTGGAAGATTCCGCTTCTTCATCTGAAAAAGGAAGACTGGCATGTTGGCGGACAGATTTATGCGATCCAGTTAAAGATCGGACTTCCAATGGCATTGCAATATTCTATCACGGCAATTGGAACTATGATGGTTCAGTCTGCCCTGAATATTTTGGGATCTACGCTTGTGGCGGCATTTACTGCGGCAAGTAAGATTGAGCAGGTTGTGACACAGGCATATGTAGCGATGGGAACAACAATGGCAACTTACGGAGCACAGAATATCGGAGCCGGAAATGTACCGAGAATCCGTCAAGGTTTCAAGGCGTGTACGATTCTTGGTATCGGTTACTCTCTTGTAGCAGCAACATTTATCATGACAGTAGGAAAATACATGACCTATCTGTTTGTCTCAGAGGATGTGGATATTATCATGAGTTCTGTGGATATCTATCTGAAATGTATCGGACTTTTCTTCATTCCGCTTGCAATTGTGAATATCTACAGAAATGGAATTCAGGGACTCGGTTACGGACTGCTGCCGATGATGGCCGGTGTTGCTGAGCTGATCGGAAGAGGTGTGGTAGCGCGGATCGCAGCAAGAGAGAGAAGTTATCTTGGTGTTTGCCTGGCCAGCCCGGCTGCATGGGTGCTGGCAGGAGGCCTCCTGATCGCGATGTATTATTATATTATGAATGTCCATATGAAGAAGATGTTTGGGGATTATAATCAGAAGGTCTGATTATTCACAATGTGCATTGCATCGCGGTTCGCATTCAACCATTTGGATTTCTCAGTTTCAAAGCGTTCGAAAAGCCAGGCAATGGCTTCATCCATTCCCTCATCGGAGAGCGGAAATGTCTTCTGTTCTTTCTCTTCTTCCGGTGTATCTTCAAAGCACCACGGTTCTGGATAAATGAATACGGTGAAGGTTGTGCTGCTTTTTCCGTCATCTCCGCGAAAGAAATAGCGCATTCCGTGATGTGTACCTGAAAATGGTTCTTTCTTAAGTCCCCCGTAAGGAATCAGTTTTTTATCAATCATAGTAATACAATGTCCTTTCGAAAAAGTAATTTGTTTTGTTATTGCGTTTTTGAAAAAAGGAAGCCAGAAGTCTGGTTTCCTTTTTATTATAGTGGAATGCGTTTTCTTCTGCAAGAAATGATTTATTCCATAGCTTTTTTGGCAAATTCAGTTGTGACAAGTTTTTCATAAGGAGCGCGTGAATCCAGTTCACCGGCACTTTCCAAAATATCCTGAAGCAGCTCGAAACTCTCTTTTTCAAATATAAGATCTGCTTTCCAGGTGTCCTGTGCATAATAACGGTTTACAATCGCTGTGATGGTTTTAAGATCTGTTTCAGGAAATTGAGGGGCAATCACGGAAGCAATCTCCTCTGGCGTGTGAATCTGAACAAAATCCATACCTTTTTGAAGCGCATTTGTAAAGGATTGGATAATCTCAGGATGTTTGTCGAGATAACTCTTCTTTGCGCTGTAGGCAGTGTAAGGAACATAGCCGCTGTCAGTACCAAGTGAGGCTACAACATATCCTTTTCCTTCCATTTCCAAAGCGGTTGCACTTGGCTCGAATTCAACAGTAAAGTCTCCGCTTCCCTCTGAAAAGGCGGCAGCAGTGGAACCAAAATCAATTCCCTGGTTGATGTTGAGGTCTGTTTGTGGATCAATTCCATTTTTCTTTAAAATATATTCAAATACCATTTCCGGCATACCACCTTTTCTACCACCAAGAACATCTTTCCCCTTTAAATCAGTCCACTTAAAATCTTTCATCTCTTCCCTGGCAACAAGAAAATTACCGGCACGCTGAGTCAGTTGGGCAAAGTTGACGACAGAATCGTTAGCACCTTCGTTATATGTGTAGATGGATGCTTCTGATCCCATGAATCCAATATCAGCTTCACCGGAGATGACAGCAGTCATTGTCTTGTCAGCACCAAAACCGGTCTGGAGCGTAAGGGCAATTCCTTCATCTTTGAAATAACCTTTCTCGATGGCAACATACATCGGTGCGTAAAAGATGGAATGAGCAACTTCGTTTAAAGTAACCGGAGTCATTTCTGTTGATGTTTTTTCGCTTTTGGTTGAATCTGAAGTTGTTTCTTTTGTGGAAGCACATCCGAAAATGGTAGTGACAGATACTGCAAGAAGCAGAAGAAATGCGGAAATATGCTTTTTCATATATTCCTCCCTATGAAATAAGTTCTATGATGTATAGTATATTCCGCAGAGTTGAAAAGGTGATGTGGCCAGTGCAGGAGCAGCAGGTCAATATAGTCTGTCTGAAGATTTGAAAGCGATTGCATGACCGTCTGTTCAGCAGTGTCGGTCATTCGATAGCCAGTTTCGATGGTTGCTGTGACTGCATTTGTACAGGTTTCTTTGTTAAGCATAAATGTACCGAAACCTGCAAGTGGCATTTGAATGCCGTTATTTAAAGCTAAATATTCCATGTTCAATCCTCCACTATTGTATTTACTCGGAGTAACTCTCTGTGCTATATTTATCCTAACAAGTTCGTGCAACACGAAGTCAAGAAAAATTTAGAGGACGTCCTAAAAACGGAACTCCGGAGGACAGACCTGAACATTGAAATGTCGGCTTTCAAAATAACGAAAAAGGAGAAGCATTGATATGATATATACTTGCAAATATAAGTCACCAATTGGCAACATTCTTTTAGCAGCTGATGAAATCGGTCTTACCGGTTTGTGGTTTGAAGGGCAGAAACATTTTGCAAATACACTTTCGGATGAGCATATTTCACAGGAAACGAAGATTCTTACAGAGGCAAAAAAATGGCTGGATATCTATTTTTCCGGGAAAGAACCAGAATTTACACCGCCTCTTAATCCAGAAGGAACAGAATTCAGACATAATGTATGGCAGATCTTATTGCAGATTCCATATGGACAGACAATCACATACGGAGAAATTGCCCGTAAAGTGGCTGAGATGAAAAATACTTCCTATATGTCTGCACAGGCAGTAGGCGGTGCAGTCGGACATAATGAAATTTCTGTTATCATTCCCTGTCATCGTGTAGTGGGAACAAATGGCAGTCTGACAGGATATGCCGGAGGAATTGATAAGAAAATTGCGCTGCTTGAGTTAGAACATATAGATATAAATGCTGGCACAGGGAAAAAAACTTGCAGAAGAAAGTCAGATGAAGAACAAATAAAAGAAGTTGCCGTGAAATACATCTGCCGTTTGCATATGTGAAGAGTATCCACCAAATGCAAGCCTGACAATGATTGGACTGGCTGTACCAGTATATACAACGGTGGGAGTTGTTATGAGTGCGGTCTACTATATCTGTATGAACAAAAAAAACAATGTTGGAATAGCAGATAAATAAGTGAGTTGAGGAACATATAAAATGAAAAAAGATACAGCATATTATCATCTTCCGGGATTGTTCGAGTTTTATGAATTTTATCGTGTATTTCTGCCGTTATTTCGTGAACACAGAGAATATTTTTACAACTGGTGCGAGATTGGTTCCATCTACGGGGCACCTGCTGACTGTCTCTGGGGTGGTGGACGTGCCGGATTCGGAGATGGGAGTCCACAGGATGTACTGGCGTTGATGAAGGAATACGGAATATCCGCCCGTTTGACATTTAGCAATTCCCTGCTTAAAGAAGAGCATCTTACAGATAAAAAATGTAATGCACTCTGTGCATTGTTTGCACATGACAGCGCGGTGAAAAATGGAGTGATCGTTTACGCAGACTTGCTGGTGGATCATCTGCGCAGAAATTATCCGGACCTTTACCTGGTATCTTCGACAACAAAGGTTCTGAAAGATTTCATACAGCTGCATGAGGAAGTAATAAGAGATGAATTTCAGTTTGTTGTGCCGGATTTCCGGCTGAATAAAGCATTTGATAAGTTAGATACGCTGTCTGCCGGACAGAAGGATAAAATAGAATTTCTCTGTAATGAATGTTGCTATTTTGGCTGCAAAGACAGAAAAGAGTGTTATGAAACGGTCAGCCGCAGAAATTTGGGGGAAGACTGCAACGATTTCCATTGCAATGCACCGGATTCAGAAGGCGGGTATCGATTTTCAAAAGCCATGAAGAATCAGGGATTTATTGGTATCCAGGATATTCAGAAGAGATATCTGCCAATGGGATTTTCTAATTTTAAAATTGAAGGACGAAGCCTTGGCAGTGCCCTGATCCTGGAATTTCTGCTGTATTACATGACAAAGCCGGAATACCAGCTTAAGGTCAGGGAAGAAATTTATCTGGACAATATGCTGGATCTGTTTTAATATCGTAAACTTACAATCTTTTAACTTAAATTTCCCGATTTTCAATATCAAATTTTTACAATCCTCCTTTATAGTGAATCTCGACATCGAAAATGATCAACTATAAAGGAGGAATCTATTGTGAGAAAGATTCGAAGAAGCGTAGAGAGAAACGCAAAAAAACGTGCAATGAAGGCAGCAGTTTCAGCTATGATGCTGGCAGGTGGAGTTATGATGGCATGTCCATCCACATTATCAAACGTACAGGCGGCAACCGAACACTGGAACGATGCATCAGCTTCTAAATCTGAAAGTTGGAATTTATGGAAAGAAAACTGGGATAAATATAGTAAAAATTATGAGAATGTATCTTTAACACCTGGTGCAGATGAGACACAGCTCAATTTTGCTTACTATAGCAAAACAGCAGAAACACCAAAAGTAAAAATTGCCACAAATAAAGATATGACTGATGCGAAAGAAGTGGAAGGCGCTCAGACAGAGGCAGTGCAGATCGATGGAGAGCAGTATTATTCTAATAAAGCAACGGTAGAAGGATTAAAAGAGAATACAACTTATTATTATCAGGTATTTCAGGATGGCAAATATCAGGACGCACAAAAGTATGCAACGAAGTCTTTCCAAAAGTATTCCTTCTTATATGTAGGAGATCCACAGATCGGAGCTTCTTCCGGACAGACAAGTACAGATGGCGAAGTTATGAAAAATAATAATCTTGCTGCAAGAAATGACGGATACAACTGGAACAATGTGTTAAATAATGCAGTAAAACGTAATCCACAGTTAAGTTTTGTCGCTTCCGCAGGTGATCAGGTGAATACCAACAATAATGAAGTACAATATGCGGCATATCTTGGCGCAGACGCACTCCGGTCACTTCCGGTAGCAACAACTATCGGTAACCATGATTCTGCTTCTGCTCAGTACAGCATGCATTATAATAACCCGAATGCATTTGATACAAGTGGTTATAAAAACAAAACCCAGTACACAGAAGGACACACGGCAGCGGGAACAGATTATTACTATACATATGGAAATACATTATTCATCGTGCTGGACACAAACAATTACAACTGTGCAACACATGAAAATGTAATGCGCAAAGCGATTAAGGAAAATCCAGATATGAAATGGAAAGTAGTAATGTTCCACCATGATATTTACGGATCAGGATATGATCACTCTGATTCTGACGGTATGGTTCTCAGAACACAGCTTACACCGCTTATGGATAAATATGACATCGATGTAGTAATGCAGGGACATGACCATACTTATTCCAGAACTTATCAGTTACAGGGTGATGGAAAAACACACGACAAATTCTTTAAGACAGAAGATACGGCAAATTATTCAAAAGAAAATAACTGCTATGAGATTGTAAACAAAACCCAGAGCGGTACAGTTGTAAATCCAGAAGGAACGGTTTATCTGGAAGCAAATTCAGCAACCGGATCTAAATATTACAATCTGATCACAGCAAAACAGGATTACATCTCTGAGAGAAGCCAGACATGGACACCAAGTTATTCAGTAGTAAATGTAACAGATGATACATTTGAAGTAGAAGTCTATGATGCAGATACAGGAAATAAACTGGATGGATCATCTTCTTACAAAATTGTAAAAAAAGACGTTGTGGAAGCAAAAGACCAGAAGATTACTGCAACAGCTTCTTATACAAAAACAGAGACTTCAAAAGCATTCAAGTTAAACGCAAAGACAAATGGAAATGGTAAACTGACTTACCAGACATCTAATAAATCTGTAGCAGCAGTCGATGCAAATGGAAAAGTAACCGTGAAAGCTCCTGGTAAGACAACCATCACAGTGAAGGCAGCTGCAACAGATACTTATAAGGCAGCAACGAAGAAAATCACAATTACTGTTGCACCGAAGAAACAGAGGATTGCTCTGAACAATAAAAAGGCAGCACAGCTGACCGTAAAATGGGATAAAAATAAAAAGGTTTCCGGATACGAATTCGTATATGCTGATAACAAAAACTTCAAAAAAGCAAAAACAGTAAGAAAATCAAATGCGACAACTTATACAGTGAAGAAACTGAAAACAGGAAAAACCTATTATGTAAAAGCACGTGCTTATAAGACAGTGGCTGGAAAACAAATCTACGGAGCATTCAGCTCAGTCAAGAAAGCAACAATCAAATAACATTACAAAAAAGGGAGCCTGTACTTGAACCGGATTCAAGTATGGGTTTTCTTTGCTACATAGAAAAGGATGAAAAAATAGAAAATGAAAAAAACAATGACATGGAAAAAACTTGTAATCCTTGGGATTACAGTTCTTATATTTGGAATGATTCTATATAAATGTAATGATTTTCAAAAAGCGACTCTGGCATCTTATAAAGGACAGACTTATGAAAGAGGTGTTGTCACAAAAATTGTGGAAGATAATCTTGCAGAGGATGGAAATCGTTATGGAACGCAGAAAGTCCAGGTGAAAATGATATCCGGGACATTCAAGGGACAGAAAAAAGAAGCCATCAATCCGAGTGGAACTTTATTTGGTGCGGACTGTAAAGTAGGAATGAAAATTATTGTGATCGTGAATAAGAGTGGAGACAATGCGGGATTTACTGTATACAGCAAGGACCGTACAATGTCGATTTATGTGTTTGCATTTATTTTTGCACTGGTAGTATGCCTGGTCGGAGGCAAAAAAGGAATTTATGCAGTACTGAGTCTGGTATTTGCATTTATATGCATTATCTGGCTGATGTTTCCGCTTATGTATCAAGGAATTTCTCCGATTTTCCTGACAATCATTGTTGCGGTGCTTACGACAATCATAACATTGGGGCTACTTGGAGGAATTTCAGAGAAAACAGTGGCGGCAATTCTAGGCACAGCCATTGGAGTGATTATTGCGGCAGTGGCGGCGATCATCTTTGGAAAAGCGGCAGGAATTACAGGCTTTAATGTATCAGATATAGAGGCACTCAATTATGTCGGACAAAATACGAAAATTAAAATTGGAGAATTGCTTTTCGCCGGTATTATTATTTCAGCACTGGGAGCAGTCATGGACGTTGGAATGTCTATCGCATCAACCATACAGGAAATATATGAGACAGATAAGACGTTATCGATGAAGCAGTTGTTCCTTTCCGGCATCAATGTTGGACGGGACATGATGGGAACAATGACGAACACACTGATCTTTGCATATGTCGGTGGCGCAATGACAACACTTGTTCTTAATTACGCATATGATCTGAGTTATTTGCAGCTGGCAAATTCTTATGTGATTGGAATCGAGATCATGCAGGGCTTGTCCGGAAGCCTTGGAGTTGTTCTGACAGTGCCGGTTACTGCGTTTATAGCAGCGTTTTTGATTGGAAGAAAAGGAAAAAACGAATTGACTTGTGAAAAGTAATTCGTTATGGTGTATATATGTGAGAAAAATACAGATGATTTAATCGTATATAACAAAAATGGCCAATACAGATAAATGAAAATAAAGTAGTGACACAAAGGAAAGAATTACATTTATGGAACTTCGGGTATTCCGGTATTTTTTAACCGTAGCGCAAGAACAAAACTTTACAAAAGCTACGGAGACATAAGTATTAGTCATAATACAAAAAGAGAACTATAATAAATGTGTACGATAAAAAGAAAGTCTTACACATTTTTTAATGTAAAATTTAAGGAGGTAATTACAATGGCAAAGAAACTGGTTGCATATTTCAGTGCAAGTGGAACAACAAAGAGAGTTGCTTCTGAACCGTGCAAATAAACAGGAAATTGAAAAATGGGCAAAATCACTTACAACAAAGACCAGGAGGAAGACAAAATGAGCGCAAAAACAGAATATGCAGTAAAATTACATAAAAATGGATGCAACTGTGCACAGGCAGTAGCCTGTACATTTTGCAAAGAATTTGGAATTGACGAGCAGGAAATGTTCCGGATCGCGGAAGGATTTGGACTTGGCATGGGCGTGATGGAGATGTGCGGTGCGCTTTCCGGAATGGCAATGATCATTGGTCTGGATAACAGTAAAGGGAATGTAGAAGAAGGTTCCCCGTCAAAAGGAGATACCTATAAGAAAATTAAAACTTATGTCCAGAAGTTTAAAGAGAAAAATGGTTCCTGCATCTGTCGTGAATTAAAAGGTGTGGATACAGGGAAAGTCCTGTGCAGCTGCCCGCAGTGTATCGCAGATGCAGTAGAGCTGACGGAAGAATATTTAAAATCTGCGAAATAAAAGGAAATTACGACTAAGAAGAGGGTAAATATGGATCTTAAGACAGCAATTGCACAGGCAGTAAAAGGCGATGAGAGAGGATTCGCCTATCTATATGAACAGACCTGTCAGAAAAAATATTATCTGGCCTTACAGTATATGAAGAACAAAGAGGCAGCAGAAGATGTGCTGCAGGAAGCGTATTTGAAAGCATTTCAGAAACTGCCAACGCTTCAGAACCCAGAAGCATTTGAAGGCTGGCTTGGAATGATCGTGGCAAATACGGCGAAAAATATGCTGGCAAAGAAGAATCCGATGTTGTTTTCAGAGCTTGCTGTGGATGGGGAAGGCGAAGAATATGTGTATGATGTAGAGGATGACAATCCAGAAAATCAGCCGGAACTTGCCTATACACAGGAAGAGACGAAAGAACTGGTGCATGAGATGATGGATACGCTTTCGGAAGAACAGCGGATGTGTATTCTGATGTTTCATATTGAAAATATATCCATTTCCGAGATTGCCCGGACAATGGACTGTTCAGAGAATACAGTCAAATCCAGATTAAATTATGGAAGAAAAAATCTGAAGAGTAAAGCAGAGGAAATGCAGAAAAAAGGATACCGGCTGTACAGTGTGGCGCCGATTCCGCTTTTGTTATATTTACTGAGTACCGATCAGAAGGTCATGGCAGCAGAGCCGGCATTTCGTATGGTAGGAGAAAAAGTAGAAGCAGTTGTTTTGAAAAAAGCTACGGCTAAAGCTTCTACGATCGCGGGAAATACAGCAGCGAAGAGCAGTACCTCGGCGGCAGGAAAAGCAGCAGCGAAAGGCACTGCATCCGCGGCAGGAAAAACAGCAGCGAAAGGCACTGCATCCACTGCAGGAAAGATTGCAGCTGGTAAAATCGCAGCGGCAGTTGTTGCAACGTGCATAGTCGGAGCAGGCAGTTACGGAGTGTATCAGTTGAATAACGAAAATCACATGGCAGACCGGCTTTCCAAGGCAGTGACAACCGCACAGATGACAGAAGATACAGATACAACAACAGATACAAAAAGTCATCAAAAGAAAGAAAACAAACAGCAACAGGATAAGAAACAAGATAAAAAACAATCAGATCAGACAGAGATACGGAATTTATACGAGCAGGTGCTGACTGATGTGCAGAATGGAAAATACGAATTTACGCAGATGGAGAATAATACAGACTATTATTATTTTGTCACTGATATTGATGGAGACCAGATCCCGGAACTGGGAGTCGGTCCGAAACAGGACGCGGCACCGATGGCAATCTATGATCTGCGCTTGTTTTCCTGTGAACAGACAGCGAACGGGTATGAGCTGGTGACAATTCAGGGTGAAGAGAATGTGGAAGATCTGCATATAGCGGCAGATGGCAATGGACTGCTCATGAATCTGATCACACAGGGAACTGGAATGTGTGAGGTTCACCGGATTACAGTAAGGAACAAAATACTGGTATATGGTTCAGCAGAACAGACATTCCGTATCGATGACACGGCGACTTCTGAGTTTGAAAACAGCAATCAGGAAGTATCCTGGAAAAGCATTACAGATCAAAGCGGATTGCAGGTTTTGAAGTAAAGATAAAAAAATAAAAATTTTTTTCAAATTTTTAAAACTTTTTTCAAATTTTTAAAACTTTTTTCAAACTCGACCTGTCTATATAGTATAATACAAAAATGTAAGCGTAATTTTTTAATTACCCGAAGGCAAAAGAAAAGGAGACATACTATGAAAAAGAAAATGATCACATTCTTATTAACAGCGGCAATGGGATTTGCTGCTTTATCACCGGCAACTGTACAGGCGGCAGATAATTCTATCGCAACCTATGCAACGGAAAGTACACAGGGAACCATCAAACTGGATAAGAATGGAAGAGCAAAATATTCAAATAAAAATCTCAGTAAGGATGCAGTACATTGTTATCGTTTCACACCGAAAACAGCAGGCGACTTAAAAACAATTGTAAAAGCGAAAACAGTAGCTGTAAACTTACGTCTCGTAGAAGAGTTTTCCGATGATATACTGAGTACTTGGAGCTATAACAGTAATACAGAATACACGAAAACTTATTCTCTGAGTAAAGGAACAACCTATCTGATCGAGGTAAGGAACAGTCAGTCAGATAGAAACAGTAATTCGTATAACGTTACTTTCCAGTTTAAAGGTTATAAAGAGACGTTTCCGGAAAACTTCGTAGATCAGGTAGAGGAAAAATATGATGCCAGAACAGTTGGTCTGAATAAGACATATTATGGATTTAATGGAATCGGTTCCGATGTAGACTGGTTTAAATTCACGGTAGTATCCAAAGGAACATTGGTATATTCCGGCAATGTGAATAGGTATGTTTATAACAGTAATGGAGACAGTGTCGATTATTGGTGGCTGAATCCCCTTGAGAAAGGTACTTACTACATAAAAATCTTCGGAAACGGAGAGGGCGGATACAATTTCCGTATTAGTGATGAAAAAGCTGCAAGACCGAAAGCTACTTCTGTTACAAAACTGAGCAGCGGCAAAAAGAGCTTTAAAGTAACTGCAAAGAAAGTAACCGCAAAAGGTTATCAGGTACAGTATTCAGAGAAGAGCAACTTCAAAGGAAGTAAGACAAAGACATTTGGTTCAACTTCTTATACAGTCAAAGGATTAAAAGCAAAGAAGAGATACTATGTAAGAGTTCGTGCATACAATAACTATTTAGATCATAAAGTATATTCTTCCTGGTCAGCAAAGAAGTCTGTTAAAACAAAATAAGAACAGAAGAAATTCTGATATGACACATGCAGACAGTCTGGAAACAGGCTATCTGCATATTTTATTGCTATAAAAGCTGTTCATGTGCCGGCTGTTTGTTATATAATAAAATAGTATCTATTGGCTCTAACAAAAAAATGACAAAGACAATAGGAAAAAAAATCATGAGTAAATGGACAGATTCTGATGTGTTTTGAAGCAAATGAGAATGAGAACTGGCAGACAATGTTTGACTGATAAGTGAGTGTTGAGAGATAGTAGTAGGTGAATGTGTGTAAAAATAGCAGATAAATGAAAAAGGCAGGAACATAAGAGATGAATATTACAGTATACTTAGGAGCAAATAAAGGAAATGATGATTCTTTGGAGAGAGCTGTACAAGAACTGGGGCAGTGGATTGGCGACAGTGGACATGCACTCGTCTATGGAGGATCAAAAACCGGACTTATGGGGATTCTGGCGGAAAGCGCAGTGGAATCCGGTGGAAAAGTGACCGGTGTAGAGCCGGAGATGTTCATACAAAGTGAAGTACAGTATGATGGCGTGACCGAGCTGATCGTTACAAAAGATTTCCCGGAGCGGAAGCGTAAGATGATCGAGCTTGGCGATGCATTTATTGCATTTCCCGGTGGGACCGGTACACTGGAAGAAATCGCAGAAGTGATATCGCAGACAGCACTGGAGCAGTTGGATGCATCATGTATTTTATATAATCTGAACGGTTATTATGATGGATTGAAAGCATTGCTTTTCCATATGATTGAGATGGGATTATCGACAGAAGAACGGCAGAAACAGATTTATTTCGCGGAAAATCTTGCGGATATTAAAGCAATTTTAGGAGAATAACATGAAAACAAAAGAAAAAAATGAATCTGTACGGATCACAACCCTCGGAATTGCGACAGCTTTAATCGGGAGTATGGTTGGACCGGGATTTTCATCCGGCAATGAATTAATGCAGTTTTTTGGAAATTTCGGATATATTGGAGTTGCAGGCGTTCTTGTCTGTGAAACACTGGTTGCGGTTACA
>OLRG01002022.1_pt1 | contig 15148 bp, 38 predicted proteins | sample 1672331 | NCBI WGS metagenome assembly OLRG01 (sample SAMEA3136672, study PRJEB25190) | human gut metagenome
TTGCAAAAGGTCTCCATCTGAAAGTTACAGACCTTTTCGAATCCGATATTCAATAAGTGTCCCGCATCTGGGACGATTTCCTTTTTTCACAACAGTTTTTCAATTCCCATGTGTCTATTATTATAGAAATACACAAAATCAAACTAATGTTCGAAAGTGCTTTGCAGATGGGATAAAAATATAGTATAATAAATACAACCCTAATTTCGACGTAAAAATTTGATAATTGTGTAAAATAATCAAAAATTTAAGCGCTGAGCGCAGGAAGGACGGAAATGAAACTTGTCGAAAGGAGGGGACTGTATGGATAAAAATACATACAAAAAAATGATCATTGAATATATAGAAGACATCGAGAACGTTAACGCATTAGAATACATCTATACATTCATCAAACATTTTATAGAGAAATGGGGATAAAACCATTCTCTTTGGTAGTGGCAAATGTCACGCCGTATTTTCAAATGCTGGGTATAAAAAATACTCAGCATTTGTTTGTAGGAAGCATAGAATCAATCATATTCCTGACTAACTGTTTATCTCTATTATTTAATAGAGAAAATTTCTCTAGTAATTCGATATCATTTTCAGCTTCCAAAGATGACAATTCTTTTTTCATCGGAACATCAAATCCCATTAGCCAAGCCACATTTACCCCTAAAGCTTTTGCTAAAACAAACAATTTATCCTGAGTTGGCTCAACTTTTCCAGACACATATTGACTTATGTCTGATTTATTCATTTTTACATCGTATTTAATACAATATGGCTTAGTTATATCAAGGATATCCACTTGTTTTAATTTTCTGTCTTCCATCAATCTTTTGAGTCTGATAGAAGTGTTTTCCTTTTTCATATTTTATACCGCCTTTCTGCGTTTAATATAGCATACATTGATTAAAAGTTCAAGATTCCATATCAAAAAAGTCAAAAAGTTTGAACTTTGTGTTGACTTCGAAAAAAAGTGATGATAATATGAGTGTAGTTCAAATGATTGAACTTTTGAAAGGAGGAATAAATATAATGGCATTTAATTACGACAAACTTAAAGGTAGGATAACAGAGGTGTTCGGAACTCAGTATAAATTTGCTGAGGCAATGAAAATGTCGGATAGAACGCTGTCTATAAAGCTGAATAATGGAGCTCCTTGGAAGCAATCAGATATTTGCAAAGCTGTCTTGCTTTTAAAATTGAATGATTCTGATATTCCAGAATATTTTTTTAGTGAAAAAGTTCAAAAATTTTAACTTCTTAGAAATAGTGAGGAAGGGAAAGAAGATAAGACAGCATAAGGAGGTGAGAAGATGGAAAAACAAACATTTGAAGAATACGAACAAAAAAGAACTGATGCACTGGAGGCTTTTCGAAACTTCCTAAAAGAATGTTCAAAGAAAAAATTCACAGTACAACAGTTCTTGATGATCGGCACATTTGCAGAAGAAGAAATAAAAAAGATTGTAGCAAATGTACAGATTCAGACCACGGTTACTGAAGATCAGTGCGACCTTCACCAACACAATTTAAAGGATAGGAGAAAAAATGCAAATAAAACATAAGGAGGCAGGGAAGATGAATAAAAAAACTGCTATCACAATTGTGATAACAGTGGTTCTTGCAGAAATCTCAAAAACGATGATGAATACAACTAGGTGGGAATCCACAGTTTTGTTTATGCTTATCTTTTTGTGCATTCAAGTATTACTTTCCTAAAAACTCGGCATGGCAGTGCCTGTACAAACAGAATAGGAGAAGCAGAGAAAAAAGTCAATAAAATACAACACAGATAGAGAGGTAAGGAAGATGGATAAAAAGATTGTTGAAGCAATGAAAAATTTTGCAATCCGAACATTAAATGGAGATGGAGATATACACCCACAAGAAGTGGCTATATTACCGGAAGTTCTGAAATTATTAAAAGACCTGCCGGAAGATAATACGGCAAGTAAAGAACCAGACATCTTAGAAAAAATTAATTCAGTCATAAGATGTGAATGCAAAAAGATCAAGGATACTCCGGATTGCAGAAAACGAATTGAAAATTATAAAAAATCCATACGCTGGTACAGTCCGGAGTTGGCAAATTACATTGAGAAGCAGATGTTAGCAATTCTCAATCTTAATAATTGATTTTGTACAGTAAACAGTACTACCGTTTTCGTTTACATAGAAGAAATCACAAAAACAAAGAGCATCCAAGATGGACGGAATAAGACCATCATGAATGTGATTATGCAATTCAACACGTTCTCCCATAGATGCAAAAGAATCATCATCTTGAGTTACACCATAAATGGGGATAATAGAATCTTCATTGGAAACGGTGATAGAACTTCTGTCGGAGAAATAAATAGTTGCAGTTTTCATAGAAATCCTCCTTTCTTGTGTACTCGGCTATGGCGGGAGCCTGTATCAACAGAATAGGAGAGAAGAAAGGAAAAGTCAATATAAAGGAATATGAAGAAAATACTACTCACATTAATCATATGCTGCATTTGCTTGACTGGATGTGGCGAAAAGATAACAGAAGGAGAGATATACGAAAAAGAATTTCTTCCAGAAGAGACGCAGGTAATGATAGTACCGATGGTCCATACAAATGGAAAAACATCATACACGACATATATGCCGGTAACACATCATTATCCAGACAGATGGCGTATTTCAATTAAGTCATTAGAAAAAAATGAAGACGGTGAATACGATACAGCGGATTACTACACGACGGAAGAAGTATATAACAGCTGTGAAGTTGGAGATATGTTCTCTTACGAGGAGAATAGAGACTACGCGGAAGAACCGGTTGAGAAGAGCAAATAAAAGGAGGAAAGAAACATGGAATATCCAAAAAAAATAATGTCCCGTTCCGAATTGATAAAGATGGGATTTACAGAAAAATATTTGATAAGAGCGTTTTCATCACCAGGACAGACGTTCGCATGGCAGGATGATCCGGCTGTGCAAAACAGCAAATTCTTTTACGATACCGAAGGCCTCGAGGAATGGAGGCAGAAAGACATCAAGCTCCAGCAAAAAGTAAGGAAGCAGAGAGCAGGTGTAATGTGAGAAAAATAGAAGAGATACTGTTCCGGCATGCAGCAGAACAGAGAAAACACTGTGAAAGCATGGAAGTCTGTCAAGTAGGAAGACGAACAGAAATAGCTAAGCTCCGAGCATTAGAATCGGTGATCCAGGAAGCAAGGCTGGATATTGAGTATAGAAGGTGGTGTAGGAAAAATGGGTATTAAAGCACACAAACGAAAGATATTGATCTGTAAGACAGTAAGAGCAGTCACGGAGACGGTCGGAGTCATCGGAATGGCAGCCACCTGGATAGGCGTAAGTCACATGACAAACAGTAGTCCGGCATTGCTTCCGGGAGCCACAAGAATTGTAGCCGGACTGGTCATTGTAACAGTAGCCTACATAGTTAATAAGGTGACTAGATATGCAAAATAAAAAAAAAGAAAAGGAACTTGCCAAAACAAGTCCCAATCCAACTTTCACAGATTCGATGTCCGCAAAAGATAACCCTACGGATATTATAGCTGTGAGGGTGGAGAAAGTCAAGAAAATAAGGGGCATAACAACCCTTTTAAATAGTCCATTAGGCTATTAATTTTAGGACAAATTAAGACGAGGAACACACAATGGCTATAAAAAAGAAAACATATTCTTTCCGGGGAGGAGACATCATTGACACGGAAGAATATCACGATGGAAAATATGGCGCTCCCGGAGAAAAAAGGATAAAAAGAAAAAAGGCAACTCCGGAAGAAATGGAGAGAGTCAATAAAAGGAATAAAGAGAAGCGATGCAGGCAGAGAATGCTGACGTACTTCCGGGAGGGAGATCTATTCGCAACCTTGACATACAAGGTAGAGGAACGTCCACCGGACATGGCATCAGCAAAAAAAGACTTTTCGAAGTTTATCAGAAAAATCCGGACAGAGTACAAAAAGAGAGGTATTGAGCTGTACTGGATCCGCAATATTGAAATGGGTACTCGCGGAGCGTGGCATATCCACCTGATCGTAAACAACACTGGTGACACAGCAAGCCTTATTCAGAAAGTCTGGGAGCACGGAGGTGTCTATATAGAATCGATCAAGGATTCAAAGAGTTATGACGAGGACTTCACGAAGCTTTCCTCATACATGACAAAAGATGGGAAAACTACAGAAACCAAGAAAGATGGCACCGAGGGAAAGCCGAGAGTCAAGGAATCGAATTACTCCACCTCCCGGAATATGCCTCTCCCGGAAGCGAGAGTAAAAAAGATGACGAGGTGGAAGAAAAAAGTAAAACCAAGGGCTGGGTATTATATAGCTCACATGCATGAAGGAATCAACCCAGCCACAGGCTATAGATTCCGAAGAGTCACGCAAATACGAACAGGAGGATTTAAAGTGAAAGTTGAAGTGAATGAGACGCTCTTGAAAGAGTTTGGGCGCGTATATAACGCCTGGAACAAGGAACATGACATGGAGCCGGTGCTGGACACCAGAGCATTGGCAGATATGGCAATCGCAAAAGCGGTCATGGTCATGAGAGACCGCATCGAAGCAGATATGGAAAGAAAAAAATACATGGTGGACCGCTATCGTGTAGAAGAATATTGCAATGTATACAACAAGAAGATTGAGCTGGAAGGAAAACCGGACATTTTAAAGTTTGAACCGTGTGAAGAGTTTGCAAATCACGCTATTTTAGTCGCAACAGAGCTTACAAGAGACAAGGTGAGAGAACTGGAGGAACAGGCATGTACAAAGTAGATATTTATCTCGCCCAAAGCACCGCCAGCCTTAGTAAAGACGAAAGGTGGCACGGTTACGTGGTCGCCTGCATAAAAAACGGTGAAGAGAAAACTGTAAATGGATTCGGGCATATATTCGGTACATATCACGAGGCAACATTAAGGTCACTGTCTGACGCACTGGACAGGCTCAATCGGAGCTGTGAGGTGTATATCCACACGGAAGACCACTTCGTATTGCGGATGCTGGAGAACAATCTGGAAAAGTGGGCAGAGAACAACTACATGGGTTCAAAAGGACCAATCAAACATGCCGAACTCTGGGAAGAGATATACGAACGCATCCAAGGACAGGAAATCTATACAGAGGAAGGCAGACATACATACAGTCAGTGGCTGGAAGACGAAATGAAGAGGAGAGAAAAAGATGATTAGAAGTGAGGCAATCGGAAAGCACACACGCACAAAAATTGAAGGAGACGGTGAGGACATTCTGAATGAATACAGAGCAATTGTAAAAAAATCTGTATGAATTGGCGATGGAAACGGGGATGCTACCAGAAGGAGCAAAAGTGTTAATCCACGACATAGCGGAGGAAGGAATAAAAATGGCGAAGGAGGAAAAGGAAAAATGAAGATCGGCTTGATTGATGTGGATGGTCACAATTTCCCAAACATTCCACTGATGAAAATATCAGCACACCACAAAAGAAAAGGCGATCAGGTGGAATGGTACAATCCGATCATTTCAGGACATGTTGACAGGGTGTATATGTCAAAGGTGTTTTCATTTACACCAGACTACGACTTGCCGATATACGCAGACCAGATCATAAAAGGTGGAAGCGGATATTGCATTGAAAAAGTGAGCGGAAAGGAAGAATACAATGCAGCAGCAGACAGACAACTTCCTGAAGAAATTGAACATATATACCCAGATTATTCACTATATCCAGAACTGACAAAAGATACAGCGTTCGGATTTTTAACGCGAGGATGTCCACGCGGCTGCGACTTTTGTCATGTGGCAAAGAAAGAAGGAAGATGCAGCGTGAAAGTCGCTGATCTGTCAGAGTTCTGGAAAGACCAGAAAAAAATATGTTTATGCGATCCGAACATAATGGCGTGTAAAGACTGGAAAGAATTATTTGATCAGTTGATTGCATCGAAAGCAATTATTGACTTCAATCAAGGAATTGATGTCAGACTTGCAACACGAGAAAAAATCGAAGGACTGAATCAAATGAGGATCAGAAGAATACACCTTGCATGGGATAAACCTGAAGATAATCTGGAAGAACATTTTGTAAGATTCACAAGATATTACAAAAGGAAGAGTGAATCAGGAAAAGTTGTGTATGTACTGACTAATTTCAATAGCACGATTGAAGAAGATTTACACAGAATTTACACGCTTCGGTCACTGAAATTCGATCCGTACATAATGATCTACGACAAAGAAAACGCGGATGAAACACACAAAAGAATAGCGCGATGGGTAAATAACAGAATTATATGGCGATCGTGTGAAAAATTTGAAGATTACAAATAAAGGAACAGAGAATTGCTGGACAGAGAAGGCGACAGAAAGACCATGGACGACTGCCCGACATTACAGCTGAAGCATACAGAGTAACCGTGACTGTGATAGAAGCAATTGCAGAACGATTGAGGTAGAAAGATGGGATTAGATGTTTTCGAGAATTATGAATGCGATGGTCAGATAGAAATAACTGACCTGAAAGGAGAAAGAATGGACAAATTAATATACATACCGGCTGATCAGATACATGAGCATCCGGATAACCCAAGAAAAGACTTAGGAGACCTTACAGAGCTTGCCGAGTCCATCAGACAAAATGGCATTATGCAGAATTTAACCGTCATTCCGGGCTACTGGGACAACAAGAGAGGATTCCGCGAGGAAGAATACACGCTTCTAATCGGTCATCGTCGTTATTCTGCAGGGAAGATGGCAGCAGTCACAGAGTATCCTTGCCGTATTATTACCGGTATGAGCTACAAGGAACAAGTTGGAACCATGCTTACCGAGAACATGCAGCGCGTAGACCTTACGATTCCAGAGCAAGCAGAAGGCTTCCAGATGATGCTAGATCTTGGAGACACTGTGGAAGACATTGCAAATAAGACCGGATTCAGTGAGAGCACAGTACGCCATAGAGTTAACATTGCCAAGCTGGACAAATCCACCCTGAAAGAAAAGAACGATGATGAGGGATTCCAGTTAACATTAAAAGACCTGTATGAATTGGAAAAAATAAAATCAGTAGAGAAGAGAAACGAAATCTTAAGAGCTTCCTACAGCTCCACGGACTTGGCGACACGCGCCAGAAGCGCAGTAGCAGACGAAAAGAGAAAAGCAAAAGAGACAGCGATTATAGAAAAGCTGGAGGCAGCAGGCATCAAGAAAGCTCCAAAGGAAGCAGAAAACGGCATCTGGACAGGATCATGGAAGGAAGTGGCTGGATGCGACCTAAACAAAGATGATGATATTGAAATTCCAGATACAGAAGGGAAATATTGGATAACTCAATATCAGCGTATCAGAATTGTGGAAAAAGTTATAAAAAAGCAGACAAGAGCAGAAGAACGAAGAGAAAAGGAAGAAAAAGAACGAAAAGCCAGAACAAAAGAACTTAAGGAAATCACAAGAGTGAGTACAGAAAGGCGAAAACAATTAATTCTGGACATTATTGCCGGGAAAGCAGCAAAACCGAACGAAGAGTTGGTAAAGAACATGTGCTGGGTACTACTGGTAGAGATGGGAGGGGTATACAAAAGCAATTTTACAATCTTTTTCGCTGAAAAGTACAATTGGCAGTGTAACGATGAAGAAAAAGCAGAAGCGAATGAAAAAATACAAAAACTAAGCATCATGGAGCAGATGATCATATTATTACACATGAGAATGAGCGAGAAAGAGCCGTGGGATTACAACCTTAGATATAACAAGGAAGATGGAGGAATCCTCTTAGAGTGCTACAGAGTATTTAAGATGTTCGGATGGTTCTTCGACACCGAGCAAGAGGAACAGGTACTGGACGGAACGCACGAATACTACAGAAAGGACGAGGATAATGACTGATGGCTTGATGTTCCCAAAAACAATGGGAATGAAAAAGAAAAAAAGGCAGAAGCATCCAAAACCGATCGTAGCAACAGAACCGGGAATCTGCTATCTGTGCGCAAGAGAGGAAGGAAACTATACCCACCAGTACACGGAATGCCATCATGTAGTGTTTGGAGGCGGCGGAAGGAAGCGTAGCGAAGGAGCTGGAATAAAAGTCTACCTATGCAGAAGACACCACAAGGAAGGCAAAGACGCTGTACATAATTGCCGTGCAACCCGTGAAAGATTATGCGCCTATCTACAGGAAGCATACGAACAGGATCACACACGAGAGGAGTGGATGAATATTGCCTACAAAAATTACCTCTAGCCTTAGGAAAGACGAAAGCTCCAGGGATTTCTATAAGGGCGAATATGTGAAGTGCATTCTGATGGGAGAAGAGAAAGAACGCATGGGAATCGTGTTCGAAAAAGAACACCTGGCAGATACCGTCACAGTATGGCTGGAAGATACGGGAGAATTTGCGGTACTACCAACGAAAAGAGTAAGAAAATTACAGCACCAATAGTGTATCACAGTCACTATCAACCATAGATTCCCTCCGGCCGGTGGAGCCGGAGGAGAAAGGAGACACATGAACAAAATATATGCCGTAGATTTCGACGGCACATTAAATACAGCAGAATATCCGAAACTGGGAGAACCCAATACAGAATTATTCCAATTTCTGATCAAACGGCAGCAGTCCGGAGATAAGATCATTCTCTGGACATGTAGGGAGGGAGATCTATTACAGGAGGCAGTCATATACTGCAGGGCGAATGGATTGGAGTTTGACGCAGTCAATAGCAATATTTCTGAAAGCAAGAACAATTGTAGAAAGGTCTATGCAGATTACTACATCGATAACCGAAACAAGATGATAGTAGCAAGGAGGCGCAGAAAGAAATGTGGACCATTAAATCGGACGAATGTCTGGAATTATATCAAGAAGACGAAAAAATCGCAGCATTGATCTGGGATGAAGTGGAGTTGTGCTGGGGGTTATGGTATCGAATAAGCATATTTCCAAGGCTTTCATGTATTGGAGAAATGGAAGGCTTCGGTAAGTTGGACATTGAACCGGTACAGATGGCAGCAGTCGAGACCATTATAGATTACTGCAAGAGACAAGCAGATGAATGGGAAGGACGCGCAGCGGACATGGAGGAAATGCTATGAAGTGGATCCGGGAAAGCATGACACAAATCGATCTCGTGGACGGAGAAAAAAAGCTTGCCTATATCGCGTACAAAAACTTCCGGTGGCTTCTCTACGAAGGCGGTGAAGAGTGGGGCATAGATTTGAAAATCTATGAACAACACCAGGTAGAAGTAGCGCAGATGGCAGCAGTTGAGGAACTGATCCGGTACCATGCTGAGAAAGCCAAGTTATTCCGGAAAGCGAGAAAGGAGATGGCTGCATGAAAGAATATGACAAAGAGCTATTAAGGTCCCTGGTAAAACAGGGGCTGACCAATAGAAAGATAGCAGAAAAGATGGGGCTCACCCAGACGCAGGTACAATATAGAATTACGGCAGACGGATTAGTCGGAATTCGAAGAGAGGGTGGAGACCCAACACAGAGGAAGCCACGGGAACCAAAGCCAAAACCCAAAGAAGAACCAAAAGGCTCGAACGGTGACAGAAAAAAATGCAAGACCTGTAAATGGCGTGCAAGATATCCAGTCAGCTTCTGTAATTACGGAGCATTCCACAAATTTTCCAGAAGTCATTACTGCACCGCTGATAATTGCACCGTCTACGAAAAAGGCAAGCCAATGAAAGAAAAAACACAATAAGGAGGGTACACATGAGCAAATTAACAAAACAAGATATGGAAGAGTTGAGAGAATGCTGCAGTTACGACTGTGAGTATTCTGGAACAGAAGATATTGCGCAGGAAATTACAGCAGAAACACTTGAAGAACTTGGAAGCGACACAAGATGCCCAGACGAAGTAGGACTGGAAGATGATAAATATGAATTTGCCACACTTGACGATTTCTTAAGAATCTTTTGGGACAAGGCAGTCGAGAGAATCTTAAATGTAGTCGAGAGCCAATAGCCTACGGAAATGTGCTATCAAGGAGAAAAAGATGCGAGGATATATAAGTGGAATTGCTGACAGTAGTAGAATAAACTATTGTCCATTATGCAGAGCGGTGCTGGGAACAAACACATATTACGGAGATGGAACCGTAGTATGTGACGAATGCGACTTTCATTTTGCAGTTATAGAATGCGAGAAAAAAGGTCAGGACGAAGACTCGCAGAATCATGAACTAGGCGGTATACGGGAGATTACAGCAGAAATGCTTGAAGCATCAGAAAAGAAAGCACCAGCCATATCTGATCGCTTAGATAAAGCGCTTCAGGACGCAATCGGAAAATAACATAGTAGAGCAACAATAACATTTCCGGGGTGTTTTGGAGAACCCCGCTTATATAGGGACATATAGGGAAACAAAGGCAAATTACCCCGAAAATGAACAAAAATGGACGAAAATACCACAAAAACACCACGGAGCTATCAAAATGCTACCATTAAGCACCACGGAGCGTTTAAAAAGGTACCATCAAGGAAAGGAGACAGAAATGGCTTGTAAATATGCAAAAAGAACGGACCATGGTTGGGAATGCACTAACGCGAAGGAACCATGCAGATATATTATTCCAGACCGGAGCTTGTGCTCGGAAGAATACAAATGGATTAAAGACATAGGAAAGTGGATAAAAGAACGTGAGATTGATGCAGAATCATTACTATAGCAAATCAGCGATAGATATTATGAAAGGAGAAAAAGTAGATGGGATATCTTAGAAAAGGCATGGTAATTAATGCATTGAGAGAAGATATGCAAGATACCCAAAAGTGCTATGAAGGCTATCAGGAAAAGGAATTAATTGAATTTTGCTATAACTGCATGGAACGCGTAATAGACAGACTACCACAGTATTACCCGGAAAATGTAGTAGAAGAGACAAGATGGATTCCATGCAGCGAGAGGTTGCCGGAGGATAATACGGATGTAATTGTATGCTTTTACAGCGGAACAGTAACAGAGATGAGATATTGGGGAAATGGAATCTTTCAAGGAATCTATGAACATACGACAAAAGTAATTGCTGCCTGGATGCCATTGCCGGAACCGTATAAGGAGGGCGAAGATGAATAATCAACAAGCAATAGATAGATTAGTGAAACATCTTGAATGGGGCTGGTCTGAGGAAACAGTAGATGCTATTGAAATGGGGATACATGTACTGAAAGAAACTCAGTGGATTCCAATAAGCGAGAGATTGCCGGAAGATGAAAGCTACATACTGGTATCATTTAAAAATTCCACAATGCCAGATATCGCAAGATACGAAGAAAATGACGAGGGCGGTACTTTCTATCCGGGAGATGATGAAAAATCATATTCAAGCTATGGATTTTTTGTGAATGCCTGGATGCCACTACCAGAGCCATACAGAGAGGGAGAATGATATGAGCAGACTAATTGATGCGGATGAATTTCAAAAACAGATAGTAGGAATGACAATCTTGAACAATTATCCACCGGACAAAGCTAATGCACTTTGCAAATTGGTAGATAGCCAGCCGACAGCGTTTGATGTGAAAGATGTCATTGAGCAGCTTAAAGAAGAAAGCGAGCAGTCTTTTGTGGATTTTAAAAGTTATGCAGAAGAACATGGAATGGACAATGACTATGAAGATTGGTTTTATCGAGGATTAATCAGAGCTATAGAGATTGTGAAGCGAGGTGGAAGAGATGAAAGATAAAGAACAGAAAAATCCTTGTTTCTGTTGCTTTGGAGCTGCAAATGGTGATTGTGATGAGTGTGTAAGAGATAGGAATTTGGTGATTAAATTATGGGAATTGAAATGAACGATCTATCATTATTAGAAATAACAAAAGTGAAATCTTGGGCTATATATTTTGACTATGACAACAAACATTATTTGCTTCATGGTGAAGCTGATGGTTATGAATCAATTCAGGAATTATATGAAAGACACTTAGATGAAAATGGAAATTACGACTTAATTTTTATCAAAAGTAGATACGGAAGAGATTATCTTGCGAGTGATTATATAAAGTCAATAAATCAGAAGACAATTGTATATAACCAAATAGATAAAGAATATTTTCGTAAACAGTTAATAAGGAGTGGATTTGTAGAAAATGGGAAAGAAAGTTGATTTTACCATTAAAGCAACAATGGATGAGCGTTGGGTGAATGATTTCTGCTCGATGCTTAATTGGATGCAATCATGTGGAAATTTAGGGCATTCATCTGTAGTTGCGTTTTATTCAGATGGAGATGGTGATTTTAGACCAAATTTTGATATTGATATTGAATATGAGAAGAAAAAAGGTTACTGGAGCAAGGACGTGGAATTATCAACACCGGAAGTAATATTTGATGCAGGTTAATGAATTCCGAATTTCATAAGGAGAATAAAATAATATGAAGAATAAAGAGAAGTATGCAAAAGAGATTTTGGAGATTGCGTGTAGTGGAGGTAGTATTGCCATAATAAAGAAAAGCGGGCATATCGTTCCGTGTAATGGCGCTATATGCAGTCTATGTTTGTTTCGTGGTTATGATTGTGAAGAGAAAACGAGAGAATGGGCTGAATCCGAGTACATCGAAAAGCCGGTAATTAGCAAGAGAGACAGAGCGTTTTTGGAGTATCTTGGTAAAGAACTCAAATATATTGTGAGAGGTAAAAGCGATATTTTGATAGCATACCAAAATAGTGCTGAAAAACGTGGAGATGGATGGGTGATTGATTCCGGTGTGATTAAATCATTGCAAAAACTCAACATCGACTTTCCAATGGTCAAATGGGAAGATGTCGAACCGTGGCTTATTGAGGACTTGAAAAAGTTGGAGGTAGTAGAAGAATATGAAAAGCATTAAAGAGATAAAGGAAAGCGGTAAAGTTTGGAACATTAAAAACTTTGGAGTGATGGCATGCGGACTGATAAAGCTACCAGATTGCGGAGGGTGTTCCGTAGTGTTCGGAGACAATGAAAACGGATATGAGCATGTGAGCGTAAGTCCGAGACATAAGTACAAGACTCCTACATGGGAAGATATGTGCGTACTGAAAGACATTTTCTGGCATGAGGAAGAGGAAGCTTACCAGATCCACCCAAAGAAGTCAGAATACGTGAATGTACAAGAAAACTGTTTGCACTTGTGGAAACCTGTAGGACATGAATTAGGAGAGCTTGTGAAAGGAGAATAAGCATGGCAAAAATATTTAAAGTAAGCGGGTATCTAGTTGATGTTGATGGAGATTTTGATGTAAGTGAAGTCCTTGCAGAAGTTAGCTTCGGCTTGGATGGGATGATAAATCAGCATATCCATGTGGAAGAAGCAGACATCGGAAAGTGGAACAGCGAAAGTCCGCTGAATTACGACAACTGTGACCTTGCAGATTGTGAGAAATACTTCAAGAGAAAAGTTCCAGTAGATAACGACAGAAATGTTACGGTCGGACAAGTTTACAGGCATTTCAAGGGAAATACAGTTAAAGTTCTTCATATCAGCCAGGACACGGAAGCACCGGGACAGTTTTATGTAGTGTATGAATGTGAGGACGGGGCTATTTGGAGCAGACCTTACGGGATGTTTGTGAGTGAGGTTGACCATGAAAAATATCCAAATGTGAAACAGAAGTACAGATTTGAGTTAGTGGGAGGCGAGAACGATGAGCGACAGTAAATGCCAGCGCCTTGATGCAATATCCGGGCGAGATCAAATGGCAGAAAAGCCACCAACAGAAGAAGCGAACAGACGGTTTAGAACGCCAGCTTGTTATGAGTTTTTAGATTATTTATCAAGAATGAAAAGAAAAAGAAATACGGAGGAATAGAGCTGTGAATGCAAATGAATATCAGAAATTAGCAATGAGAACAAATGATAGAGAGGCAACAAGCCGTCTTGAGTACTGGGTCGATGTAAGAGCAAATGGACATGTTCCTGATGCTGGCGGCATTTTCAATGCTTGCCTTGGACTTTCCGGTGAAGTCGGCGAGTTCAACGACATGATAAAGAAATGGGTGTTCCACGAAAAAGAGCTGGATATGGAACACGCAAAGAAAGAAATGGGAGATGTGCTTTGGTATGTGGCTATGATGTGTGAATCATTCGGATGGGATATGGATGAAATCATGCAGATGAACGTGGATAAGCTTAAAGCACGATATCCAGAGGGATTCGACGTGGAAAGAGCTAATCATAGAGCGAAAGGAGATGTATAAAATGAGTAGTATCCGGCCAGAACACTACAAACAGACAAGCCTTGAATGTTTCGATGTTTTGAGAATAGCACTTGGGAAAGAACGATTTATCGGATTCTGCCTTGGAAATACAATCAAATACCTTTGGAGGCATGAGCATAAAAATGGATATGAGGACCTCGAAAAAGCTGGTGTGTATTTAGACAAGGTAGATGGACTCATTTCTGATGATAGTACGTCATATAGGGATAGTGAATTGTATGAGACATTAAGCAGCATACATCTACATGAGCTTGAGAAGTACAAAGAAAGGACTGAATAACTTGAATCTCAGTAAAGAGCAACGCAACGGAATGGAAGACCATCATGCAGAAATGGCAGAAAATCCACCTAACCAACATGCATATGAGAAATTCAAGCGCAAAGCGTATCAGAGTGTTAGCGTGGAAGAATATTTGCGAAAGCGCAATTTCGATGCAGAAAAGAAAATATAAAACAATGGGTGAGTGAGCTTTGATAACAAAATAAAAACAGGTACCGGACAAGAATCTTTGGCGAGATCTCCGGTACCCATTCACCTAAGAAGAGTATAGCATAGTTCATCTTCTTAGGCAATTGCTAGGAGGATAAATTATGCAGACACAGAAAGAAATCGTAAGAGATAGCGTATTAGCAACTATGAGACCGTATCTGAATGCAGTCACTATGGATATTCTGAATCAAGCGATTGTAAGCGCAATGGCTCATGTTGATGTTATTGAGACGGAAACACTACCGGCAACAAATGAGAATACGAATAACTATATACTAAATGTTTATATGACAAAGAAAGTTCCAAAGCTGAGCAGGCAGACAGCAAAATATTATCTGGAGACTATCAGACATTTTATTCAGTTCACGAATAAATCTTTGCTGGATATAAATGATATGGATGTAGAATTATACTTACAGTGGTATCATGCAACCGGTTTTCGTGGAGCTGGTAACATTGCATCAACCGT
>OLRG01002030.1_pt1 | contig 15100 bp, 15 predicted proteins | sample 1672331 | NCBI WGS metagenome assembly OLRG01 (sample SAMEA3136672, study PRJEB25190) | human gut metagenome
GTCCTATATCCCGTCCTAGGAGGTACAGCATGAAAAAAACGATAAAGATTATCTGCGTGACTGCTGCCTGTATCTTTCTTGGGCTGATTGCCTACATCAGTTTTGCGGGAAGAAAAGAGAAAAATACAGAACAGAAGTACAGCTTTTATTATATCAACAGTGAAGAAACAAAACTGAAAGAAGAGAAGTATACACCGGAAAAAGAAACTGCAGAGGTGATGCTCCGGGATTTTTCGGAGCGACATAACGACAGCATTTACGAGGGGCTTCGGGGGCTTTTGCCCGCCCAGATGATCCCGGTGATTCTGGATCGGTGCCATATTCCAACGGGCACCCCGGTTCATGAGATCACCCGGCCCCAGCGCCGGGCCATTGGGGAGACCATCAAGGACTTCCGGCTCTCTGTGGCCGGGAAGCGCCCGGTCAGTGAGGCCATCATCACCCGGGGCGGGGTAAAGGTCTCGGAGGTAGACCCCAAGACCATGGCGTCCAAAAAGTGCCCGGGGCTTTACTTTGCCGGGGAGATTCTGGACGTGGACGCCTATACCGGGGGCTTTAATTTGCAGATCGCATGGGCTACGGCCTATGCGGCGGGAACTTCCTGTGGCAAAACCGAAAAAACCGTGGTATAATACCACCGGCTATCTTAAGAAATGAATCGGTACGGGAAGCCGTGCCGGAAGGAGCGTATTGAAATGGAAAAATTCTATTCCGTTGCCATTGACGGCCCCTCAGGAGCCGGAAAGAGCACCATCGCCAAGGCCGCTGCCAAGGCGCTGGGCTTTGTATACCTGGACACCGGCGCCATCTATCGGACGGTGGCATGGCACATCACCATGATGGGCATCGGCCCCAAGGACACCGACCATGTGCCCATGCTGCTGGATGACGCCAACATCAAGATCGACTTCCGGGAGGACGGTCAGCACATGATCCTCAACGGCAAGGACATCACCGGTGAGATCCGCACCCCGGAGATCTCCGCCTGCGCCTCCAAGGTGGCGGCCCTGTCCTGCGTCCGGGATTTCCTGCTGGATCTCCAGCGGGATCTTGCAAAGCAGCACAACATCATCATGGACGGCCGGGACATCGGCACCGTGGTGCTGCCCAATGCCAGCCTGAAGATCTACCTCACCGCCTCCGCCGAAAAGCGGGCCCAGCGGCGCTATGAGGAGTATATCCAGAAGGGCCAGAAGGCCACCTATGAGGAGGTACTGGCGGATCAGAAGCAGCGGGACTACGATGACTCCCACCGGAAGATCGCACCCCTGAAGAAGGCCAGCGACGCCATAGAGGTGGATACCTCCGACCTGACCCTTCAGGAGTCCATTGATACGGTTATCGGCCTCATGGAGGAGAAGCTGGGCCTATGACCGAGAAAAAATGGTATAAATTCTTCTACGCCATCGTCTGGCCCTTTGTGATGCTGTTCTACCCCATGAAGTTCATCGGCAAGGAGAACATCCCCGAGGGCGGGGCGCTGGTGTGCGCCAACCATTCCTCCGCCGTGGATCCCTTCTTTCTGGCCTTCGCTCTGGGGCGGAACCGGCAGATCCGGGCCATGGCCAAGGAATCCCTGATGGAGTTGTTTTTCGTGGGGAAGATCCTGAAGCTCATCGGCACCTTCGGCGTCCGCCGGGGAGCCTCGGACATCCATGCGGTGAAATATGCCTTAGAGGAGCTGAAAAAGGGCGAATATGTGGTGCTGTTCCCCGAGGGCACCCGGGTAAAATCCCGGGAGGAAGGGGAGCCGAAAACCGGCGCAGCCATGCTGGCCTGCCGGACCGGCGTCAACGTGCTGCCGGTGTACATCCCCATGAAAAAGCGGCCCTTCCGGATCAACCGGGTGTATATCGGAACGCCCTACAAGATGCAGCGGCCAGACGGCAAGCGGGCCACCTCCAAGGACTATGAGACCTTTACCAGGGAGCTGATGGACAAGATCTATGATCTGGGGGACAGACGATGAAGATTGAGATTGCAAAGACCGCCGGGTTCTGCCCCGGGGTCAAGCGGGCGGTGGATATGGTGGAGGCGGCGGCCAAAAGCGGCGTTCCCACCGTCACCTACGGCCCCATCATCCACAACCACCATGTGGTGGAGCGGTTCGCCGCCATGGGCGTCCACCAGATCGACCACTGGGAGCAGGCGGAGCCGGAAACGCAGGTGGTCATCCGCAGCCACGGAGTGTCCAGAGAGGTCTATGAGGGCCTCCGCGCCCGGGGGGCGGTGATTCAGGACGCCACCTGCCCCTATGTCAAGCGCATCCATACCATTGTGGAGCAGGCCGACCGGGAGGGGAAGACCCCCATCATCATCGGCATCCCCACCCATCCGGAGGTGGAGGCCATTGCGGGCTGGTGCAGCCACCCCCAGGTCTTTGAGGACGCCGAGACCCTGGAAAAATGGCTCACCCAGGTGCCGGAGCGGCAAAAGCTGCCCCTGATTATGGTCAGCCAGACCACCAGCACAGAAAAGTTATGGAAAAACTGTACGGAAACTATAAAAAAGCTATGTACAAACTGCGAAATCTTTGATACAATATGTAGTGCAACAGAAAAACGCCAGAATGAAGCAGCCAGACTGGCCCAACGGTGTGAGTCAATGATCGTCATTGGCGACAGGAAGAGTTCTAACACAAAGCGGCTTCGGGAGATTTGCTCTGAAGTTTGCCCAAATACCTGCCTCATCGACAGTGGTGCGGATCTATCGGCGGCTGATTACATCGGAAGATCATCTGTTGGCATCACTGCTGGTGCGTCCACACCACAGTGGATAATTAAGGAGGTTTACAACATCATGAGCGACGAAATCAAAACTGAAGCTACCGAGGAGTCTTTTGACCAGCTGCTGGAGCAGTACGACAAATCTTTAAATACAGGAGATAAGGTTACTGGCATCGTCACCGGCATTACGCCCACCGAGATCGCCGTGGATCTTGGCACCAAGCATGCAGGGTACATACCCTACAACGAGGTTTCCGACGATCCCAACGTAAAGCCTGAGGAGGCCTTTGAGGTCGGTCAGGAGATCGAGGTCTATGTAATCCGCGTCAACGATGCCGAGGGGACTGTAGCCCTGTCCAAGAAGAAGCTGGATGCTCAGAAGAACTGGGACGAGATCGAGCAGGCCTGTGAGGACAAGGCCGTTGTGGAAGGCTTCATCACCGAGCAGAACAAGGGCGGTGTGGTTGCCAACGTCAAGGGCATCCGGGTATTCATCCCCGCTTCCCAGACCGGCGTTCCCAAGAACGGCGACATGGGCGCACTGGTAAAGACCACCGTGAAGCTGAAGATCACCGAGGTCAACCGTCCCCGGAAGAGAGTGGTGGGCTCCATCCGTGCCGTTACCGCTGAGGCCCGCAAGGCCGCTGCCGAGAAGATCTGGGCTGAGATCGAGGTGGGCAAGAAGTACAAGGGCGTTGTCAAGAGCCTGACTTCCTACGGCGCATTCGTAGACATCGGCGGCGTGGACGGCATGGTTCACGTGTCCGAGCTCAGCTGGAGCCGCATCAAGACCCCCGCTGACGTTGTCTCCGTAGGCGACGAGATCGAGGTCTATGTGATCTCCTTCGACCCCGAGAAGCGCAAGATCTCTCTGGGCTACAAGACCGATGAGACCAACCCCTGGACCATCTTCACCAACAACTATCACATCGGTGATGTGTGCGAGGTGAAGATCGTCAAGCTGATGACCTTCGGCGCTTTCGCTGAGATCATCCCCGGCATTGACGGCCTGATTCACATCTCCCAGATCGCTGACCGCCGCATCGGCAAGCCCGAGGACGTTCTGGCTGAGGGCGATACCGTGGATGTAAAGATCATCGACATCGACACCGAGAAGAAGCGTATCTCCCTGTCCATCCGTGCTCTGCTGGAGGAGGAAGAGGACGAGGAGTAATTCCCGGTCTCACCAATGAAATGAACAGCTGCCCGCCGGAGTAATTCCGGCGGGCGGTTTTTTTGGATTGGTACGGTTTTGTTTCGTCCGGTTTATCGTAGGATACGCAAATGGCGTGCTGCCCAAAGCAGCACGCCATTCCTGCGAAATCCATAACCATATAATATAGATCAAAATGCGATCTGCTTCCAGAGAGCAATCACGCATAAGATCACCGCAAAGGGAACATAGAGATACCGGCCCACGCTGTACCAGAGGCTGCCTCTGGTTTTTTTGCTGCCCAGATTGACAGCATCCAGAATGGCGTCCTTTTTCATGATATAGAACCACGAAACAGCGCCCAGCGTTGCGCCGATGGGGATGATGTAGATGCTGACCAGATCCATCCAGGGGCCCCACTTGTCGATGGACTCCATGCCGATGCCGGCCCCCAGACACACCACGCACAGCACCACCAGCGCCGCCTTTCGGCTGAGCTTCGGGAACCGGTGCAGCAGGGATTCCGCCACGGCCTCGAACATATTCTGGAGACTGCTGACCCCGGCGAAGATCATGGCCGCATAGAGGATAATGGCAAAGAGCCGCCCCAGCGGGATATCCTGCAAAATGGCCGGAAGGGTCACGAACAGCAGGCTGGGGCCTGCGCCCACGTCCAGCCCATAGGAAAAGCAGGCGGGGATGATGACCAGAGAGGCAATGACGGCGGCAATGGTGTCAAACAGCGCCGTATTCTGGGCCACCCCCACCACGTCCTCATCTTTAGACAGGTAGGAGCCGTAGACGATCATGCCGCTGCCGGTGACGGACAGGGAGAAAAACGCCTGCCCCATGGCCCAGATCCACACCAGCGGATCCTTCAGAGCCTCCCACCGGGGGATGAACATAAAGGCATAGCCCTCCGCCACCCCGGGCAGCAGCGCCACCCGAATGGTCAGCACCACAAAAATCAGGAAAAACAGGGGCATCATGATTTTATTGCTGGCCTCGATGCTCTTGGCTCCCAGCAGCAGGGTCAGCAGGGTTCCCACCACCACAATGATATGGTAGGGCACCACGGAGAAGCCCCTTGTGGAGAAGCCCGAGAACCACAGCCCCGTGTCGGCGGTCATCAGGGTGCCCAGCAGGGAGTCCGCCAGCGCCTTGAGCACATAGGAGACGATCACCGCATAGCCGATGGCGATGCACATGGAGCCAATCAGGGGCAGCCAGCCCACCAGACGGCCAATGGAGCCCATTTTCTTCCCCCGGGTGCCCCATGCCTTTTCATAGGAGCCAAGGGTGCCGGTGCCGGAGATGCGGCCAATGGCAAACTCCGCCGGAAGCCCCACATAGGAAAATACGATCACGAAAAACAGATAGATCAGCAGGAAGGCACCGCCGCCGTTGCTGCCCATCTTATGGGGGAAGCCCCACACGTTGGCCATGCCCACCGCAGAGCCTACGGAGGCCAGAATGAAGCCCCAGCGGCTGGCAAAGCCGTGCTTTTTATTATGTTTCATATGCTCTCCTTCTGCCGCCCGGGGCGGCATGGTAATCGCGCGGGGTAGGGGGAATTTGCTGATTTGCCGCTTTGATATTGTACCTGCTTGCAGAGAAAAAGTAAAGAAAAATTTTGGAATCGGAATTTTTGCCGGTTCAAAGGGACATGCACGTGGAGCGGTAGCGGTAGTTCCGACCGGAATCCGGGGCGATATTCAGCATAAAATCCCCGGAGCACTGGACGATGCGGCTGGCAATGGCGGTGTCCAGCCGGTCGATCTCGTTGATTTGCAGCTCGCTGGACATAATGGTGGCCCGGTGCTCCCGATACCGCCGGTCGATGAGCTGGAAGGCGTAGTTCAGCTCCGAGGCAGTGGGATTGCGCCCCCGGAGGAAGTCATCAATGTAGAGTACCTCCGCAGTGCGCATGGGTTCCAGACGCTGTTCCTGCTCCTCTGGGTTCAGGGCGGTCTGCCGCAGCAGCCGGGATTCCTCCGGCCATGTCATGTAGTAGCAGCGCTTTCCACGGCCCAGCAGCTGCCCATAGAGCCATGAGCAAAGCAGGGTCTTGCCGCAACCGGGCTGACCGCCGAAGAAGAGCCACTGGCCTTCCGGTGCCTCCAGATAGCCCTTGGCGGCCTGAACCATGGCCTGCTGGTATGGCTCCTTTGTCTCGAAATCCTCGATTTTTGCGGCCGTGACCGCCTGATACAGCCCCATGCGCTTCAGATGCCGGATGTTGTCCCGGATGGGCTTGCAGTCGCAGTCCCGGGCATAGAAGCCCCCGGCGTAGGCAGGCTCCTGATGGGCGTAGTAGATCACCTGACGGTTTTTGCACTTGGGGCAGTCGTAGTCCTCCGCCGGAAGGGAGGTGGCGTTGAGGGTATCCACCTTGTTCTGGGCGGAGCGGATGCGGGTCTCCAGATCTAACATAGCGGTTCTCCTTTCCAAATCTGAGCGGTAAATGGGCATGACAAAAGGCAGCACCCATTCATATGGTGCTGCCTCAAACGACTTTTCCGGCCATCCAGTCGGGCAGGGGAGCGGCGGCATTGGGCGGCGGATTCTTCTTTGCATCGTCCTGTGCCCATGACCGGATGGTGGCGAAATGACTGTGGTACTTCCGTCCGGAGGACTCCATATAGGCAGAGAGCCGGTCAATCCGTGCCTGATAGTCGAAGGGAAATTCCTTCTGTAGATCTTCAAGCTCCTTCCCGGTGAGCTTTACGTTTCCATAGGTTCCATAAAAGGAAAGAAGGGAGGGGGCAGAGGATGCAGCCTCCTGCCTGTCCGCAGTGGTCTGCTTCGGTGCAGCCGGACTGGGGCTTGCCTCCTCTGATGCTTCTTCTCTGTCCTTACCTATCCTGTCCTTACCTATCCTTACCTTACCTGCGTCAACCTCCGGTGCGCCGTCTGGTATACCGGTGGTTGACTGCTGGGATACCGGCGCTTTGTCAGCGGGGATCCCGCCATGGGGATTCCTTTCATAAACGCCGCTGGATGTCAGCGTAAGCTGTGCCTTTTCCGCAATGCAGACGCTGGGGTTATACCGGTCGCTTCGGATATAGTTGTGAAGCTTCCAGTGCCGGATGGCCACAATGCCGCTGTCGAAGGGGATGATGAACTGCTTGGCCGCCAGCAGCTTTGCGTCATCTACGCTGGCTCCCACCATGCGCTGGATCTTTTTGGGGTTGTTGACGATCCCATCGTCATCGGCCCGCATGGAAAGGTGAAAGTACAGGGCCTGTGTGGTCAGCGGCATGTCCAGAAATGCGTCACTGTCGATGACCGTCTTTGCAAACATTCTTCTTTCTGCCATATTACTCCTCCTTTGTCTTGGCCCCGCTGGCAGCAGGGCATAAAAAAGGCGCCAGCAACCAATGGTCACTGACGCAGAGATTATGAAATTCGGGCAGCACCGCAGATTTCCTCCGGGCTGCAAAGAAGCCGGAACCTTGGGCTTCTTTCAATTCTATTATATCACAGGTTTTCAAAAAACGGAAATTTCGTCCCACTAGATTCCCAAATGGAAAGAAGCGCTGTAAATTAGGTCTCCTTCTACCTCTATTATATCACAGGATTCCGAAAACCGGCATTTTTGTCCGCAAAAATGGCCTGTTTTTTCCGCATTTTTTCCGCAAATTTTCCGCATTTTTTCCGCAGCGAGGCAAAGAGACGGGAAAATCGTTTCCTTTATTCAGTTTCTGTAGAAGTCCTTCATAGGAAATCATTGTCCCGCCTCGTTCCTTTACTTATTATAACCGATTTGAAAAAAGTGAAGGCAGGGCGGTCAAATCTCCGGGGACGCAGTCCTATTTCTGCAAATATATGTGTGCAGCAAATTTGCCGTTGAATTTTACAGCAGAATTGGATATACTATAGGCGAAAGGAGCTGATCAATATGCCAAATATCAAACCCATTTCTGACTTGCGGAATTACAGCGAGGTACTGCGTGATGTAGCTGTGGGCGCTCCTGTTTTTTTGACAAAGAACGGGCGGGGGCGGTATGCCATCGTGGATATGCACGATTACGAAAAAACACAGGCCACCCTGCGCCTGATGAACGAGCTTGCCAAAGGTCGTAAGTCCGGCGAGGAGAAAGGCTGGCTGACACCGGAAGAAGTGAGGGCGCATTTCCGTGCGCGCGCCGATGAAGAATAAGATTCATTACACGCCAGAGGCCAAACGCGATTTGGACGATATATGGGATTATATCGTGTCCGAGCTCCAGAATCGCTCCGCAGCAGAAAACACGGTCAATCGTATTATGGACGCAGTTGACCAACTGGAAGCCCATGCGCTGATCGGCACACCGCTTTCCTCCATCGCAGATGTAGACAGCAATTATCGCTTCCTTATCAGCGGAAACTATATGGTTTTCTACCGAGCGAATGGGAACGACATCTACATTGACCGTGTTCTGTATGGCCGCAGGGACTGCATGAGCGTCCTGTTCGAAGACCAGATTTGCGAAGAAACAACTGAATAAAATTAAAAATCGGCAAGTTTCATAAGAAACTTGTCGATTTTTGGTCGGAGTGTAATTATGGGATCTGGAAAAACCAAGTCATATCAATGGTTTTAGCGCAGCAAGCAAGAGGTTTTATCCAACAATCAATGAAAATCAATAGATGCTGCCATCTTGGTGGCATCTTTGTTTTCGGGGAAGGCAAGTTCTATTTTTTTCAAAGATTTCTTATAGGATTTTTCTGTGCCGATAACTTCGCCTTTTTCTGTTGCTATATAGTTAAACTCCCATTGTCCTGTTTCCGTATTATATACCAACTGGATTTTGACAAAACTTGAAAAATGTTTTTTAAGGTTTTCAATTTCGCTAACTACACTAATTAGCTTTTCTTCACAAATAGCTTCTATTGCTATATTAGGATTTGTGGTTTGAACAACTAACTCAATCACAAATTCATATTTTCCAGTAAACACATAGGTTACGGGTCTATTGGCCGGAACAAACCTCTTGGCCGCTGAAATGATGGCCTTTTTGACAAAAGCATATAAACCATCAAACTCGGATAAAGCGTGGTCGATTATGTGGTTGCCTACTTTTTCGATTACGGGCTTACTTGCTAAATAAATAAACAACCCCTTTACTGTCGCTTCTAAAAATTGAAAGGCTAATTCCGGATCAGGTATGGCAGACTTTCTTCCGCAATAACCTGTTTCAATATCGTATTCGTCAGATAACTCTTTCAAATAGGCCGCTGCATCCTCCCGGGATTTGAAATTAACGAAGTCAGTTTGGACGAGCAGTTTCTCTCGCTGTTCTAAAAAGGAGGTTGCCAGCGGTCTGTCATCGACAAGGCTTTTCTGCATAACAAATTTTACGCCATCATGCTCCATAGGGTAAACAGAAAACATATCTTGTTCACAGTACAGCCCATAGTCAGTGTCGTTTATCTTTTCAACATAGGCGTTGACTATTTTACCGATGGGTATGATGGTAGGATCATGTTCAACTCCAACACTCGGTACATATTTTCCATTAACAACAGTTTCAGCAGCACTTTCAAGAGCCTCTAAAGCGATTCGAGTGTTATGAGCATCGACTTGAGTTGTTGCAGCGATCCCTTTAAGTATCATAAAATCCCTCATTTCTGCGGAAATGTATTTCTATCTATTATTATAGCGATTATTTTGCAGAACGCAATTACCAACCGTTTTAGTCATAAGAATTACGCCGCCCAACAGGACAACGGGCGGCGTTTTCATATATAAAACCATGAAGGGAGGTCACTTCCACCCGGCCAGTCTGCGGACTGGCTTTTTTCATGCCACAAAAAGGAGGTTTGCAAATGGCAGATGATAAGAAAAACATTCCCGAGGCAGCCCCGCCCGCCGAGGCTCCTGCTCCCACGGTAGAAAATGCCGTTGTGCCGGAGCAGCCTGCGCCCGAGCCTGCGCTGACCGATGCAGAGGTGGTCATGCTGGAGCATGAGGGGCAGGCGGCGCTCTTTGAAATGGGCGAGGCCGTACCCGATCCCGCCGACGCTGTTACCCACGCCGAGGTGGAGGAGCCTGCTGCTCCCGAAGTCCCCAAGGCTGAAAAGGAGCAGCCGCCCGCTCCCGGCAAGGATGCCCCCGCCCCGGCACATTCCGGCAAGGTGGTGGATTTTGCCGCCGCCCGTGACGAGGCGGCTAAGGACGAGAAAAAAGCGGTCAAGCAGAAGCCGCCCACGGCAAAGGACAAGGCCGCCAAGCCCGGCAGAGGCCGTCCGCCCAAGGAGGGCAAGGCCGCTCCCGATAAGGCAAAGCCGCCCAAACCTCGGGACAAAAAGTCCCAAAGCAAGCCCACCCCGGAGAAGCCTGCCGTGGATAAGGGCGGCGCGCCCGCTGGCACGGAGGTCACGCCGGAGCCGTCTGCGCCCCGTGACGCTACCCGTGCCGAAAAAGAGGAGATCGTCTATCTCAACCTGTCTGACCTGCACCCGTTCAAAAATCATCCCTTTGGTGTCCGGGACGATGCGGAGATGCAGGGGCTTGTGGAGTCGGTCAAGGCGACAGGCGTCAATCAGCCCGCGCTGGTGCGTCCCCGCGAGGATGGCGGCTATGAGATCATCGCAGGCCACCGCCGCCAGCGGGCAAGCGAGCTTGCCGGATTTGCGAATATGCCGTGTATCGTCCGCAACATGACGGACGATGAAGCCATCCTTGCCATGACGGATGACAACCTCCGCCACCGTGAGCGCATTATGCCCACGGAAAAGGCGCAGTCGCTGAAAATGCAGGTGGAGGCCATCAAGCACCAAGGCAGCCGCCCCGGCGAGGAGGACAAGGACGCCGGAAAACGCTCCACGCAGGTCGTGGGAGATCGTAACGGCATGAACTACAAGCAGGTGCAGCGGTATATCCGCCTGACCGAGCTTGTGCCAGACTTACAGGCAATGGTAGACGAGAAAAAGCTGGCATTTACCCCGGCGGTAGAGATCTCATTCATCCGTCCGAAGCATCAGAAATATATCGCCGTATCCATCGAGGGGCAGCAGTCCTCGCCCTCGTTGTCGCAGGCACAGAAAATGCGGGAGCTGGACAAGGACGGCAAGCTCAACGGCGATGTGATCGACGGTATTCTGTCGCAGGAGAAAAAGGAGGTAGACAAGGTGATCATCAATAGTGCGGAGCTGGAAAAGTACTTCGGCAAGGACAAGTCCCCGAGAGAAATGAAAGACAAGATCATTTCTCTGCTGGATGACTGGAAGGCCAAGCAGCCGCCCGAGCTGGGCAAGCCCGAAAAGAAAACAGATTTGGAAAAGTGACCTTGGGACTTTTTGTCCCGAGGTCTTTCGTTTCCCCGGATGGCTCTTGTGGTTATATCCCCCGTCGCCGCCCGTATTCCAGCATGGCCGGGAACGGGCTGTCAAGGGTGCATCGCACCGCTGTTTTCAGCGGCCAGCCCTTGACCGCCTGTCCCGGCTATGCTTTTTCTCCGGCAAGCGGCGGGGGTATATCCTCCAGAGCCGCCCCCTTTCCCAAGGATGGGAAAGGGCGTGGGGTTTGGGTTGAACTACTATATTACAAAACGGAGGTATTTCACAATGAAACGACCCCTCGCATACATTACCGCCGCGTGGTGCGGCAGCGACCACGAAAACACAAAGTTGGCGGCGCAGTATTGCCGCACGGTGTATGAGGCGGGCTTTTCGCCTATCTGCCCGACGCTCTATCAGCCCCTTTTCCTCAATGACGCCGTTCCCGAGGAGCATAAGAGCGGTATCGACATGGGGCGCGACCTGCTCCGCCGCTCTCATGTGCTGGTGGTGTGCGGTCATACCGTCACCGAGGCCATGAAGAACGACATCGCCGTTGCCCAGCGGCTCGGGATCACCGCCACCACCCTTGAGGGCATTTTGACCGTCAAGGGACAGGGACGCAGATAAGATGACGGCGCTCCGGCTGGGGAGCCTGTTTGACGGGATCGGCGTGTTTCCGCTGGCGGCGGTGCGCTGTGGCATTGAGCCAATATGGGCAAGCGAGATTGAAAAAGCCCCTATCTCCATCACCAAGCGCCACTTTCCCGATATGGTTCACTTGGGGGATGTGACAAAGCTGGACGGGCGGGATCTCCCGCCCGTCCATATTATCACCTTTGGCTCACCGTGCCAAAATCTTTCGCAGATCGGCAACCGCAAGGGGCTTGCGGGAGAAAAGTCCAGCCTGTTCTTTCAAGCTATCCGCATTATCCGCGAAATGAGGGAGGCGACAAATGGTCTATTTCCAGCAATCGCTGTTTGGGAAAACGTCATGAGAGCGTTTTCATCAAATGACCGGATGGATTTTAGAGCCGTCCTATCCGCTTTCACAGACACCGATGTTTCAATGCCTGCTTCTGGAAGATGGGCAGGAGCCGGAATGGTGCGAGGGCGAACGCCTGACCTCTGCTGGCGGCTCATGGACGCCCAGCATTGGGCAAGCCCCCGGCTGGCACGACGGCAGCGCATCTTTCTTGTGGCAGACTTTGGAGGACGGCGTTCCCACGAAATACTTTTTAAGCCCCGCACAATGCAGTCACTTCCTGCGTTTGGCGGAGATTGCGGGCTGTCCGCCGCCTGCGGAGATCGAGGCTCTTTTATTGAAGCAGGGCGGCGCGTACCAGTCACCCGACCCTTTCAATGCTTCCGTATGCGGGCATCCGCCAAGGAGCGGACGGAAACAGCGTTCCGAAACAGCTTCGGATTGCCAACTGACCCTTTTCCCACTCTGTTAGCGGGCGGCATTTCGCCCTTTGCCTTTTGGTATGAGGACGATCCCGCCGGGGGCTGCGTCCGTTTTCCCACGGAAACGGAATGTGAGCGGCTCATGGGGCTGCCGGAGGGCTGGACAAGGTACGGTGCGAACGGTGAGGAAATTCTATCCTCCCACCGCTACCGAGCATTGGGAAACGCCATCGCGCTGCCCTGTGCCGAGTACATCATGGCTGGGATCGCGGAGGCGCTGACAAAAGGAGGTGCAAATGACGGTATTTGAAGCCTACATCACCAACCTCGGCAAATACGCCGAGGGGCAGCTTGTGGGCGAAACGCTGAAATTTCCGACCACCACGGAGGAGGTGCAATCGCTCTTAAAGAACATCGGCGTGGATGGTGTGCGGTATGAGGAGTTTTTCATCACCGCCTTGGACGGCGATGTGATGGGCTTATACGACTATCTCACCGAGTATGAAAACTTGGACGAGCTGAACCATTTGGCGCATCTCATTTCCGAACTGGACAGCGACGAGATCAAAACGCTGGAGGCCGCACTCAACAAGGGCGACCACACTTCCAGCGTGGCGGACATCATCAACCTCGTTCATAATCTGGACTGCTATTCCCTCCACCCAGGCGTGACCGACGATGAAACGCTGGGGCGCATCTATGTAGAGGACATGGAACTACTGGATGTGCCGGACAATGTGCTGCCCTACTTCGATTTTGAAGCCTATGGGCGGGATATGCGAATCAACGAGGGCGGCCACTTCGCCCCCACGGGCTATCTGACCCGCAGCGGCGACTTCAAGGAGGTGTACCACGGGATTGAGGATATTCCCGCCGAACACCGCATTTTTGCGTACCCCAAGTTGAATATCCGGGAGCAGATGGCGGCCTACAAGGAGGTCATAGACCGTTCCTCCTTGGAGGGCGAGCGCCTGCACCCGAGAAATGAGCATGATGACCGCTGACCTTGGGACATTTTGTCCCGAGGTCATATTTCTACCAGAGAGGAGGAGATGACGGCTGGTAGATGAGGATATTTCCCGGCGCACGATTGCCATATCGGTGAAGACGTCGAAGCTGACCGCCCGGGGGCTTGCCTATGTTGTCCGGGCGGTGGGGCGCAAGATCGCCAAGGCGCACCGGGCAAAGCAGACACCTCACGGCAAGCAGACCGTGAAAAAGCTCATGGCGCATGGCACATCCACCAACAGCCTTGAGTTGTCCGGGGACACAAAGCTCTTTGACCGGGTAGCCCGGAAATGGAATGTGGACTATGCCTTTTATCAGACTGAACCGGGGAAATACCTGCTGTTCTTCAAGTCCGGGCAGGCGGACGCTATGACCGCCTGCTTTTCGGAATATTCCCGCAAGGTGCTGGATAAGGCCAAGTCCCGCCAGCCCACGATCCCCGAACAGATGAAGCAGGCGGAACAGCAGCTTGCCAAGGAAAAGCCGCCCAAGGAGCACATCAAGGAGGTGTCGCATGACAGATAAGCTCCGTAAATATGTGCTGCCAAACATTCCCTATGTGTTCATCGGCTGGGTGTTCCTCAAGCTGGGGACGGCCTACCGTCTGGCGGTGGGCAGCGATTTCGCACATAAATTCATCGGGCTGGGTCAGACTGTCGGAGCGGCTTTTGCGGACTTTGCTCCCGGCCTTGCCCTCTTTGACTGGCTGGTGGGCATTGTGGGGGCGGTGGCGTTCCGCCTGCTGATCTACTTCAAAAGCAAGAACGCCAAGAAATACCGCCGGGATGCGGAGTACGGCAGCGCCCGCTGGGGAAACGAAAAGGACATCAAGCCCTTTGTCGATCCCAAGTTTGAAAACAATATGCTGCTGACCGCCACAGAACGGCTCACCATGAACACCCGCCCGAAAAATCCCGCCAACGCCCGCAACCTCAATTTCTGCGGCATTGGCTCATCCGGCTCGGGCAAGACCCGCTTTTGGCTCACGCCCCAGCTCCTGCAAGCCCATTCTTCCTATGTGGTGGTAGACCCCAAGGGCGGTGTGCTGGGGCAGGTCGGCTCGTTTTTGCAAAAACAGGGCTACAAAATTAAGGTGTTCAACAGCATTGATTTTTCAAAATCCATGCACTATAACCCGCTGGCGTATATCAAGACCGAGGCGGACATTCTAAAGTTTGTCAATGCCCTTATTTCCAACACCAAGGGCGAAGGCAAGGAGGGTGACCCGTTCTGGACGAAGGCGGAAACGCTTTTGTACTGCGCCCTGCTGGGCTACATCATTTTTGAGGGAGCCGAGGAGGATCGCAACATGAATACGCTGGTGGACATGATCTCCGGCATGGAGGTCAAGGAGGATGACGAGGACTTTCTCAACGCCGTGGACTATATGTTCAAAGGGCTGGAGCAGCGCAAGCCGAATTGCTTTGCGGTGAAGCAGTATAAAAAATACAAGCTCAGCAGCGGCAAGACAGCAAAAAGCATTTTAATTTCCTGCGGTGCTCGGCTTGCGCCCTTTGACATTCCTCAGCTTCGGGAGATCATG
>OLRG01002032.1_pt1 | contig 15098 bp, 11 predicted proteins | sample 1672331 | NCBI WGS metagenome assembly OLRG01 (sample SAMEA3136672, study PRJEB25190) | human gut metagenome
CTATCCTGGCATTCGGGAACTGCTGGAGGAACTGCGGAATCAGGGGCATCGGCTGTTTGTAGCAACCTCAAAGCCGGAGACCACGGCGGTGGAAATTCTGGAGAAATTCCGGCTCAACGACTATTTTGAGCGGATCTGCGGTGCGTCTATGGACAGCGGACGGGATTCCAAGGAAGCGGTGATCGCATATCTGCTGGAGCTGGCAGGGAATGTTGAAGGTGCGGTCATGGTGGGGGACACCGAGTTCGATGTAATTGGTGCGTCTGCCCACGGCATTCCCACCATCGGCGTCAGCTGGGGCTATGGAGAGATCGAGGCCATGGAGCAGGCCGGTGCGGCGGCAATTGCCCACGATACCGAAGAGCTCCTGACACTTCTGGAAAAGTATAGAAATAGCGAACTGTAAAAGAGAAAAAACGGCGAAATAGCAGGAATATGATACAAAAATGAAACGTTTGATACCGTTTTGTTCTTGACAATGCTGCGTGCGGGAATCATACTAACAGGAGCAAAATGATGATGCTCATTTTATCCGCCAATTGCCAGATGACCGATAGCAAGCGGTTGGGGGAATGAGCGTTGACATACGTTCAAAAGACTCTTATAATAATCTCGGTCAGCACTGCACAATTGTTTCATCGGTCTTCCGCCGAGTGACGCATGCGGCATTGCACTGCCCATAGAAATGAAAAAGAATAATGAAATAGGAATGATGATATGAAGCTGTTTGGCGATAAACGAGAAAAGCCAGAGAAGGAAGAAGCGGAAAAGCTGCCGGTACCCAAGGATAAAGCCCGGCGGAAGAGAGGCCGTTCCTCGGGGGAGGAAATTCAGGAAGAATACCTGAATGACGAGCAGGAAGAAGAGGACGAGGCTGACTACGAAGAAGATGCGTATGATGACGCAGATTACGCAGAGGATGCGTATGATGACGATGATGAAGAATACGATGAGTACGATGAAGACGATGACTACGACTACGATGAGGATGAGGATGACGACTACGATGAAAAGCGTATGTCCACCCGGAAAAAGGTCCTGATCGGCGTTATCATCTTCCTTGTGGTGCTCCTTGGCGGAGTGGGACTGTTTATCAACTATCTGCTGGATCTGATCAACTATCAGGCGGCCAACAGTGATTATTTTGCAACCGTCTCAACGGCGGAGGAGCTGCCCCAGGAGACTGCGGAGAACTCCTATCTAGAGGCACTGGATGAAGCGGATAAGAAGGACGATCTGGAGGCGACTGCTTCGGAGCTGGAACAGTGGAACAATCATATTAAGGACGTTACCTCGGACAGCTCTACCTATGAGGTGCCGATTTCCGATGATGTGTATAATATCCTTCTGATCGGCTCTGACACCAGAGATGCCGGTACAGTTGGCCGTTCGGATGCTATGATCCTTGTATCCATCAATCAGAAGACAGAGACCATTTATCTGACCTCTTTCCTGCGGGACTGCTATGTGAGCATTCCCGGCCATGGCAATACCCGCCTGAACCATGCGTTCGCCTATGGCGGCCCGGATCTGCTGGAGCAGACGCTGGAAGAAAACTTTAAGGTACATATTGACCGGTATGTGGCAGTGGACTTCTTCTCCTTTATGGATGTTATTGATACGCTGGGCGGCGTGTACATCAATGTGACGGAGGATGAACAGAAGGTCACCAACAATTACATCTGGTCCATGAACAAGCTCATGGATGAGGATTGGAGCAACGACTATCTCTGGTCCTCCGGCTGGCAGAAGCTCAATGGCAAGCAGGCCCTGTGTTATGCCCGGAACCGCTATACCGGCAACGACTATGAGCGCACAGCCCGGCAGCGGAACATCATCAACCAGATTATTGACGGCGCCATGCAGGCGTCTCCGGCTACGCTGGTGGATTTGGCGCAGGTGATCCTGCCGCAGGTGACAACGGATATGAGCAAGTCGGAGATCCTCTCCTATGCGGCCAATGTGGCGGCATATCTGGGCTATGATGTGCAGCAGCAGCAGATTCCCGCTGAAGGTACCTACTCCGGCGCTACCATCAGCGGCATGAGCGTGATCAGTCTGGATCTGGACGCCAATATCAAGCATCTGCAAGGAACCATCTATGCAGGGACGGAGTACGGAACGGCGGAATAACGATCAATATAACGAAGAAGCAGGCAGGATCCATTGATCCTGCCTGCTGCGCTGCTTTGTGGGGTAAATAGTATGCCAAGGGAAGCGCCGGATATAGGGCCGCCAGCGCCGCCAGAGAGGGTGTATAAAATCAAGCAGGGACGGGGCTGCCTCCGGGCAATTCCAAAAGCTACACAAACATTCAGGGCAAGAGATCGGGAAGGTTCCCTGATCTCTTGCCCTGTTTTTCTATGCTCCAAAGGAAGTGCGCAAAACGCCTGTTTTGCGGCAACCGGATTTATTCAGCCTGCTCCTCTGTTTGCAGCTCGTAGGTGCAGAGATAGAACAGGAAGGAAGTCATCTGGTAGCGGCTGATGCGGGTGGAATAGTTTTCAAACAGCTCGCTGAGTTCAGAATCCCTTGTGGTAATGTTCTCCTGATTCATCCAGAGGAAGGCGTGAACGGCCTCCTGAGACAGCCGGGGATGGTCCTCAATGGCGGTGTTTAGGGTGACATCATCCACGGTTGTATCAATGCCCATATACTGAGCAAATCGAAGAATCAGAAGTCCTGCGGTACGGTAGTCCACATCGTCGTCCCAGAGGTCATCAATGTCGCCGTCCATCAGAATGCCGTTTTGCCAAGCCCAGCAGACGGCATCGTAATAGTCATTGGTCTCATTGAACTCATCGTCTATGTAGTCGGGCGGCAGATAATCTGCTGTGGTATCAGGCCGGCCGGCGATACGATAGAGCACATCGGTAAACTCGCCCACCTCAGCCACATTGCGGCCGCCAAAGGTGTCCTCGGAGATGGGGTCTACATAGCCGTTTCGATACATATACAGGACACTGGCCTGATTAAAGATGCTCTTGATATCGGTAAATACCACGGTGTCCTCCAGCTGCCCGGTGCTGGATTTTCCAAATACATGACCATAATAGTCATTATTCAGAATGCCGGTGGACAGGGCAAACTTGTTGGAAACATAGAGCCGGTAGTTGTCCAGCGTTTCATCGCTGACCTCCAGCCCCTGCTGGGTAACGGTCACGGTTTCTGCGGCAGCGTCAAAGCGGAATGCCTTGGTGATAAAGGACTGATCGGACAGGATCGCCATATGAATGCCATTGGAGAAGACATCGGTGCCCTCCAGCAGACGGGAATCGTATTCCACCCCAAAGAGGTTCAGCAGGGTGGGGAGAATGTCCGCAGTGGAGCAATATTCATCCACATAGATGTTGTCCTGCAGCCCGGGGACATAGCAGATGAAGGAGTTGCGGTACCGCTCGAAGGTGGTATCCAGCTCTTCGCCGGCCAGTTCATCATACTCTTCCTCGGTGAGACCATAGGGGTAATGGTCATTGGTCAGGACGATGCAGGTCTTATCTGCGACACCGGCCTGCTCCAGACGATCCATCAGGTACTCCAATGCATATTCCAGCTCGAGGTTGCAGGCGATATAGGCCTTTACGGTATCCGAATAGGGGAGATCCTCCACCTTGTCCCGGTTCTTGACGCTCATGGCGTTGTCCCAGTTGTACTGGTAGTGGCCGCTGAAGGTCATATAGTAGGCATGGAAGGGGGAACCGCTGCTGATATAGTCATCTACAGAGGCCTCCATCATCTCAAGGTCAGATGAGGGCCAGTCCACGGTAATGTCAAGACCGGAATCTGCGGCCTTGAAGGTATAGCCCATATTGGCATGGGTGATATTCCGGTTATAGAAATCGCCGATGTAATCGTGGTAGGCCCATGTCTGATAGCCCTTGTTTTTCAGGGCGTTGCCCAGACAGAAGGGCAGGTAGTTATGGGAGGATACGTCAAAACTGGACTGGGTCTTGGTTCGGGACATATCCGGGTAGAGACCCATATTCATGGTGTACTCACCGTTGGTGGTAACGCTTTGGAAGGTGCCATAGTAATTCTCAAAAATAATGCCGGTATTGCTGAGCTTATACAGGGTGGGGGTCAGCTCTTCGCTGATAAAGTACGGGCAGAAGGACTCTGCGCAGATGGAGATCAGGTTATAGCCCTTCAGCATACCGGTGTAGTCATTTTTCCGTGTGGGAGCCATGGTGTCGAAAAACTGATCCAGACTCTTGAGCATTTCGTCATCGGTGGAATTGGCCAGTGCCTCGAAATCAATGTCCATTGCATTATATTCCTGGGAAGAATAATGCTGCCCGGGGGCGGAACGACCCATGGAAACGCTGCTGAGGGTGGCGTCCTCCTGACTGACGCCCAGAAGCATGTACCGAAGCTCCTGCTCTGTGGTGGCCAGCATGCCAACGTTTTTGTAGCTGGTATCTGTGGAGGTGTTGACGTTGGTGAGGATCTCGTAGACGGAGAAGGTCTCATCCCGCCCGGAGAGCAGCAGCCCGCCCAGCACAGCGCAGATCACCGCCATAACGCCCAGAGAAGCGCAGTGCTGCTTCCAGCCGGCCCGGCGCTGGGGCGCCTTGTGCAGGATCAGCAGAACGACCACCAGAATCAGTGGGATCAGCAGCAAGAGAATCTGCACGATGTTCTGACTGATGCCATAGAGGATCTGACTGCCGAAGTTTGTAACGACATTTTCGCCCATGCCTGCCAGAGAAATGGGCATAAAGTTGCCGAAGATGGCGTGATAGACCAGCTGTACTTCTGCATAAAGTACATTGGCAATGACCAGAATCACGGTGAGGATACGCCCGGGAATTTTGGGCAGAAGCGTGCACAAGAAGGTCGTGATGCTTCCGCCAAGCAGTCCGAACAGGATCAGGTATACGATGCGCTCGTCCACTTCACGGAACACGCAAACATGGAGGCACAGCTCTACATAGACGCTGACAAAGCACAGCAAAAGCAGACTGCTGCGCCAGTTGCGCCACATGGCGCGCCGGAGCACCGGCCCCTGCATGGGCGGCATGTTCAGATGACTGAGGTCATCCTCCTGATGCGTTGACGAATGCTTTTTGAAAAATTTCTTTTTGGTTTCGGGCTTGGCGGCAGTCTCAGAGGCTGCGCTGGAATCCGCATAATGGGAATCAAGACCATCAGGGGAAACAGCAGATGCACTGTCCTGAACCTTGGTTTCGTTGTCAGACGGTGCGGCAGTATTGTTTGCCATGATAGACTCCTTTCTGTGTTGTTTTGAATTTTTTTGTAAAATCCCTGTAAACGTACCGCTTATCATAGCGCATTGCCTCAAAAAATGCAATATATCTACGCAAATGTTCATAATTCTTTTGCAGGATGCACATTTTTTACGGAGTATGCAGGAAAAATGTTGGGCGGAGCTCCCAGAAAGTGCAGGAGCTCCGCCTGAATCAGGTGAGTTTGGCTATTTTACAAATTGGAACCCCATTTCTTTCATGGCGGCGATGGTGTGTGTCATGCTCTCCCAGAGATCAATACTTGCTGACCAGCCGCTGAGGGGGGATTTTTTGGCCGAATCAGCGGGATTCCACAGGGTGAAATACAGGTTGCCCAGCTGCGTGCTGTATTCATCGTCCAAATACCTGTGGCAGGGGGAAAGCAGGCTGCCGTCCTCGATATCCTGGCAGATGGCGTGATACAGTGTCTGGGTCTCCTGGGCGGTAAGTGGAAAGCCGGCGTATGGATCGGTGATCCCGCTGCGGGTGAAGCTGGGGGTGTCTGTGCTGGCATCGTCCTCATAAATCGGATAGGTGGAGGCGATGCCATCGCGGAACATAAAAGTGTCCGAGTCCTCCGGCCAATTGGGGAACAGGGCGGAATACACGTTATCCGGTTTGTCCATGACTGCATTGATCTCGGCTGACAGCTCCACGTCCGCTGAGGGGAAGTAATAGGTGCGGTCTATGGTTTTGCCTTCTTTTGTGCCGTAGCTGATGGAGACGGCAACATTGTCACCGTTGGCGGTATAGCGCAGCTGATCCATGTGGGACAGCATGGCCTCGTGGATGACGCGGGCGTCTTCGGGGGAAACCGGTACATAATTGTAAGAGCCGTAGCTGACACTGACGGAGGCGGAATTGATCGTTGACAGCTCTGGGAGCCGATGAATATATCCGGTCATATCTGCGTGAACGCCCAACATGAGGGCGGCCATGCAGCAAAGCAGAATATTGCAGGGAATCACAGATTGGGTGTGAAAGACCCGGAAGGACTTTTGAATAATCATCTCTGCGGCGACCCAGCCAATGGCGGTGATGACCAGTACCATGGCCAGCAGTGCCTCGAAGGGGATCGGACCGCCGTAGGGCAGCATTACCAAAATCAGCAGCGTACCGCCCAGCCCCACAGCCATAGCGGCCATGATCTTGCTGAGCCAGCGGGTCACGGAGAAGGAGATCATTTCGCCGGAGGTCTCTGCCTTGCGGAGCTGATAGAGTGCAGCGGCCAAAATGATCAGCCCCAGACCGACCAGACCGTAGATCAGTGGAATGTGCAGCTCCAGCACCAAAAGCTTCTGGGCATTTTGAACCTGTATGCCCGAAACAAACTCCGTGGTGTAGTAGCCTACCCGCATGAGCTGGGCCAAGGGGATCAGCCAGACGATAAAGCTGCTGCTGGAAAGAGAACCGTCGAAGCCCGGGATAAAGCTCTGCCCCACTTGGCAGGCGCCTAGCCAGATCACAGCCACTGCTCCATGCAGACCGCAGTAGAGTAGAAATGCGCCGAAGCTCTGTCCTGCCATCACACAGGCCACCAGAGCCATACCGTAGAAGCAGAGAAAGGCCAGCATAGATCCCGCAAGAAAGCGCAGGGCTGCCTGCGCGCCTATGCCGAAGGACAGCGAGATGCCCAGTACGGCCAAGTTGGCCAGCAGCAGAGGCAGAGCAATGAATAGGAAGCCCATGAGCGCACAGGTGCCGAACAGACCGCCCCGGCCCACAGGCAAGGCAAGATAGAACTGAATTTCCCGACGACTGTGGAGGTGGTGGAACAGCAGCATAGCGGACACCAAAGCGGCGCCTGCCAGCAGAAAGCACATGAGGTAATACTGGTCGCTTAGAAAGCGGACGGCATCATCTGAAATGGTCTGGGCTTGGGAGAGACTGTCTGCGACGGCAAGCGGTGCACTGTCCTGGGGGATCTCACGCATATGGGTGTAATAGGGCAGCACCATTGTAAGAAGAAATGCCAGAGCGGCGCACACAGGCAGCGGCCAGAAGCGCCGCAGACTGTTCTTTGCAAGACTGGGATTAAAGCAGGATGTTTTGAGCCTCATAGGACATACCTCCTAACTCGTAGATAAAGATCTCTTCCAACGTCAGCGGCAGTGCCTCTACATAAAGCGGGGCGTAGACCGAGAGCTTAGCAAGCGCCACGTCCGGGGCGCTGCGGATGATGTAGGTTTTCAGCCTTCCGGCGGCAGATTCGTGCAGCACCTTGAGGCCGGGAAGCTCTGCCGGGGGTGCGGAACCAAAAAGAATCTGAATCTTGCAGATGCTGTCCTGAAGCTCGGACAGGCTCCGCTCCAGGAGAACCTTCCCATGGTGCAGGATCCCCACATGGTCACAGATATCCTCCAGTTCCCGAAGGTTGTGGGAGGACAGCAGCACGGTGGTACCATGCTCGGCCACATCACCCATGAGAATGGAGAGGATCTGTCGGCGCATGACCGGGTCGAGACCGTCAATCGGCTCGTCCAGCAAAAGCACCTCCGGGCGGCAGCTCATGGAAAGCCAGAAGGCGCTCTGCTTCAGCATACCCTTGGACAGACTGCGAAGTGGCGTCGTTTCCTTCACTTCCGGGAAAACCTCCCGAAGCTTTTGGTAGCGATCCATATCAAAGCTGGGGTAAAGCCCCCGATAGAGCCGCATAAGGTCACGGGTGGTGGCGTGCATATAGTAGTAGATATCATCATAGATGCAGACGATCTTGGATTTTACGCTGGGATCATTATAGATCGGCTGTCCGTCCAGCGTAATGCTTCCGCTGTCGGGGCGGTAGACACCGGTAAGGTGACGGATCAGCGTGGACTTTCCGGCACCATTGGGGCCCACAAGGCCGTAGACGCTGCCGGAATCCACATGGATGTTGACATGGTCCAAGGCTTGGAAGGTGCCGAAGGATTTTGTAAGCTCGGATACTTCGATCATGTTTCGTCCTCCTTTCTGAATGCGGCTAAGACCATGCTCTGAAGATCACTTTCTGAAACACCCAGAAGCTTTAGCTCCCGCAGAGTGCTTGAGAGCGTGGCCATTAGCTCCTCCCTCCAGCGAAGCGCCGCAGTGCCATCGGTGGCAGCAAAGGCTCCCTTACCGGCCACGGTATTGACGAGACCGAGCTTTTCCAGCTCCCGGTAGGAGCGCTGGATGGTATTGGGATTGATGGCCAAAGAGGCTGCCAGTTCCCGCACAGAGGGGAGCTTTTCCCCGGGTGCAATGGCACCGGACAGAATGAGCTGCCGCAGGGCGTCCCGCACCTGCTCATAAATTGGGCGGGGGTCCTTGTAGTTGATACTCAGCATGGAAGCACCTCGTTTCTCAACGTGTGGAATAACTGTATTAACTGTTATAATACAGTTATTATACGTGATGTGCAGAGACTTGTCAAGAGTGCGATAAAAAATACCCCGGCCACCCAAATGGGTGGCCGGGGCAAGTATAGGGGGATAAGAAAGGAGTGGCATGTCAATTAATCATAAAATGGAATGCTCAGGGGCTTATTCTGCCATGTAGCGGTCGTAAGCCTCCTGCTTGATCTCCAGTGCACGGGTCAGGCCCATGGTGCGGACCTTTTCCACATAGGAATCATATTCCTTTTCGATATCCATATCGCCGGTGATGAACTTGTCACGGCACTCCAGCGCGTAGGACTCATAGTCTGCGGCCAGCTTGCTGATCTCATAGTTCTCATCGATGGTCAGCTGCGCCACATAGGGGTAGGCATCCCGGTTGTCACGGCTTGCAGACCATACGTCAAAGGCGCCTGCCTCATCCTCGTTGAAGGAAACCAGCAGCTTGGAGTTGGAGGACCAGGAGGGGGTGTTATTCCGCCCGGTGTAGAAGGAAATGGCATCACCGGCAGCCAGATCGGGGTTGTTCAGTACGGTATCGGTGAACTGGGGTTTGCCGTCTACCACTTCGCAGGACAGGCCCTCTACGCCATAGTTGGCCAGCTGAATGCCCTGATCGGTGAACCAGAAGTCACAGTACTGGATGGCCAGCTCAGGATCGGAGCACTTGGTGGAGATGCTCATACGCTCTACGCCGAAGTCATATTCGGTGGTGTCTACATGGGTTTTCTCGCCCTTGGTCTTTACGGGGTCGGGCAGACCAACGAGACGCAGGTTGGGGTCATCGGACATGGCGGAATACATGCTCATCATAGGTGCGCCGTTGAAGAATACGCCGCAGTTGCCGGAGGTAATCTCGCTCATGCCGGAGGGATCCATAGCGCCGGGGGCGTTGGCAAAGTCGCGGGAGATGAGGCCGTCTTCATACCACTGGTGGAGCATGGTCAGATACTCCTTGTAGCCCTCGTTGGTGATACCGTCCATAACGGTGCCGTCCTGAACCATCCAGTAGCTCTCCTTGGCGTTGGTGGCCAGCATGCAGGGAGCGCCGTAACCAGCGGCAAGGAAGTTGTCGTTGCCAACGGCGGCGGAGTCCAGATAGATGGCGGTGGTGCAGCCGTACTGGTTCTTCATGGCCATCAGCAGCTCGTGGAGCTCGTCATAGGTCTCGGGAACATCCATACCCAGAGCCTCAATCCAGTCACCGCGGCCCATCATGCCGAAGAAGGGGCCGATAAAGTCGCTCATGAGCTCATAGAAGCCGGAGATATGGCCTTCGGCTGTGGAGGTAGCGGTCTCCAGGAATTTGGTGGAGGTACGATACTTCTGATAGTGGGGGAAGAGATCCTCATAATCCTCCAGAGCGAGAATGATCTCTTCTTCAATGCCGTTGTCATCGCCGTCAGAATACAGACTGTTAAAGCTGCCGAAGATATCGGGATAGTCCTGAGAGGCGATCATCAGGTTGAACTGCTCGTTGGCAACCATGAAGTCGGACTGGATAAAGTCCAGCGTTACGCCGGTGAGCCGGGCAGCTTCCTGAAAATGGGGGTAGTCAAAGTAGCCGTTGGGTGCCATGTTGGCCACAGCTCCGCCGGGCTTGGTCTGCCAGTAGCTGAGGGTGGCACCATCGGTCAGCGGAAGCTGGAGATCGGGGATGTCCTCTTCTGCGGGAGCAGCGTCCTCAGGGGTGCTGGCAGGCTCCGCAGCGGAATCGGCTGCAGGAGCAGCGGAAGCCTCAGGTGCCTTAGGCGCAGCCTGCTCGGTGCTCTCTGCCGGAGCCTCACTTGCGGGCTGGGAGGCGGAGGATGCGGCAGTGCTGCCACAGCCGGCAAAAGCGGCCAGCATCAGTGCCATGGCCAGCAGCATCGCCAGCGTTTGTTTCAAATGTTTCATGTTTTCTTCTCCTTCCATAGATAAACTGCGAAAATTCACGTATTCTAAATATAAATGTCATAGAATCTTCACATTTATGAACATAGTATAACAGAATTGTGCGGCCGTGTCCAGAGAAAAATGAAAATATCGGCGGCGGTAAAGGGTGGGAAAACGGTTGAATATATCATGGAAAATCTGTGCCGGAAAGAAAGTGAACCATCAGGTGGGAATGTGATACTTGCGAAAAAATGCCGAGCTGGGGTACACTGAAATCAGAAAACTTTTAGCCACAAGACAGGAGGAGATTCTATGTATAAGCATCCGCCCCTTTCCGTTCTTCATATGGCCGATGTGGTAGAGGACACCACCGCCATTGCGAATATCATGGGGGCATTCACGTTTTTGAACTGCTACAAGCAGCACAAGCGCCAGTTTGAGAACTGGTCGAAGAATGAGCCAACGATCACATTAAATGAGGGAAAGTATGTGGGCTATGAAGCGGTCAAGGGCTTCTTTGTAGACTACAATGAGGCGCAGACACGCTGGGCCAACGAGGTCATGCGGAAGCTGTTCCCCGAAGAGCTGGGCGGCAAATCCGATGAAGAGATCTGGGCGGTGGGCTCCAACACGGTCCTGAACTTTACCACGCCTCTGATCGAGGTGGCCTTTGATGGGCAGACTGCCAAGGGAATGTGGTACGTCTATGGCTCCACCACGGAGGTCTATTCCACCGGCCCCAAGGCTGCATGGAATTTTGGACGTTGTGCCGTGGACTTTATCAAGGAAGACGGTGCGTGGAAGATCTGGCATATGACCATGTTCACCGACATTCAGTGCCCGGTAGGCGGCAACTGGGGCAAGGATACCATGTATCCCCATGAGGGGGTAGAGATCCCGGCGCCTACGGTCAAGGAGCATCATTATACAGGCTATGGCGAGGACTTTATCTCCATGGTGGCGCCGAGGCTGCCGGAGCCCTATGACACCTTTGCCAACACGTTCAGCTATTAAGGAGGTGCAGATCATGGCAAAGAATATTCGGGAATTTACGCCGGAGGAAAAAATCCAGCGTGCCTATGATATGATCCAGATCAAAAACGTCATGGCCCGGCATGCCTTCTATCATGCGGCCAATCGCCACGATATCGAGATGGAAACCCTGTGGGCCCATAAGGCGCCCAATGTGAGCTGGGGCAACTCCGGCGGCTTCCAGATCGGACGGGATGTGGTATGGAGCTTCTATGCGGCGCCCCATGTGGGCCACGGCATGAAGCCCGGCGAGACACAGGTTCATACACTGACCACGCCGCTGATCGAGATTGCCGGTGACGGGCAGACCGCACAGGCCATGTGGTATACCCCGGGCTATATCTGCGGCCATGGCGGCCCCATGGATCCTGATGATGCGCCGCTGGACGGCCAGTGGATGTATGAGCGCTACGCCATTGACTTCATCAAGGAAGACGGCGAATGGAAGATCTGGCACTTCTTCGTGGGAACAGACTTCAGCTGGCAGGCTGGACAGCCCTACTCGGAGCCGGAGCGTGGGCCCATGCCGGAGCGTCCGCCTCAGTACGGGGTCATGCGGATTCCGGGCCTCTATACGTCCAAATACGGCTGGAGCAGCTACCCGCATTTTCCGGTTCCCTATGAGACCTGGACGCCGGAGATCAGCTATGGGCCTGAACCGTTTATGAAGGAGGGGGAATAAGCGATGACTGAACTGGAACTGAGAGCACACCGGATCGAAGCGGTAGGCGCCATTGAAAACCTCATGAGTCTCCATGCTTATTATCATGCGGCGGACCAGAACCGTGAGGAGCTGCTCAACTGCTGGAGCAAAACCAGAGGCGATGAGATCATCTGGAGCCAGAACTTTGGCCGCTGGCAGGGCATGCATAAGCTGATGCCCATGTACGCCGGTGACAACAAGTATACAGATGCAGAGTGGCTGAAAAGCAAGATCATCAAGGCACATCCGGAGATGGAAGAAGCGCTGAAGGACATTGATGGCCGCGCGCTGGCGGAGATGCCGGTGCATACGCTGGCTTCCCCAATCATTGAAGTGTCTGCCGACGGCATGAGCGCCAAGGGCGTATGGTATACCCCGGGTTTTGCACTGCGGCATGATTATGTCAATGGAACGGCCAATGTAACATGGATGTGGGAGAAATACGGCGGCGATTTCATCTATGAGGATGGAGAGTGGCGATTCCTTCGGCTGCTGATCGGCATGGACATGGTCTGCGGTGCAGATGATGGCTGCTGGACAGAGCCCAAGAAGCCTATGGGCCCCCCGCCTGAGGAGAAGAAGGAAGTGGATCCCGATGATCCCGATGGCAAGCGCGGAAAGTCCCCGGCCATGGGCGGAGCGGTGACGGTGGAAAAGGACGAGCCCGGCCGCTATACCGACTATAAGCCTACCCGGATCCCCACGGAGACTCCCAGACTGCCGGAGCCTTTTGAATCTCTGGATAAGACCTGGAGCTACTAAAATACACCCCAGGAGGTGCAGGATGAAAAGCGTTCGCGACTACATTGCACAGGATATGTGGGGCCACATTTTAATGACCGGACCGGATATCCGTGGGTATATCTCCGGAGAGAAATACCCCACACCGGCGGAGAAAAAAGACTATTGCCAAGGAATTTTTACCATGTATCCCCACATGATGCTGGCTAATTTTACGGGATGGCTTTGGGAGGCCCAGCCGCCGAAATCCTATGAGAAATTTATGGATTCCAGTGTGCAGGCGCTCCAGAGCAAGGTATTCCCGGTGCTGGAACAGTGCTTTGACCAAGACCATCCGCTCAGTCAGACGGAGCGGGGGGAGCTGCTGATCCCGCTGCTTACCGATGTGATCCCGGGGCATGTGTTCACCGGCTTTTACGATTATATGTTTGCGGGTCAGCCGGATTATAAGGACATCATGGAGTTCTGGCCCAAGGTGAAGCCGATTCTGGAGCTGACGGCACAGAATCTCCGCTGGGCGTACAGCGAAACAGAGCCCATGTCCATGGAGCAGCGGCAGGAGGTGTTCCTGTTTGTAGGGACCCGAATGTCCTACGTGCTTCTGAAACGCTGGTATGACTGGCAGTTTGGAGAAGAGAAAATGGAGATGCCGCCCGGGCCTCCGCCCGGAAAATAACAAAAAGAGATGCTGCGATGAGCGGCATCTCTTTCTTTATGGAAACGAAGTCAGCGAATCTGACCGTTTCCGTGAATGATGTATTTATAGGTACAAAGCTCCTCCAGACCCATGGGGCCTCTGGCGTGGAGCTTTTGCGTGGAAATGCCCATTTCACAGCCCAGTCCGAATTCTCCGCCGTCGGTAAACCGGGTGGAGGCATTGACATAGACGGCGGCGCTGTCCACGCACCGGCAGAACAGCGCTGCGGCATCGGGGTCTTCGGTGATAATGGCTTCGGAATGGCCAGTGGAATGCTGTGCAATATGCTCGATGGCGGCATCGGCGCTGTCTACCAGACCCACAGCCAGTACATAGTCCAAGAACTCCGTGTCGAAATCCTGTGCCCCTGCGGGCGTGGCGTTTAGAATTGCATTGGCATCCGGATCGGCAATCAGCGTTACCGGAGGCTTTCCCGCAGCGGCACGCTGGGCCACCAACCGCTGCTGGAGCATGGGAAGAAAGGTTTTTGCGATATCCCGATGCACAAGGCAGACCTCTTCTGCATTGCACACAGAGGGACGGCTGGTCTTGGCGTTTTCGATAATATTGAGCGCCATGGCGGGATCGGCGGATTTATCCACATAAACGTGGCAGATGCCGTCGGAGTGCCCCAGCACGGGAATGCGGCTGTTGTCCATGATATAGCGGACGAACTCCTTGCTGCCGCGGGGGATGATGAGGTCGATGAGCGCGTCCTCCTTCAGCATGGCGGCGACGTCCTCGCGGGAATGCAGCAGCTGCGCGAAATCCGCCGGAAGCCCGACATCCGCCGCCGCCTCCCGGAGCGCGCCGCACAGCGCGGCGTTCGTCCGCTCCGCCTCGCGCCCGCCCTTGAGCAGCACGGCATTGCCGCTCTTGAGCGCCAGCGACGCAATCTGCACCAGCGCATCCGGACGGCTCTCGAAAATCACGCCGATGACCCCAATCGGGCAGGTCACGCGGTACATTTTCAGCCCCGGCGTGATTTCGTGCGTCATCGTCGTTGCGCCGATGGGGTCGGGCAAAGCAGCCAGCGCGCGAAGTCCGTCCGTCACGGCGCGCAGCTTTTCTTCGCGGAATTTCAGCCGGCCAAGCAGGGGCGCTGCCAGCCCATCCGCCTCCGCCTGATGAATATCCGCCGCGTTCGCCGCAAAAATATCCGCCTGATGATTTTCCAGCACCTCCGCCATCCGCAGAAGCGCCGCGTTGCGCGTTTTCAGCGACGAAGCCGCCAGCGTCCAAGCCGCCTCCCGGCTGTTTGCCGCCATCTCGTGAAGATCGTTCATCCTGTCCTTCCTCCTGTACCACAGAAAATCTTCCTTTTTATTATAGCATGGAAGTTTGGGACTTGCAATAAAAAAACGAATATGCTATAATAGTTCCTGCTGAAACAGGCAGACGCGCAAGGGAGGCGAGGAACGTGCCGCATCAGAAGGGAATCAAGTCCGTGG
>OLRG01002046.1_pt1 | contig 15012 bp, 10 predicted proteins | sample 1672331 | NCBI WGS metagenome assembly OLRG01 (sample SAMEA3136672, study PRJEB25190) | human gut metagenome
ATTCTGCAAGCAGCTCCGGTCCGGCGGCACGATGAATGCAGCCGTCCACACCGCCTCCGCCCAAAAGAGACGTGTTAGCCGCATTGACGATTGCATCAACGCTCATTTTTGTAATATCGTTCCTAATAATCTGTAGGGGCACGAAGCATACCTCCCATTCATCAATTTAACTTTCTATCTGTATTATAACTTCTTTTATGTTGAGATGCAAAATTCAAGTCAAGAGCAATCAATAAGCAACATCATCATAAATATTTTTTCACACAAAAAAGCCCGGTGCAGCATGAGCATTACACCCACACTGCACCGGACAATCCATCATCGACTGCTTTGTCTATTTTCTTCTTCCTGCCGAACTTCCTGCTCATGCTGCTGCTCTTTCTTCTGTTCGTCCTCTTTCAGGATTTCCTGCACAATCTTCTGCGCCACAAGCCAATCCTGCATTTCCGATTTGGTCTTGCGGTACTCTGCATAGGAGCTTTTCTTTCGTTCCAGGAGCATCGCATACTCTGCGTTCAGCTCGCTGATGCGCGGGAGCTTTTTGTCAGAGCCATTCTCTTTCTTATAAGCATCAAACGCCTTTTTCGCTGCGCTGCGTAAGGCCAGCGTATCCCGATGCGCTTCATAGAACTCCTGATTGTAGCCGGATGCTTTATACGCGGCAAAAACATCTTTTGTCTTGGCATAATTGATTAGATGCTTCCGCAGCACCGACACTTCCGACATCCGTGCCTCATCTGCCTTTACAGATTCCAGCAGCGCATCGCATTTTTCAGAAATTTCATCTGCTTTTTCTTTCAGCTCTGCATAACTCTTGATTCCATGCTCCTCCATGAACATCATGGCTTTTGCCATCTGCTTCAGATTAAAGACTTTCGCCCAACGCGCATATCCTGCGCCTTTGCCTGCCTGCATTTTGGCACGGACATCAATCAGGAACGACAGCTCCGCCTTCTGATGCACCTGTGCTGACCGTGCGCTTGTGCGGGTTTTCTCTGCAAATTTGCTTTTGTGAACCGCATTCCCGGCAATCACTCCACAGAGTTCTTCAACCGAATATCCTTTACCAAGAGAACGGAAACGAGCAAATCTGGCGTGGCCTTTCCCCCGCAGGGCAGGCTGTTTTCCATCTTTATACTTGTACCCTGCTTCCTGCAAAATTCCAATCAGTTCCTGGAAGTCTTTTGGCTTTCTTTCCAATGCTGCATCAATGGCCTCACAGATTTCATCCCGCTGCGACTTTTTCTCCGGGTATTCCGTTCTCTTCTTCCGCTCCCCGTAGGGCTTTCGGACAATGACCGACAACCGGTGTTCCAGGCAGACGATATCACTGAGCCTTGCCAGCGCAAGACCGGATAAGCGAAAATCTCGGAATTTTCTGGTGCAGTCTAATGTAGTTGAATTAAAAATAATATGGTTATGAATGTGCGCACGATCAACATGGGTAGCCACGATAAATGCGTGTTTTCCCTTGGTGAATCGCATGGCCGTCTCATACCCAACCTTATTCGCCTCCTCCGGCGTGATCTCTCCGGGCTTAAAGGATTGCCGAATCTGATATGCAATCACATCATGCGCCTGGGTTCTACCGGTGATATGCTCATACTGCCGTTTAGAAAGCAGAAATTCTTCATCACAGGTCTTTGCGTCACAGGCATACGCGCTGATATATTTTCCATCTTCCGTCTTTGCTGCATTCTCAGAATAATCAGTACGGTCAGCCAGACACTGCGCTACCGTCTTTCCTTTATTGATATGCAGCGCAATTAGTCTTGTAGCCGCCATTTTCATATTCCTCCATCTAAAAAGAGCTACCCGAAGGCAGCTCTTACCAATCTACTATTCTCATTTTAACATCCGTTCCCGGTCATAAGCTCCCTGCAAATAAACGGCCTGCTTGATGATTTCTTCCATATCGAAATAGACGCACATAATGCTTTCGTACAGCTTCCACACATTAGATTCGCTGCCGCCCACCATTTCCATCAGCTGGTCTTCCATCTTCGATTGCTCAGACTGTTTTTCCTGATAAGCAGTCTCTTCCACAAAATGATTCTCTCCATCTGTTTCCTCGTACCGTAAATCATAATAATCTTTCATAAACTGAATATCCATCGAATCCCTCCTGAACTCAAATTGCCAAAACATCCTCTACACGCTCACACAGCTGTTCCATCAGTTCCATGATGCCGCCCGCACCAACCGCAGCTGCGAACAGCCCCATCTCAATCAGGGTCAGCAGGAACACATCCGTCCAGCTCGCCCGAACCACCGAATAGATGCCGCAGCCAAAAACGAACAGCATGATCGGCGAAAGCACCCACAGGGATAGCTGCATCAGCAGATTCCAGATAAAGCATAGAAATCGCAGCAGAAACGCAACTGGCAGCAACAGGATTTTCAGCATCAGCTTCAACAAAAAACATACGATCTTCATGGATTTCACCCCTTCGTTTTTCTTTTCATCTTCATTTTACTGTACCCGCTTGCCAAACACCACGATGTCAACAGGAAGACCTGCAAAAAATATGTAATGACACAGACTGTTTCATCTGTGCCATGTGCAATAGAAATTCCGCACGTTTGCGCCGTCATCGAATACCAGAAAGCCTCTTTAAGATCAGCTTTTGCATCTCCCAGAGTTCATCCAGTCGCTTCTGCAAATCCCGGATATCCTCCGCATAGATGCTTCCAGATTCATTGGCGCGTTTTGCGTACTGGTTCAGGTTGTTGCTGCATCGGCGAAGAAGTGTGGATACCTGCGCCACATCCGACAAATCAAGATTTACGCAGTACCCGTCCATCGCCATTTTTCTCATATAGGCACCGGTATTCCGAATCCCCAATTCTTTCTGCTTTTCACGAATCCTCGCCAGCTCTTCCGGGTTTACCCGGACATTGATCCAGTGTTCCCGAACACTCATAGTGCCACCTCCTCATCATTTCGATGTGTCATCGGCGGAATGCGCCCTGCACGGTCACGCAGCTCTGCCAGGACAGACGGCTTTTCCGTTGTTCTCTCACGGTCTGGATCATCATTTTCACGGTCATCCATATTCAGCAGTGCGTCCAGTTCTGCCAGTCTTGCACTCTTTTCCGCCAGTTCTGCCTCCTGGGGGAACGGCTTTCCAAGCTCGGCCTGCGCAGCTTCCTGCTGGCTCCTAAGATTGTCCAGCTGCTGTTCCGCCTTCTCCAGCCTTGCAGGAATCCCGGCAAGAGCATTATCCAAACGCTGGATATTACCCGCAGCACTGGTGCCGATGGGCACCCGGTGGGTCATCTCGCCTTTCAGCAGCACCTGATACTCTTTCTGGAAGCTGTCATATGACAACTCCATCTTGAAACCGCGATAGCTGCCAAGCGGCACCGGCTCCAAACTCTGATTGGCTTTACAGACCGCAAGAATTGCTTCACCGGCCTCGGCTTTTTCAGTAAATTGTGTGCCATTCACCTCCATACCGCAGAACCCCTCTTCCGGCAGCGGATGTGCCGCCACCGTCCGAATATCCGACTGAAAGCCCTTGATGAACCCTTGCGTTTTCTCAATCTCCGCAGGGAAATATTTCATCAATTTATCTTCCAATCGGTACTGCTGGCTCTGATGATCCGCCTTCAATACTTTCAGCCTTGCAACATCTACATCCAAGTCCATTTTCTCCTTGATTTGCGGGTCTCCGGCACAAAGTGCCTTGATCTCTGCATAGGAAAGAGCCTGCTCATCTACATCATCACAGGAACGTACCGGAGATTTGCTGGTCATGATCTGGCTGATAAATTTCTGCTTATTCTCCAGTGTCTGATAGAGGTAGGCATCAAAAGTTCCTTCCGTCACATACTGATAAACCTGCACTTCTTTGTTTCGGTTTCCCTGACGGATGATACGACCATTTCGCTGGGTCATGTCCGCAGGCCGCCAGCCCACATCCAGATGATGCACGGCCACCAGCCTGTCCTGCACGTTCGTGCCTGCGCCCATCTTCTGTGTCGAACCTAACAACACCCGCACCTGTCCAGTACGGACTTTGGCAAACAGATCCTTCTTTTTTGCCTCGGTATCGGCATCATGAATAAATGCGATTTCTTCTTCCGGCACACCGGACTGAATTAGTTTGGCGCGGATATCCTCATAGACATTGAAGGTTCCATCGTTCTTCGGCGTGCTGAGGTCGCAGAACAGCAACTGGGTCAGCTTATCCGACTGTCCTTCCTCATAAATCCGAAGCACATTCCGCACACAGGCGTTGAGCTTGCTATTTGGGTCATCCGGCAGGAGCGGATTCATCAATCGCTGATCCAGTCCCAGCTTTCTGCCATCCGATGTGATTTTCAGCATGTTATCGACCGACGGGTCTACCACACCGGAATGCACAGCCGCCGCCCGTTCCGAAAGCTCCGCCACCATCGCCTGCTGATGCTCCGAAGGCTGCACCACCACGGTTTCAAATTTTGCCTCCGGCACCGGCAGATGCAGCTGATCGGAAGTCTTGATATCTGCCACTTCCTTGAACATATTCATCAGCTCCGGCAGGTTGAAGAACTTTGCAAATCTTGTTCTTGCCCGATATCCGGTTCCTTCCGGTGCCAGCTCAATGGCCGTCGTGGTCTCACCGAAAGTAGAAGCCCAGCTGTCGAAATGAGTCAGCCCTTTCTGCTGCAACGTACCGTACTGGAGATACCGCATCATAGTGTAAAGCTCCGTCATGCTGTTGCTGACCGGGGTGCCGGTCGCAAAAATGATGCCGCGCCCGCCTGTCAACTCGTCCATATACTGGCACTTCATAAACATATCCGAAGATTTCTGCGCTTCCGAAGTGGACAAGCCTGCGACATTGCGCATTTTTGTGTAGAGGAACAGGTTCTTGAACGCGTGCGCCTCGTCTACGAACAGCCGGTCTACGCCCAGCTGCTCAAAGGTAATCACATCGTCCTTACGGTCGGTCGCCCGGAGTTTCTCCAATCTCGCCTCCAATCCTTTCCGGGTCTTTTCCATCTGTTTGATGGAAAAACGTTCACCATTCTGGGATTTCATCTCGGCAATGGCGTTTTCAATTTCATCAATCTGGGCAGTCAAAATCCGCTCCTGCCGTTCTGCGGACACCGGGATTTTCTCAAACTGGGAATGCCCGATGATGACTGCATCGTAATCGCCAGTGGCAATTCGTGCGCAGAACTTCTTTCTGCGGGCAGTTTCAAAGTCCTTTTTGCTTGCCACCAGCAATTTTGCACTCGGATACAGACGCAGAAACTCGTTTGCCCACTGAAGGGTCAGATGATTCGGAACGACAAACATGGATTTCTGGCACAGTCCCAGCCGTTTTGCCTCCATAGCAGAAGCGGCCATCTCGAAAGTCTTACCGGCACCCACTTCGTGGGCCAGCAGCGTATTGCCGCCGTACAGCACATGAGCAATGGCATTCTGCTGGTGTTCCCGCAGCCGGATTTCCGGATTCATGCCGCCAAAGCGGATATGAGAACCATCATACTCACGGGGACGAGTGCTGTTGAACAGCTCGTTATACTTTTCCACAAGTTCCGCGCGGCGATAAGGGTCTTTCCACACCCAGTTCTGGAACGCATCCTTAATGGCCTGCTGTTTCTGCTGGGCGAGGGTGATCTCCTTTTTATTCAGAACCCGCTTCTGCTTGCCGTCTGCATCCTCCACGGTATCGTAAATACGAATATCCCGCAGATTCAGCGTATCCTCCAGAATTCGGTAGGCATTGGCACGGCTGGTGCCGTAGGTCATATAGGCATGAACATCATTCCGGCTCGGTGTACTCTTGCCGGTAATTTGCCATTCTGCCGTCATGGGAGAGAATTTCACTTCAATATTTCTGCGCAGATAGAACGGCGGTTCAAAGGTTTCTTCCATAAACTGCTGGATATAATCCCGATTGACCCATGTGGCACCAAGGCGCACATCAATCTCCGACGCATCCAGGTCTTTCGGCTGTGCTTTCTTCAAATATTCCGTGTTTACCGCAAAGGCAGGGTCAGAAGCCGCAGCCAGTTCTGCCACGCGGAATTTTTCCCGGACATTGCCGGACAGATATTCATCAGCCGTCACCCAGCCGGTTTCCTCGCTGCCCTGCGTCATCGGGTCTTTGAAAATGACACCATGCAGTTCCTGCTGGATTTTTTCAAATTCTCCCGGTGTACCTAAAAGCTCCGACATATAGGGCAAATCCACTTTGCCGCGCTCTCCGATGGAGATTGCCAGAGCCTCTGCCGGAGTATCTACGCTGGTAACAGCCCGTTCCGGTCGAATCGTCCGTTTGGTGAACATATCCGCCTTGGATTCCAGCCTGCCGTTTTCATCTACATTTTCCAGAGAGCAGAGCAGATAATAAGACGAATCTTCTGAAAAAGCCTGCGCATTTGCACGGGAGTTGATAAGCCCATACTGATCGGCGAATCGGTCATAGGCTACATTCAGTTCCCGCTGTTTCTGGGCAATCGCGTCCTCCGGATAATCGTTCAACTGATAGTCGATCAGTTCCTGCACAATGGTACGAAGCTCCACCATGCCCTTGATCCTGCCGGTGGCTGTCGCAGATAGGTCAGCCTTTCGCATGATGCTGTTCTCACGGAAGTAGACATCCCCATCCACCACCGCATAGGAGAAGTTCTTTACATTGGGGTCTGCCGGAATGGTTTCGCCCTGCAAGGACAGTTCTTCCTCCGGTGCCAGCTCCTGCGCTTCATAGTGACCGCCGATATGCTGCACAGCCTCATGCAGCTGGTCTCCCAGATCCTCATCCGGAATCGGAATGACCGTACATTCTTCCTTGCCGTACTGGGTGCTTTCCGTTGTAATCTCACCCAGCACCATTTCCGGGTGGTCAATGAAATAACTATTGAGGGTTATGCCCTCCGAAGTCAGCCCCAGATGCACCCAATCCGGCTCGATATCAATGGGATGGTCTCTCTTTTGCAGGAAAATGATATCCGACACTACATCTGTGCCGGCATTGGCACGGAATGCGTTATTGGGAAGTCGAATGGCTCCCAGCAGTTCTGCCCGTTGCGCCAGATACTTTCGCGCGTCCGGATTCTTGGAATCCATCGTGTAGCGGCTGGTAACAAAGGCCACGATGCCACCGGGACGAACCTGATCCAATGCCTTGGCAAAGAAATAGTTGTGGATAGAAAATCCGAGTTTATCATAGGGCTTATCGCTGACACGGTAGTTGCCAAAGGGCACATTGCCCACGGCCAGATCATAGAAGTCGCGCCGGTCGGTGGTTTCAAAGCCTGCCACCTTGATTTCTGCCTGCGGATACAGCTTTTGCGCAATACGCCCGGTGATGGAATCCAGTTCCACACCATACAGTCTGCTTCCCAGCATGGAATCCGGCAGCATACCGAAGAAGTTGCCGACACCCATCGACGGTTCCAGAATGTTGCCTTTCTCAAATCCCATACCGTCCAATGCCTCATAGATTGCACGGATCACGGTAGGACTGGTGTAATGCGCATTCAGAGTCGAAGCTCTGGCTGCGGCATATTCTTCTTCTGTAAGAGCTGCTTTCAGCTCCTTATATTCGCCTGCCCAGGCAGTTTTCTCTGCATCAAAGGCATCTGCCAGCCCACCCCAGCCGACATAATTGGCCAGCGTTTCCTGTTCCTCCGGTGTCGCATCCCTATGCTGATTTTCTAAGGCTTTCAGCGTGTAGATGGCATCCATGTTGGCACGGAATTTCTGCTTAGGACTGCCTTCGCCGAGGTGAAAGCTGTTGATGCGGTAGTTCTCCGCATGTTTTGTTTCATGCCCTGCCCGGAACGCTTCTTTTTTTCCAGAATTCAGATCAACCACCAGATTGTGCAGGTGAACATTTTCCTCATGCCCCAAAATTCTTGCCAGATTTTCCTTGCTTTCCGAGCGGAAGATCGGATACACGGAATCCGGGTCCCGAAGTTCCACATCGAAAAGCCCGACTTTTTCAATCGTAAATGCCTTTCCGTCCAGATACAGCGTATCGCCAACGCGATAATCCGGCTGCACCGGAGCTGCGGGTTCTGGCCGCACAGTTGCAGGCTCTTTTTCAGCCTCCATGTTCCTGCCGCGAATCTCCTGCAACGCCTCTGATGCACTCACATAATCGGCAAATGTCTGCACTTTTCCGTCCGAATATCCGTAATACTCTTCTTTGACATAATCCCAGATGGCAAACGCATCTTTAGAATCCGGAAAGTTCTCGCCGGTCATTGTGACCACAAACCGTTCATCCGGTGCATAGCCAGACTCTCTGGAAAGTTCGCTGGCGTGTTCCTGCATTTCCAGTACCAGAGGATCTGTCTCTGCGTGAGCCGATTCCTGTACTTCTTCGGATTCCACATCTGGGAATGGAATGTCCTGCTGCAAATTCTGCTTGCTCTGTTCAACATAGAGCCAGTCTTTTGCTTCCCGTTCCTGAACTTTTTCAATCAACTGCTGGCGGTAGGTCTCTGCCTCCCATTCGCTGGTAAACTCTTCGCTGACGCCATCCGGCTCCACATGAATGCCGTCCTGAATATCATCCCAGACCGCATAACCATCGTCTGTCTCCATCACGGTAAACCGCTGTGGTGCCGCCAGTTCACTCCGGGCATATACATCCGCAGCCGTATTCAGCATGCTGTCCACATGCTCATTTCCGGTATCGTAGCGTTCCGGTGGCGTTGGCGGAAACACATGGGCGGCAGTCGGCATAGGAAGCGGCGCGCCGTATTCCTGCTCCAGCTTCCGATACTCTTCCATTTCCAGCGCGGTCAGGTACTGATCATTTACCACAAGCCGGTCTAACCGCTTATCCACCGCCGACCATGTGAGTCGCACTTCCCGGTCATGGTCATAATTGCGAAGCAGAATACCTCTTCCGTTATAATCGGCAAAACCGCGACTGCCATCCATAAAGGTATAGCTGTGGCCACCGAGACCGTATTCCGCTTTCAAGAATGCAGCTCGTTCTTTTGCGTCCCCTTGCTGCTGATACAGCGCATAAATACGGATCTTTCCGCCTTCAAAATTGGAGCCTGTCCGCAGCATCCGGTCGATTTCATCCTCAGAAATGACAAAAGCGGAGGGCTTTTCGCTCTCCGCTTCTTTGGCTGCATTTTCTGCCGCCGCATCAATTTTCTGAATCTGCTCTGCTTCGGACTGAAACAGACTCATGAAGTTTAACTGTTGATAAGTTCCGTCAGAATGACTTCCTCTGCCTGCGCTTTCAGCATGTTCATGTGCTGCACCCAGGCCATCTGGTTTGATTTCTTGTCCGGTGCCGGATTCGCTTTCAGAAGATCCGCCATCATCTGCTCCATCCGTGCGGTCGCGGTCTCCTGAATCTCCCACAGGTGCGGGTACAGCTTCTCGGTCAGGATCAGGTGATTGTACAGCAGCGTGTTGTTCTCCTGCAGAAACGCTCTGCGCATCCTCCCGTACTTGCCCAGGGGCTTCTGTTCCTGCACCGACAACTGGATGTCCGGAATCAGGTAATCGCCGTTCTTCGTGTAATTCAGCTCCATCATAGTTTTGGCTCCTTTCTGCCTGCTTATCTCTTTCATAGGTTCGGATCGTGCGTTCAATTTCCCGGAAGATCTGGCTGGACATTTCGCTGACCGCAGTTCCCAGCACATTGGCGGCAGCCTGCGTATTAAAATCAAAGATGTCCAGAAAATCCTCGTGCTCAAAATAGTCATCTGCATTGCCCACCGTCCGGGTAAAGACGGAATATGCGATGCTGACAGCGGCAGCTCTCTTAAAGGAAGCTCCGATGTTGAGTTCATCATATCCTTCCAGATAGGAATCTGCAACGATGTCACTGATCTGCCTGCGGTTTTCCTCCCAGTAATCCCTTGCAAGGCGTTCTGCCGCTTCCATGATATGATTTTCCAGAGACCCAGCACCGGCAGAAACATCAAATGCTGTATCCAGTGCGCGAATGATTGGCTGCTCATGCTCCGCATTCATTTTCCAGAGCTGTACCGGTCGGGAATTCTTCCGTTCTCCGGTATCTGCCACATCAAATACATACCGCAGTTTCGGCTGCTCGCCGCGCATGTCCAAAAGAGCAATGCCCTTGGAGCCACGCTTCACATAGCGGTTCATCCGATCATTCCAGAGATCGTACTCTGCACAGGCCGTCGCTTCTGGTCTCTGCTTATAGATCATCAGCTGCTCCGCAAAAGGATACTTATAAAGCCGTGCGGATGTGGTCAGAAACGCTGTCCACTGCTCTTTGCTGCCAGTGATCTGTGCCGCAGCTTCCTGCGCCATCTGCATATAATAAGCCGTTTTCGTCATCATCTATTTTTTCCTCCTCTCCCTTATTCGTCCGGATACAAATCCAGTGCCTCATATTCTGCATCCGTCATCTCTGCCAGTTTCGCAAGCAGCGAGGCCGTCCACCTGCGCAGGTTTCTATCTCTGCCGGTCAGACTTTTCTGCATCATCTGAAGCTCTGCAATCAGCCCTGTCCGTGTGCCAGGACTGTAAAGCATCATGAGCATCCATTCGTCATCCGTAAAACGCATTTATAACTCCTTTTCTTCGCAGCACCTGCGAGGCAGCGCAGGCGGCACAGCCTCCTGCTTTTCCTTCAGCTGATCCAGAACCGATGCTTTCTCCACCGGTTCTTCCTTCTTTCTGTTATTGATCACGCCGTCAATCATGCCGTAATCGTCTTCCATTGCCATTTCTGCGGCTTTCAGATAATTCTCCGGTTTCAAAAATCCGGGCAGTTCCTGGAAGCCGATGGAATCCACATAGTGACAGCTTACAACACCATTCTGCCGTAAAGCCACGATGTCAGACACAGAAAGACTATGACCAGTAAAATCATCAGGGCGGGAAACATTGAATTTCGCATACAGTTCCTCCAACATCGTATTCTGATCCTTGTAGGGAAGAAGCGGAGCCGTATAAACCACCTCATAATGGTCAATATCCGGTTCCAGCCCCATCCGTTCCAGTTCGCGCATAGACGAAAAGCGTTCATATACCGTATCCTCGCTGCGGCGAAGCTGCAAAATCGCATACTGGTCGGTAGTACTGTCGAGAAATGCCATCATTCTTTCGTCCGGTGCCTGCGTTCCATGCACTTCATCCCATTTTTCAATTCTTGCCATCGTTCATTTCTCCCTTCTCCATAAACGGCAGGCCGTTTTCCTTTGCTTCCTGCCGCTGCTGTTCCCGCCGCTTTTCACTATAAGGCGGTCGGATACCGACGTAGCGTTTCGGAATCGTATAAGTGACCGACCCATGCTCCCGGTGCTCCAAAATAAACTGCTCCGGATACTGTTTTCGCAGTTCCCGAAGCTTCTTAATCAGGCGGCTGTCATGGGTATAAATGCTGGCGGTATCCAGTTCATTATCAAAATTGATGACGGTTTCCTGCTCTGCCTTCGTAAGCTTGTATTTCATCGCTCTGCCTCCTTCGCCTTGGCAGCTTTCACCGGCGTATCCGTTCTGGAAGACAAATCCGAGAGTTTACCCAGCACAGATTCCCGTCTGCTGATTTCCGCTTCCTCTGCACGATCACAAAGTTCATCATAGTCAATCCGCGTCATGGTGCGTCCACCGAATCCATAATCCGAAAGGATCTGGTCTCTGGCCGCATTCATGCTGATTTCTGGGTTGTCGATCTGTCCACCGTCAATTTCCGTAAAGTCCTTATGATATAAGGTATAGTCGTAACCGTCCTCACAGGTCTGAATGGCAAGAAAGCCCTTGCTTCCCAAATCCCATGCACTGCATTCTTCCGTAATCAGCGGCTCCGGGCGGCATGTACCGCCACCGCGTTCCAGCATTTCTGCCAGCTGACAGATGTGCAGAACATCATACCCCAGGCGCAGATGATATTCGTCCATATATTCGCAGCGGGCTGAGAATTTCCGATTCGGATACTCAATCTCTACCGCACTGCCATCCGGAATTTTGAAACGATCCTCGTAGCTGCTGGTGATAAACCGGATATTTTTAGCATTCTCCAGTTCAGGATCAGCCTTTTTCATCTGCCAAAGAACCTTTCTGCCGCCGCGCATCTGCTCCAGCATCTCCGGGGCTACCGGCGCAACGGTAAGACCGTCCAGCTGGGGAATCTCCTTGAGTGCTGCCACCCTCGCGCTTTCTTCCAGCGTAGAAAACGGCTGTTTATCCAACACATCCCAGTCAATGTGTCCCTCGGCAATCTGCACCTTGCTGTCCATATCAAAACAATGGAATTCCACGCCCTCCTGCTTTTCCTGCAAGGAAAGCAGAGCGACATTATCCACCAGATAAGCTGCATTCATCATTTTCATGCTCATTTTTTACCTCCAAACTCCAGCTTAAATGCTGCTGCACCGTCCTCGCCGGTCTCTACATGAACGGTTGTGTCATAGTAACGATTGGACTTCTTGGAATAGCAATGGGTAAGCCGTGCTTTTCCCTGATTTACCAGTTGCTTTGCCAGTTCCTCTGTCATCTGCTTTCCCAGTGTCTGAAAGAATCTGTTTTCCTTCCAGAGTGCAAATTTACAGTTCTTATCCCTGCAAAACCAACCCTTTGCCGTTTCACAGACATCACTGCCGCAGGCGGGACAGGAGCCAATGACCTTGCGTTCCGGCTGCATCAGCACATCAGCACCTTTTACGGCCTCGTAGGTTTTAACAAGTCCGCTGACCATGCTGCTGATTTCTTCCATAAAGGCATCGCTGTCATACTCGCCATGTTCTATTTTCAGCAGTTTTTCCTCCCAGTCTGCCGTCATGGACGGGGACTGAATCTGTTCCGGCACCACCGTCACCAACGCATTTCCCTTATCCGTAGAGAAAAGGTATTTTGTTTTCTTATCGCCCCTGCGCTCGATAAAGCCTTTCTGCACCAGTTTTTCGATGATAGCAGCGCGTGTGGCCGGTGTGCCGATGCCTTTTCGCTCTACGCCATCCGGAAATTCATCCGAGCTGGCACTTTCCATTGCTGAAAGCAGAAGATCTTCGGTAAACCTCTTGGGTGGGCTGGTCTTACCTTCTTTCAGATCGACACCGGCAAGTTCCAGTGTCATGCCTTCCGAAAGCTCCGGCAGTTCACCTGCCTCCGCATTCTTCTCAGCCTCTTCACTTGACTTTCCTGCATATCGTCTCCAGCCTATATCCGTAACTGTTTTGCCTTTTGTACGGAACTTCTGACCGGCGCACTCCACTTCTACTACGGTTTCTGCATAGAGGCAAGGTGTTCCGACTGCACAAATCAGCCGCACCGCCAACAGAGTAAGAATCGCCTGTTCTCCACTGGGAAGAGAGGAAATGTCATAATCTGCCGCTGTTTTTGTAGGGATAATGGCATGGTGATCGGTGACTTTCTTGGAATTGATGACCTGCGCTGCATTCACCGGTGCCGGCACATCCGGCTGAATCTGAAAGCTCTGCTGGATCACAGAAACAAGTTCTGGCACCAGCGGTGCCATATCATCTGTCAGATACCGGCTGTCGGTACGGGGATAGGTTACGAGTTTCTTCTCGTACAGAGCCTGTGTGTAATCCAGGGTCTGCTGGGCAGTGAATCCCAGCTGCCGGTTTGCTTCTCTCTGAAGCGATGTCAGATCAAACAAGGTCGGGGGCTTCTCTGCTTTTTCTTTCTGCTCCACCTTGGTAATGATGGCACTTTCTGCCTGACAGCACTCTGCCACCAGTTTTTCTGCTTCTGCTTTTTCTTTCATTCGCTCACCGCCTGCTTGAAAATCCCGAAATTTCAATTCTGCCGAGTAGAACGACTCCGGCTTGAAAGCCCGGATTGCTGCATCCCGCATAACCACCATCGCAAGTGTTGGTGTCATCACGCGCCCCACATTCATGGTCTGCCCATACAGGCATGAAAAAAGCCGGGTGGCGTTGATTCCGACAATCCAGTCGGCTCGCTCCCGGCATAAAGCCGCCTCATATAAGGCATCATATTCTGTTCCCGGTCTGAGCTTCTGAAAGCCTTCCCGGATAGCACTGTCCTCCATTGATGAAATCCAAAGCCGTTCCACCGGCTTTTTGCAGCCGCACTGATGGTAAACCAGTCGGAAAATCAGTTCGCCCTCACGCCCTGCATCGGTTGCACAGATCAGACTCTCCACATCTTTCCGCTGCATGAGCTTTTTCAGGATTCCGAACTGCTTTTTCGTGCTGGCGGACACCTGATACTGCCAATGTTCCGGCAAAATCGGAAGATCATCATACTTCCACTTTGCATACTTTTCATCATAGGCTTCCGGCTGGGAAAGTTCCACCAGATGCCCCACACACCAACTGACAAGGTAGCCATTGCCCTCCATATAACCGTCTCCGCGCTGATTTGCCCCGATCACCTTCGAGAGACTCATGGCAACCGAAGGCTTTTCCGCTAATACAAGCTTCATTCGATACTGCTCCTTTCGCAAAAAATTAGCAGCCAGGCACCGAAGCGCATGACTGCTATGTAAAAGGGACGGCTTCTCAGCCGCCCCACAGGTCAACGCTGCGTTAATCAGACAGGTTCATCGTCCGATTCTGCTTCGTAATCCTCGTTGACATCCACTTCTTCGTCCTCGTCACCGTCATCCTCCGGCAGCTGGAGCGCGTCTTCATCCTCATCGTGATAATCCGCATCAGGGTCCGGCTGATTTTTCTTGGACGCAGGCTTTACGCCCTTCATCTTAACATAAAGATAACCGCCGACACCGGATGCACCGATCACAAACAGAAGCAGCATAATCATCGGGAGCGGGGAAGCTTTCTTCTGCTCGCTCTCTGTTTTTTGCTCTTCCGGTGCAGGTTCCGTCTCCTTCGGCTTTTCGGTTTCAGCAGGTTCCGTGACTTCCGGTTTCTTCTCCTGATACTTGGCGGCTTCCTCTTCATCCATCAGCGCAAGCAGATCGGCCTCATCCACCATATTCAGAAAATGCACATTCTGGTTGCCGTCTTTATCGCGGTCGATGATCAGGTAGAAGGTGTTGCCCGCCTTTGTCACCAGTGTGATGAACTGCTGGCTGGATTTATCTTCTTCCTCACCGATATCGTCCACCAGCGTCA
>OLRG01002047.1_pt1 | contig 15000 bp, 13 predicted proteins | sample 1672331 | NCBI WGS metagenome assembly OLRG01 (sample SAMEA3136672, study PRJEB25190) | human gut metagenome
CTATTACGGCATTACCGAAGGCGATGGCGTGTCGCTTGTAGAATGGGGCGATAAATTCGAAGAGGCCGCACCCGACGATTGCCTCGTACTCGACTTCAAGGTGTCTGAGGACGGCACGCGCACGATTCATGCACATACTACGGGCGAGCGTGCCCGCGAGTTGGCCGACGGTCTGTTTTAGTTTCTTGAAGTTGTAAATATCCTAAATAATCTCTAGGAACTAAGTACTAAATAAAAAGAAAGTAAGTATCGAAAAGGTACTAAGCTATCTAAAAGAAACGGGAGCCGCAGGGGCTCCCGTTGTTCGTGCTGAATTAATCCTGTTTTACAACAAGGACGTCGCAGCGCAAATTACGAATGAGGTACGTGGAAACGCTGCCCACGAACACGTACTTGATGTTGCTCAGGCCGCGCTCGCCGCAGATGACCAGGTCGGGCTCGATGGGCTCGATGAGCTGCTTCTGCAGCGTGTCGGTGATGCGGCCGGCACGGACGATCAGCTGCACGGAGGGGATGTCGGCGTTATTGCGGGCCTTCTCCAGCAGGTCGGCAAGGTCGGTCTCGATGCGGATCTTGCCCTCGTTGCACAGAAGCTCGAAGTCGACGCCCGATGCCTCATAGGGCACGGAGTCGATGACGTGGCCGAACGTGAGCTCTGCATGCTCTTCCTCCGCCAAGGCGATGGCGCGCTCCATGACCGCTCGCTGGGTGGATGCGCCGTCGAGTGCTGCGAAGATGCGCTTGTAACCGAAAGCCATGATAACCCCTTTCGTTGTGCGCGGCGCTTGGGCGCCTGCGCGGATGTTTTCAGGTCGGCTCGAGCGTGTGCCACGAGATCACGCGCCCGTGTTCAGGGGTTATTGTACCGCAATGTGCGCCCGCTGGCGGCGACGGTTTGCTTTCGGCGCAAGGTGTTGCCCAAGGGTTTCCCGGCGGGGAAGCGGTCTGCGCGCGAACGGTCGAGCGTGCAGACGGGCGGCGGCGCACGGGCGCCCGATCCGCATGCTTTGCGAACGCCGGCCGGGCTGGTTGTGCGCGGCTTCCCCGGCGGCCCTTGCCTGCGCTTCCTTACATGCGGTTTTCGTGCTCCGGCTAACTTTGTTAACCGCGATGCGGGCGGCAATGCGGTGCGAAAGTGCTAATCTGAACGGCGAACCTATCATTGTGCGTTATGCGCACCGGCATGCAAGGAGCACCTTATGATCGACGAAAGAATGTATGGCCTGGGAAATGCGCCCTCCGCGATCCGCGAGCTGTTCGCCTACGGTTTGAAGCGCAAGGCCGAGATCGGCGACGACAAGGTGTTCGATTACTCCATCGGCAACCCCAGCGTGCCTGCGCCGCAGAAGGTGGCCGACACCATCGAGGAGCTTATGAAGCTGCCGCCGGTCGAGCTGCACGCGTATTCGCCCGCTGCCGGCATCCCCGCCGTCCGTCAGACCATCGCCGACAGCATCGCCCGCCGCTACGGCATCCCTGCGAAGGCGGGTCGCGTGTATATGACGGTTGGTGCCGCCGCATCCATCGCCATCAGCTTGGGCGCCGTCACCAACGCCGGCGACGAGGTCATCGTCCCCAGCCCGTACTTCCCCGAGTACAAGGTGTGGATCGAGACCATGGGCTGCTCCATCGTCGAGGTGCCCACGCAGGTTCCCAGCTTCCAGCTTGACGTGGAGGCCATGGGCGCCGCCATCAACGAGAAGACCGCGGCCGTCATCATCAACTCGCCGAACAACCCGGTGGGCGCGGTGTACACGCGCGAGAACCTGGAGTCGCTGGCCGCCATGCTCGAGGAGAAGGGCAAGGAAATCGGCCACCCGATCTACCTGATCAGCGACGAGCCGTACCGCGAGATCACCTACGGCGTGGAAGTGCCCTACGTTCCCACCATCTATCCCCGCACGCTGGTGTGCTACTCGTACTCCAAAGCGCTCAGCCTGCCGGGCGAGCGCGTGGGCTACGTGTACGTTTCCGACACCATGGATGTCGAAGAGGCCGACCGCGTGTTCTTCGCCGTTGCCGGCGCAGGCCGCGCGCATGGCTATATCTGCGCGCCGGTGCTGTTCCAGCGCGTTGCCGCGGCGTGCGTCGACGAGCCATCCGACGTGGAGGCGTATGCCACCAACCGTCGAATCCTGACCGAGGCTCTGGACGAGATGGGCTACGAGTATGTGCAGCCCGACGGTGCGTTCTACCTGTGGGTTCGCGCGCTTGAGCCCGATGCCCAGGCGTTCAGCGACCGTGCGAAGCAGCATGAGCTGCTCATCGTGCCCTCCGACAGCTTCGGCGTCCCGGGCTGGGTGCGCATGAGCTACTGCATCGCCCGCGAGACCATTGAGAACAGCCTGCCTGCCTTGAAGGCGCTCAAGGAGTCCTACGACGCCGAGTAGCGTTTACTTGATTTGTCGTTGAAGCGCGAGTTGGGTGATATGCCCGGCTCGCGCTTTTTTGCGTTTTGGTGCTCTATGTCCATGCATTCGCAAGCGCGTTTGCAACGGCGGGCGATTCCTCGATCGGGGTGCTGTCGCTTCGCAGGACGAAGCGCGCGGGGGAGGTTTCGCTCGCCGTGCTCGCCTGCGGCCCGGTGCCGGTCGGGGCGCCGCTTGGCGAAGCCGTGCCGGCGAAACTCGACAGCGGGGCGATGCGAATGCCGGCGACTTCGGCGGCGGTGGCAAGTTCGCGTTCGCCGCGTTCGCTCTCCAGCTGCATGATGAAATGCAGGCCGTCGTTGAGGCCGGCGAACGCAATGCGATTGCCGAAGGCTTTGTGCAGGGCGTTGACCAGGGCGTCCTGCGTTTTGCGCGCGTGGGTGCGCAGGCGGTTCACATGGCGGTCGTAATGGCCTTGCTCGATGAAGCGAGCCAATGCCAGCTGGTCGAGCGGGCTGACGGTGTTCGCGTAGAAGCCGAGTTGCTTGCGGAATCGCTGCGCCAGCTGCGGCGGCAACACCAGGTACGCCATGCGAAACGCCGCGCCCAGGCTTTTTGCGAACGAGTTGAGGTACAGCACGCGTTCGGCGGCGTCGATGCCGAACAGCGAGGGGATGGGTCGCCCGGCCATGCGGAACTCCGAGTCGTAGTCGTCCTCGATCAGGTAGCGGTCTCCCTCGCGCGCCCAATTCAAAAGCTCGCGACGTCGGGCCGCCGTGGTGACGATCCCGGTGGGGAACTGGTGCGACGGCATGATGTGGGCGACCGATGCGCCGGAAGCTTCCAGCGCATTGACATCGATGCCGGAATCGTCCAGCCCGATATGCGCCACCTGCGCATCCTGCTGCTCGTACATGCGCGTGAGCAGGGGATATCCCGGATCTTCCACTGCGTAGCGCCTTGTGCGCCCTACCAGCTGCACAAGCAGCTGGTACAACGTTTGCGACCCGGCGCCTATGACCACCTGGTCGGGCGACACGTCCATCCCGCGGTATTGCCGCAAATGGTCGGCGATGGCGCTTCGCAGTTCGGGCGACCCTGCTGCGGAAGCGGCTTCGGCCAGCGATGCCGCTGATTCGTCCGAAAGCGTTCGTCGGACGGCTTTCGCCCAAGCGGAGTAGGGGAGCATGGTGGTCGCCAGCGTGCTGTGCGTGAAATCTGCGAGCAGCGGCGCATCGGACGGGGCGTTTTGAGCGTGGGGCGCAAGGCCGTTGAGCGGCGGGGCGAAGTCGGCGTCGGATGGCCGACATTCAGTCCGTTTTTCCAGGCGCTCTTCATTTTGCGAAATAGGCTGCGGACCGTTCGGGTTTGAGGCATGATCCTCGCGCCTGCGGTTTGCGCTCGTTTCTGCCTCGGCTCGATGCCGCGCGCTTCCCTGCTCCTCGATCTTGGCAGCGGGCGCGAGGTCGCATGCGTAGTAGCCGCAGCGCTCGCGCGAGCGGATGTAGCCTTCGGCGACAAGCTGGTCGTATGCGGCTTCGATGGTGATCAGGCTGACGCCCAGCTGCTTCGCCAGCGCGCGTTTCGACGGCAATTTCTGCCCGGATTCGACTTTTCCATGCGCGATATCGTGACGGATGCAACGATACAGGTATTCGTAAAGGGCCAGATCACCGCGCGATTCCATATCGTAGAAGAACACTTGTTCGTCACCGCTTTCCCCGATTGTTTCACGTGGAACATCTGGTCATATAAAAAGAAACAGTTTTGGTGATACTACCATAACCAGATGAAGCGTAACCTTCGGGCATTCACATTCTCAGAGAAGGAGTAGGAAATGACCGAGCCTCAAACCGCCGAAGAGCGCGTTGCCCTGAACCGCCAGCTTGCCCAGATGCTGAAGGGCGGCGTCATCATGGACGTCACCACGCCTGAGCAGGCGCACATCGCCGAGCAGGCGGGCGCTTGCGCCGTCATGGCGCTCGAGCGCATCCCTGCCGACATCCGCGCCGCCGGCGGCGTGTCCCGCATGAGCGACCCGAAGATGATCAAGGGTATCCAGGAGGCTGTGTCCATCCCCGTTATGGCAAAGTGCCGCATCGGCCACTTCGTGGAGGCCCAGGTGCTGCAGGCCATCGATATCGACTACATCGACGAGTCCGAGGTGCTGTCCCCGGCCGACGACACGTACCACATCGACAAGACCCAGTTCAACGTGCCGTTCGTCTGCGGCGCCCGCGACCTGGGCGAGGCGCTGCGCCGCATCGCCGAGGGTGCCACGATGATCCGTACCAAGGGCGAGCCCGGCACGGGCGACGTGGTGCAGGCCGTGCGCCACATGCGCATGATGAACGCCGAGATCCGCCGCATTCAGAACCTGCGCGCCGACGAGCTGTTCGAGGCCGCCAAGCAGCTGCAGGTGCCCGTTGAGCTGGTGAAATACGTGCATGAGAACGGCAAGCTGCCCGTCGTGAACTTCGCCGCCGGCGGCGTTGCCACCCCGGCCGATGCTGCGCTCATGATGCAGCTGGGCGCCGAGGGCGTGTTCGTCGGCTCCGGCATCTTCAAGTCCGGCAACCCCGAGAAGCGCGCGCAGGCGATCGTGAAGGCAGTGGCGAACTACACCGACGCCAAGCTCATCGCCGAGCTTTCCGAGGATTTGGGCGAGGCCATGGTCGGCATCAACGAGAGCGAGATCGCCCTTCTCATGGCGGAGCGCGGTAAGTAATGGGAAAGAAAATCGCTGTTTTGGCTGTTCAGGGGGCGTTTATCGAGCATGAGCGCGCGCTGGCGAAGCTGGGGTGCGAATGCATCGAGCTTCGCCAGGGGCCCGATGTCGAACAGCCCTACGATGCCCTGGTTCTGCCGGGAGGCGAGAGCACGGCGCAGGCGAAGATGCTGCGCGAGCTTGGCATGCTCGACACGCTGAAGTCCCGCGTGGTCGCCGGCCTGCCGGTGTTGGGCACATGCGCGGGCCTGATCTTGCTGGCGCAAAACGTCGAAGAAGGCGTTCCCGCCGCCGGCGACCCGAACGGCCCCGTTGCCGCGGGCGCGACCGCGCCGGGCGCCATCGGAACGCTGCCGGTGACGGTTCGCCGCAACGCATACGGCCGCCAGCTGGGAAGCTTCCGCACCATCGCCCCGTGTGTGGGTTTGCCCGGCGTACCGGATGGCGAAACCGCCGACATCCCCATGACCTTCATCCGCGCCCCGTTCATCAAGGAGGCGCATGAAGGTGCCGAGGTCCTGGCGCGTGTGGACGATCGCATCGTGGCCGTGCGCTCGGGCAACCAACTGGGTGTCTCGTTCCACCCGGAGCTCGACGACGACTTGCGCATCCATGAACTGCTTGTGAGCCTGATCTAGCATCTAGCGAACAGCGCAAACCCCCCGGAATCGAAGCCACACGGCTTTGGTTCCGGGGTTTGCTGTGCGTGCGGTTATGAGCCAAGGGCAGGGAGGAAGCTTTCCGCCCGTGCGTTCCCGGACCGAAGCCCTACGGCCGCATCGCTTCCAGGGGTGTCGTGCGCCTGGCTCTGCGATATGGGCAGGATATCGCCTTTCGCTTGCGCAAGTCCTGTGTTCGCGCATCTTCCCTGTTCAGACGCTAGAACTCACCGAAAAAGGAACAGCTGCCGCGTCCGTTTTCCTTCGTGTGGTACAGTGCATCGTCCGCGTCCTTGTAGATGCTGTCGCCGGGATCGGGGCGATCGGCGAACGCGGCGCCTGCGCTCAGCGATACCTGCGGCATGCCATCGATGGGCTTCGATAACTCCGTATTCACGAAATCGATCTTCTCCTGGATGGTGTATCGCAGATCGCTGGTCACATCCGCCATGATGACGGCGAACTCGTCGCCGCCGATGCGGCACACGAAATCGGTGCTACGGAAGGCCACCTGCAGCAGGCTGGATACACGCTTGAGCACCTGGTCCCCCACAGCGTGGCCGAAGGTGTCGTTGATGGATTTGAACTGATCGACGTCGGCCAAGATGAGCGCGAAATCATGCTTGCCATCATCGTGGAATTTCAGGGCCTTGTCGAACGATCCGCGATTGAGCAGATCGGTCAGCGGGTCGTGCTCGGCCTGATGTTTGACGACCATGTGCGTGGCCTCGTTTTCCGTGAACACGCGGTTATACGTTTCCGCCAACACTTGCAGCTCGCCGGCGCCCTGCACGGGGAACAGCTGGTTTGCCTTGATGCTGTCGCCGAAGCTTAGCAGGGGTTTCACGACGGCGCGACGGACGAGCACGCATATGATCAACGTCAGGGCGATGTATATCGCTATGCATGCCTCGATCGTGCCATAAATGCCATCGAATATGGAAGCGGCGCGGTCTTGGCTGCCTGTTGTGGCGTCGGTTACTTTGGCGATGCAGTCGGCGGTGTGGCTGCTGATGGAATCCTTCGCTTCCTGGTATTTGGAATCGGAAACGAGGTTTTGCGCCTTATAGATCATGCTGTCGTGCGATGTGCGCGAATCCTCGTCGCTGATCTGACATGATGCGATTTCCGGCCACGGGGAGGGGTCGATGTCGTTCGCCTCGCAGATCAGGCGCATGGCGTAGAACTCGGTGTTCATCAGCTCGTTCGACTCGTCCATCGCGGTGCACAGCGATTCGTATGCGTCGGTTCCTTCGAACCGGCTTTTGAGGTCCGCAAACGCCTCGTCGAACTCCTCGTTGCTGTTTGCCATGGAGAAGTAGCTGTCGATGTACTCCGGTTTGGCGGTCATGGTGACCAGGCGAACCTGCTCGGTCAGGTAATCCGACCTGTCCTGCATTTGCTGCGCATCGCTTTCGCAGGAGATGTATGCCTCGGTTGCCTGCTGTAGCGCCTCGAACTGTGCTCGTCCTTGCCAAAACAGGATGGCGCACGCAATGCCAAGCGCAATCGTTATGGCGATGTTCGCGAAGCTGACGGTCTGGACGTGGACCCTTCTCATGGCTTTTGCCCCCTCCTGCCGCCTAGACGGCGTTTTCACAGCAGGTAATTATAGGGCTTATCGTCCGCATCGGTCAGCGCGGACAAGGGGGCAACGAAAAATTGTATGCGCACTTTGAAAGCCGAACGCGTCCAGAAAAGAGAAAAGACATGGCGCGCGCCGTCGGTGTGATTCGGGTGCTGCATGAGCGCACTTCCGCCCCCTGTTCACGCGCTCCCTGCTGTTGAATCGGGGTGGTTTTGGGCAAAAAGGGAAGGGACTCGAATACGAGCCCCTTCAACATGTGTTGGAGAGGTAAAACCGTTCTACTTCTCGTGGTATTGCGGAATCTTGGTCTTGTCGACTTCTTCCAGGTTGTTGTCGTATACGTAGTGCTTCGTTTCGCGGGCGATGATGGCGGACAGGCCCAGGACTGCGATGCAGTTCGGGATGGCCATGAGCGCGTTCATCACGTCGGCCACATTCCATACCACGGAGCTGAGGTTGGAGACCGCGGCGCTGCCGGCGGCATCGCCGACCATCATGCAGCCCCAGAACACGAACAGCAGGAATACGATGTAGTAGGGGAGGACGGCCTTCTTGCCCAGCAGGTAGCTGATGGCGCGGTTGCCGTACTGGCTCCAGCCCAGGATGGTGGAGTATGCGAAGGTGACCAGGCCGACCAGCAGCACCAAGGGGCCGAACACGGGGATCTTCTCGAACGCGGCGGTCGCAAGGCCGGCGCCCGAGGAGATGGTGCCGTTAGCGATGGCCGTGGAAAGCTCGGGGTTCGCCAACAGCGTGGTCATGAGCATCAGGCCGGTGATGGCGCACACTACGACGGTATCCCAGAACGTGCCGGTCATGGAAACGAGCGCCTGACGTGCGGGGTTCTTCGTGGTGGCGGAGGAGGCGACCAGCGGGGCGGAGCCCAGGCCGGACTCGTTGGAGAAGATGCCGCGCTTGAAGCCGAACTGCAGGGCTAGGGTGATGGTCGAGCCCACCGCGCCGCCGGCGGCGCCTGCGGGGGTGAAGGCGCCCGCGATGATCTGGCGGATCGCCTCGGCCAGGAACTGGCCGTTCATGCCGATGATGATCAGGCAGCACACTACGTAGAAGACGGCCATGACGGGGACCAGCTTCTCGCACACCTTGGAGATGGACTTGATGCCGCCCAGGATGACGATGGCCACAAGAGCCACAACCACGGCGCCCACCAGCCACTGAGGGATGGCCTTGCCGTCGATAAGCGAGGTGTTGTACAGCGCATCTGCCAGGGAGTTCGACTGCGTGGAGGCGCCGATGCCGAAGGCTGCCAACGAAGCGAACAGGGCGAACAGGATGGCCAGGATGCGGCCGGCCTTCTTGTTCTTGAAGCCACGCTCAAGGGCGTACATGGCGCCGCCGAGCATCTTGCCGGAGTGGTCCTTCACGCGGTACTTCACCCCGATGAACACCTCGGAGTACTTCGTGGCGATACCCAGGATGCCGGTGATCCACATTCAGAAGATGGCGCCCGGGCCGCCGAACAGCAGGCCCGTGCCCACGCCGACGATGTTGCCCGTTCCGATGGTGGCGGCAAGAGCCGTGGTCAGCGCGCCGAACTGGGTGATGTCGCCGTCGGCGTTGGAGGGGTCATCCTTGGTGACAGACAGCTTGATGCCGGTGCCGATCTTGCGCTGGATGAAGCCGGTGCGGATGGTCATGAAGATGTGCGTGCCCAGCAGCAGCAAGATCATGATGGGACCCCACACGAAGCCATCGACGGCATCGATGACGTCGAGCGGGCTGGTGGCGGTGGCGATTCCCTCCGCAAGTCCGGTGAACGGCGTGATGAAGAACGATGTAAGGAAATCCTCCATGGCCTTCCCCCTTTCCCGTTGGGGAGAGCGCATGCGTCCGGGAGAACCGAAGGGGGGAGCGGGTCTCCCTAACGCATACCCTTTCCTCGCGTATACGACAGGGAAAACGCTACCGAAGGCAGTTTACGGAATTGTTTCGATTTGGAAAACGAACGCGCTGCGGCATTAATTGCGTGCTATACGGCGGGGAGGGGAAGGAAAGGGCGCGAGGGTTCGGCACCTATGACGTTCGGCTGGATGGCTGGTTCGCGCCGTTCGCGGCTCTGAGGGGTGCAAGGGCGTGTTTCCCGAGGTTGCGGAAGGGGTTGAGGTCTAACCTTCGATACGGCTAACACCCTTGTTGGCTTTGCTCAATCTCGATGGAAGGGGAATGAGATGGGAAAAACTGGTGTGTTCGGAAAAAGCGCAGGTGCCGTAATCGCGATTGCGGTGGCGATGTGCGCGCTATGCGCCGGGCTGGCGGGATGCGCCACGCAAAATTCCGGTAACGTGACGAGCGAGCAGGACGAGAACAGCGCCGTTGAGAAGGCGACCATCACAACGCGCACGGTCACATTCCCTGCTTTATTCTTCCAGGATTCGGCAGCTGAAGATGTGCAAGCGAACCTTCAGAAGTGGGGATGCACCGACATCGTCGCCAACGAGGACGGCTCTTATACTGCGACGATGCCCATAGACAAGTACAACGAGCTTGTGGACTCCTGGCATGATTCGACGGCAAAGCAGCTTGACGAGATGCCCAACAGCGAAACCTGGTCAACCATCACCGCCGTTGACTACGATGAGCAGTTCTCCAAAGTGACTCTGACCACCAGCAACAGCCAGGTCGGGCTCAGCGAAGCTTTCGCCCCGTTGCAGGCGGGGCTGATCGCCTGCATATATCAGCAGTTCGCGGGGCAGCCGGTCAGCTGCGTTGTAAGCATCGTCGATCAGAGCGGTGCGGAACTAGCTAGCACGACCTATCCGGACGAGCTCGACCAAGACCAGCGTGATTCGTTAACGGCAAATTAACGGATGCTCACGATGGCCCGAATCGAAGCGATTTTGGCGATAGCTAAGATTGCGACTGACGGCCACAAGATTGCCGACGCGTCATAGGCGAATCGGGAAAGCGATAGAAGGGCGACTGCTTTGAGGCCGTGGGTCAACTCCGCGGCCTCTGCGTTGTGGGTTTGGCTTGGCATGACCTCATTGATGACGTCATGCATCCCGAGACGGTCGAATGCCACAGCCTCTCTGCTAAGCAGGCGGTGCAGCGCGCGCTGGACCTGAAGGAATGCGAGCGCAGCAGCAGTATCGTGGCCGTATGGCTGGCACTGGCAACAGGAGAGCATCGCGGCAGGCGCTGGGGTTGATCTGGGGCAACGTCGGCCTGGTGTGTAAGCGCATCCGCGTTGAGAAGCAGCTAGGCTCCAGGGGCGTACGGCGCGATCCCAAGAGCCGCAAGTCTAAGCGCAACCTGGTAATCGACGACGGTGCGATTGTCTTTCTGACCGAGTGGAAGATCATGCAGTCGGATCTATTCTACCAGGGTAGTGACGTTCCCGGCAACGCCCCCGTGTGCGGCAACGATGCTAATGGTGGATTCACCTCCTCCGTCAGCCCCACAATGATCATCTATGCCCACGCCATCGAGCAGAACGACTGCGAGGCCGTTGGCGCCATCGGCAGTGTGCTGGGACTGTAAAGGCCGCCGACATCCTGACAGTCTCCCTCACTAAAATGATTTTGCTTGTCACTAAAACCTCAATCAAATTTTTAGTGAAATTTTTAGTGAGGACTCTCAGCATTGGAGATAGTCCCTCTTGAGGGTGCAGCAAAGGTCCCGTACTGAATATGCAAAAGCGATTTAAGCTCCGGATGCTAGCTGTCGGAAAAACCGTATTCTCGCGCATCGGTAAAAATCTATTTATCACTAAAAATTTTGAGTGATATGAAAAATTGTTTTAGTGAGATGCTAAAATATTTTACTGAAACGGAAAGCACCGGTCAGGCAAGGAGCGCAATGAATCCGGAAGAGCTGGCAGGGATCGTCGAAAGGCTGCGCATCCAGCACAATGATGACGAAAACATCGAGGCAAAGAAGTGCGAAACGAAGCTGAGTAACGACGTGTGGGAAAGCGTGAGCGCCTTTGGCAACACCTCGGGCGGTCTCATTCTCCTTGGCCTGGATCAAGAGAGCGGCTTCACTATTCCCCCGAAATATGACATAGATAAGTCAATCGAGCAGTTCGTCTCCGGCATGCAGCCAAGGGATGGCAAGCTGACCAATCCGCCCCAATACGACCTCTCAAGAGTTGATTTCGAGGGAAGGCAGGTCCTCGCCGTTCGAATAGCCGAGGTAGACCTCGCGCAAAAGCCCTGTTTCATCACGAGTCGCGGAGTGGAAAACGGCAGCTACAAGCGTGTTGCCGACAAGGACATGAAGCTTTCGGCGACGGAGATATTCGCTTTGCGGAACGCGCTGGTGCCATCACCTGCGGACAAGGAAATCGTCCCGGAGGCATCCGTCGACGATCTCAATAAAGAAGCAATCGGGAAAATCATCGAAAACGAGAAGATAAATCATCCCAAAGCACTGCGTGGAGCCAAGACCCTGCAAGCCCAGATGGCTCGCCTGAACATAACCGATCAGAACGGCAAGGTCAGACTTGGTGGCCTCCTTGCTGTGGGCAACTACCCGCAGCAGTTCTTCCCCAAGCTGGCCGTCGACGTCATGGTCCATCCCGACATCGAGAAATCAGCCCCGACGGGTCCCCGGTACCTAGACAGGATGATATGCGAAGGGGAGCTTGGAGAGGTCATAGAGGACGCCGTTGCGGCAACCGCAAAAAACCTCAGGCGGATATCCGTCATAGAGGGAGCTGGCAGAAAAGACGAGTTGGAGATTCCCGAAGAGGTCTTGCGTGAGGCTATCGCGAACGCAGTCATCCACCGAGAATACGGACCCCGCCATGTGGGCCAGTCCGTCACAATCGACATCTATCCAGACAGGGTAGAAATCACGAACCCGGGAGGTCTCTGGGGCGGCAAGACACTCGACAACATAGCGGACGGAACCTCGCTTTGCAGGAATGCGGCGCTCATGCGCTTGATGTCCGCAGTCGAGCTGCCTGGAGGGACCGGCAGGCCCGCTGAAGGCGGCGGAGGCGGCGTACCCTTCATGATCAGGGTAATGCAGTCGAAGACGCTCACCGCACCGGATTTCAAGGCAAATATCGACAGCTTCAAGGTAAGGCTCGGCAGGAGTGGAACGGAGATAGCGGCGAACCGCGAATGGATCAGCCGTGTAACCAAACGGGAGCTATCGCAGCACGAGCAATCCCTGCTTCTTACCATGAAAAAGATGGGTATGTCAACGGTTCAGGAGCTCCATAGAAGCCTGATGATCGACTCTGACGAAATCCGCGAGGCTGCCTCCCGATTTGAGAGGGAAGGCATAGTCACTCACGTATTTGCCGACACTTACAAGATGCTAGCCGACGATATCGGCCAGCATCCCACGCCGGAAGTGGAAGACATCCTGCTCTCTATATTGCAAACCGACAAGGCATTAAGCATCCAGGAAATCGCAGAGATGATGGGAAAGACCGTTCCCAGCACCCGCTATCACGTCAAGAAGCTCGTGGAAGCCGGACTCGCAGTGCCAACCGCATCGTCCACAAGTCGAAGCAGGAAGTACCTGAGGAAGCAGGCTTCACTGTAACTTCTTGGCCATCAGCTAGCAGCGCACGTACCACGGCAGCGTGCTGGGGGTGTAGCGTGCCGGTTGTGAAGGAAGCGACGGCTGCCTGGAGAGACTTCGCCTACCAGAATGAACCGCCTCTCATTTCTTGGGCACGAGAAATGAGAGGCGGTTCAGACGGCGTGGCATCCTCTGCCATTTAATCGAAGCTACAGGCTCTCGTAGTAGCCACGTATTTTCCTGGCCATAAGGATGCGACGTTGAGCAAGGAAACCCTCGTAATCGGCCGCGCCCATATCGAAGATTCCTTTCGGGATGCAATTCGCTTTGAGATTGGCAATAAAATCCGCCTCGGTGGCGATATCGCCGAAATACTTGTCTTCTGTCGCAATGGCTTCGCGTGCCTTAGCGAAATACTCGCCAGGGCTCATTTCGCCAATCGCTATGTTGATACGCTTTTCAAGGTAAGTATAGTTCGCGATTTGGTTATAGAGGCGCTGCGGCGCATCAATCGCTTTCCTCAAATACGCCTTCGGGAAGATATGGTGGATGTCGCCAACGTTGCCGATGACGTCGGCCACCTTGAACCCGTTTGTGAACAGGGTGTTGTCAGCCGAACGAACCTGTGACGCTACGTAGACCATCCATGCGCCAGTTCGCACTGAAGTCGTAACGAGATTCTGCGGCAAGGTGACTTCCCAGAAATTGTCGGAAAGCTGCGACGCCGCAATCTCGTTGTAGAACGGGATGAAACCCTGTTCGGATATGCGACGTATGTCGCGATCCATGATGGATTCCGACGAGCCCGAATAGCGCCCGGTGAGGATGGACATCACATACCAGCGCTGCACCCAGCGCTTAACATCGGTCGAAGGCACGGAGGCGTCTTCTCGCAGGGTGAGATACAGATTGTAGGCAAAATTAACCGCGCCTTTGGATCCGATTATCGATGGGGACACGAACCCCGCCGAGCGAAGGGCGGCGGTAAAGTCCTGGAAATTGCTTTTGCGCATGAACTTAATCACGCCGTCATGCAGCTTGACGAAGGATGCGTCTGCTATCTCGCCTTTGAAATCGCGGGCCTCAAAATCACGGCCAGAAAGAAGAGACACCAGGTCGGCGAGCTTGCCGCGGCCGAACATGTGCATGAACGCGACGCGCAAGACATCGTTGTAGTCAGGGTCGTAAATGTCATCCTTGTCGTCCTTGAGCCATTCGCACTTGTCCGCGAACTCAGATTCCATGAACTCGGCGTCGTTCTGACTGATAGCGGCCCAGAATTCGGGCTTGACGGCCAAATGACAGTAATAGTCGATGGCCTTGCGCAGCATGTTGCCGCCGTGGGCCTCATCGGCAGCGATTTTAGACATCGCGAAGTCGGCTTGAGATAAAACAGCACCCTTAGAGTTGATGCGGATGAAGATGTCCGTAACCTCGTCGATACTGCATTCAGCAGCCACGACGATGCAACCGAGTTGACGCGTTGCTATCGCCTTAAGATCGGTGATCCTCGAGTTTACGACCTTGGGATTGCAGCCGGGATTCGCCTCCATGTATCCGTTGACGAAAGTCCAGGAGTCGAAATCAGGGGCGAAGAACTCGGCAATGTCCGATATCCAGCGCGAATCTTTATCGATCACCGGCGTAAGCACGGCAAAGGGAGTATCCTCGCCTTCGTAAAGAGGGTTGAAGGCTATCTTTACGCGCTTTGACTCGTAATCTTCGTTAAGCACGGCTTTGCCCGCGAGCGCGGCGGTGAGCGCAGTCACGCGCTGCTGACCGTCGATAAGCACCGTCTTGCCCTCTGCAACGCCGCCGCCCTTGATCTTCACGTCGGGGTTCTTCCAGGTGATCAGATAGCCGGTCGGGTATCCATGGTAAAGAGAGTCGATCAAGTCGCGGACTTTGGTACCGTCCCATACGAAGGGCCGCTGGATTTCAGGAATCGCGATGTCGCCGGATTCTATAAGCCCGAGAATGCTTTGCACTGAGTAAGTGGTGACGCCGTAGCAATCTTTCATACGCAATCCTAGGAACTTGAGTTAAACGAACGAAGCCATTTTACTTCCAATATACATTTTTCGCCGAGACGGGTTCCGATAGCTCCCCCTATGAGAAACGCGTAGACGCCAAGGGCCGGGTGTTGAGCGAGAAGCA
>OLRG01002054.1_pt1 | contig 14955 bp, 10 predicted proteins | sample 1672331 | NCBI WGS metagenome assembly OLRG01 (sample SAMEA3136672, study PRJEB25190) | human gut metagenome
CTTACACTTTCTATACAGATAAGGGTACTTTAAATGCACTTCTGGGAATAATCGGAATCAACAAGATCTCTTGGCTGTTCTCTTATCCGCTTCTTACGGTTGTACTGGCCAATATCTGGCACGGAACGGCATTTTCCATGATGGTATATCAGTCAGCACTGGATAACGTTTCTGGAGATGTAGAAGAATCTGCGAAGATTGATGGAGCAGGCAGACTTCAGAACCTGTTTTACATTACAATCCCAATCATTAAGGATACTATCCTTACTAATACAATGCTGATTACATTGTCTACACTGGGAACTTTCGGTATGGTTTACTCCATGACGGGAACAACCGTACAGACACTTCCGATCTTTATGTACATCCGTGCATTTAAGAACTATGAGCTTGGATATGGTACAGCGATTTCTATGCTGATTCTTCTGATCGGTATTATTTTCAGTTTGTTCTATATCAGATTACAGAAGAAACAGATGGGAGATTAAATTATGAGAGAAAAACGGGAAAAGGCAGTTGCATATATTATTCTTGTAATACTTGCCATTGTTTTTGCGCTGCCTCTTGCATGGATAATATTTGCATCTTTGGATAAGAATGCATCACTGGCAGCAAGCCTGCCGAATATGACACTTGGAAATTATCGTTCTATTCTGATGAAATCCACAAACCTTCGTTCTTTTGCCAACGGTCTTCTGATCGCACTGGGAACTTCTATCCTGGTAGTTGTTTTTTCCGGACTGGCATCTTATGCACTGTCCAGATATGAGATGAAACATAAAAAGCTGTTCATGCTGACCATTCTTTTTATGAACTCTCTGCCTGTAACTACTATCATGGTACCTGTATTTAAAATTTTTGTAACCGTAGGTCTTTACAACAAGCTGTTCGGTATTGTACTTTTTATGACAGCATCTTCCATGCCGTATGCGATCTGGATGATGAAGAACTTTATGGATTCTGTTCCGGTTTCACTGGAAGAAGCTGCATGGATCGACGGATGCTCCAGATTCCAGGGTATTTTCAAAGTAATCCTGCCTCTGATGCTTCCGGGTGTATGTACAGTTGGTATCTACACATTCTCCGGATGCTGGGGCAACTTCTTTGTTCCGTTCATCCTGCTGTCAGCAAGTGAGAAATATCCGGCTTCTGTAATGCTGTATCAGTTCTTCAGCCAGCATTCTGTAGCTTACGGTGAACTTGCTGCATATTCAGTTATTTATACATTACCATCCATTATCCTTTATGTGATCACTCAGAAATGGATGTCCAAAGGCTTCAGTCTGTCAGGTGCAGATAAAGGCTGATAAAATAAATTAAGAATGGAAGACTAGACATGACAAGCGGATATAAAACAATAGATGCAATGATCGAGACAGTGAAAGAGAAATTCGGAAAAGAACACAAGATTTCCGTAATGTTCGAAAACTGTATTTCCAATACACTGTCCACTACAATTAAGACACTTGACGATGGTTCTGTATTCGTGATCACAGGAGATATTCCGGCTATGTGGCTGAGAGATTCCAGCTGCCAGCTCCGTCCGTTCCTTCTTTTTGCAAAGGAGGAACCGGAAATCCTGAAAATGGTCACAGGACTGATCCGGAAACAGGCAGAGTGTATTCTTACAGATGCCTATGCCAACGCTTTTAATGAAAGCGCCAACGGCAATGGTTTCCAGGATGACCGTACAGAAATGAAACCGGAACTCTGGGAGAGAAAGTATGAGATCGACTCTCTCTGCTATCCACTGCAGCTTTCCTATCTTCTGTGGAAGAATACAGGAAGTACAGAACATTTCACACAAACCTGGCTGAAAGCTGCCAGACGCGTGATCGAAGTATTTAAGACAGAACAGAATCATGAAGAAAATTCTCCATATTATTTCGAACGCAGCAACTGCATTTACACAGACACTCTTTCCAGAGAAGGAAAAGAGGAGGCAACTCTTGAGGATGCGCTGGAGAGCGGAAAAGCTTATGTGATGAAGATGGAAAATCCGCTGCTCTGGAGCGCAGAGGAACCCCATCTTTACGACCTGCTTATCGAGGTTATGGATACAGAAGGAAAGATCACGGAAGTGATTCCTCAGAGAGTTGGCTTCCGCCGTTTCGAGATGAAGGATTCCATTATGACTCTGAATGGAAAACGAATTGTCTTCAAGGGCGTGAACCGTCATGAATTCAGCTCCAGGACCGGACGGAATGTTTCCAGAGAGGAACTCATCAAAGACCTGACCACGATGAAACGGAACAACATCAATGCGATCCGTACCTGCCATTACCCGGATGCTGTGGGAATTTACGAGCTCTGCGATGAGTTTGGTATCTATATGATTGCTGAGAACAATATGGAAACCCATGGAAGCTGGGACACCGTGGGAGAAAGCAAAGACTACACCGGCGTGGTTCCGGACAACAAACCGGAATGGGAAGGCCTGCTTATGGACCGCATCAATTCCACTTATCAGCGGGATAAGAACCATCCGGCTATCCTGATCTGGTCCTGCGGAAACGAATCCTTCGGCGGAGAGGTCATCTATAAGATGTCTGAACTCTTCCGGAAGCTGGATCCGACCCGTCTGGTTCATTATGAGGGCGTCTTCAATGACCGCCGTTTCAACGATACCAGCGATATGGAAAGCCAGATGTACCCGTCTGTAGAGGCAATCAAGGAGTTCCTTGCAAAAGATGATTCTAAGCCGTTCATCTGCTGTGAATACACTCATGCGATGGGAAATTCCTGTGGTGCAATGCACAAATATACAGATCTGACCGACACAGAACCGAAGTATCAGGGTGGATTTATCTGGGACTACATTGACCAGTCTATCTATAAAAAAGACCGCTACGGCAAAGAGTTCCAAGCGTATGGCGGCGACTTCGGAGAACGTCCGACAGACTACAACTTTAGTGGAAATGGTATCGCATACGGTGGAAACAGAGATGCTTCTCCGAAGATGCAGGAAGTCAAATTTAACTACCAGAACATCACTGCAGAAGTCAGTGCAGACAGCGTAAAAGTCATCAACAAGAACCTGTTTGTGAACACAGATATTTTTGACTGCAAAGTAACTGTTGCAAAGAATGGTAAAGTGATCCGCAAGGCTTCTCTTGCAACGGCAGTTGCTCCATTAAGCGAAGAAACCTATGCACTTCCGCTCGCAAAAGAAGAGAAACCAGGCGAATATGCAGTGACTGTTTCCTTCCATCTGAAAGAAGATAAAGCATGGGCAGAAGCGGGACATGAGGTAGCTTTTGGACAGTATGTATACCAGGTTGAAGAACCGAAAAAGACCTGCCCGGAAGGTGTAAAAGTGATCCGCAGTACACACAATATCGGTGTCAGAGGAGCGCATTTTGAAGTACTTTTCTCTGTGTTGAACGGCGGTCTGGTATCTTATAAATATGCCGGAAAAGAAATGATCGAGGCAATTCCAAAGCCAAACTTCTGGCGTGCACCAACGGATAATGACTGTGGAAATCTCATGGGAATGCGCTACGGACAGTGGAAGATCGCCAGCATGTACTTAAGCCACAAAGACTTCCGTCAGGGACCATACGGCCCGGGAAATGAGCCGGAAGTAGAGGTAAATGAGAAGACTGTAAAAGTGACTTACACGTATCTCATGCCGACCACACCACTCAGCGAATGCAGACTTTCCTATGAAGTATCCGGTGATGGAAGAGTAAAGACAACCCTCAGTTATGACCCAGTCAAAGAACTTGGTGACATGCCGGAATTTGGTGTGATCTTCAAATTCAATGCAGATTATGACCGTGTGGAATGGTACGGACTTGGAGAGGCAGAGACCTATTCTGACCGTAAAAAAGGAGCAAAACTTGGCATCTATGCAAACAAAGTCGCAGACAATATTGCAAGATATATGGTTCCGCAGGAATGTGGTGCAAAAGAAGAAGTGCGCTGGGCAAAAGTAACTGACCGCAAGGGAAGAGGAATGCTCTTTGAGATGGATGAGAACAATGGTCCAATGATGTTCTCAGCACTTCCATACACTCCGCATGAGATGGAAAATGCAATGCATCCATACGAACTTCCGGAGGTTCATTACACTGTTGTACGTGTTGCAAAAGACCAGATGGGAATCGGTGGAGATGACAGCTGGGGAGCACGCACACACGAAGAATATTTACTGGAAACCGATAAAAAGATGGAATTTTCCTTTGTATTTAAAGGACTTTAAGAGGAGACAACATGGCGAAACAGATGAAATACGGACGTTACCTTCATGGTGGAGATTATAACCCGGAGCAGTGGCTTGACCGCCCGGATATCCTTCAGAAAGACATCGAATATTTCAAAAAAGCACATATCAACACTGTATCGGTAGGGATTTTTTCCTGGGCTGTTCTTGAACCGGAAGAAGGAAAATATAACTTCGACTGGCTGGAAGAGATTATCAATAATCTTTACAAAGAAGGCATCTATACCATCCTTGCAACTCCGTCAGGAGCAAGACCAAAATGGATGGCAGACAAATACGAAGAAGTCCTTCGTATGGACCCGGACAGAACAAGAAGATTTTTCGGAGGCAGACATAATCACTGCTTTACCTCTCCGGTATACAGAGAAAAAGTCCATGCGATCGATAAGAAATTAGCCGAAAGATTCGGCAAACATCCGGCAGTTATGCTGTGGCACATCTCCAACGAGTTCGGTGGAGAATGCCATTGCCCGCTGTGCCAGGCGAAGTTCAGAGAATGGCTGAAAGAAAAATATGGCACGATCGAAAACCTCAACAAGAGCTGGTGCACAACATTCTGGAGCCACATTTACAACAGCTTTGATCAGATCGAAAGCCCATCCACGAAGGGTGAAAATGAACTTCATGCACTGAAACTTGACTGGAAGCGTTTTGTCACAGATCAGACGATCGACTTTATCAAAAATGAGGTTGATGCGATTCGTGAAGGAGGTTCTGAACTGCCTGTGACCGCCAATCTGATGTATGATTTTGACGGTCTGGATTACAAAAAATTCAAAGATGTTCTTGATATTGTATCCTGGGACAACTATCCGGGATGGCACAAAAAAGAGGAATATGTCACAGCTGTTGACGCGGCAATGCAGCACGACCTGATGCGCAGCATCAAGAAAGCGCCGTTCCTTCTTATGGAATCCTGCCCGTCTGCAACGAACTGGAAACCGATCAACAAACTCAAAAAACCGGGAATGCTTCTGGCAGGTTCTCTCCAGGCAGTTGCTCACGGTTCTGACAGTGTTCTGTATTTCCAGCTTCGTCAGAGTCAGGGCGCTTCCGAGAAATTCCACGGTGCTGTGATCGATCATTACGGCAAAGAAGATACCCGTGTTTTTCGTGAAGTAACAGAGGTTGGAGAGGTTCTGGAACAGATTCAGGAGACTGTTGGAACCAACATGAAATCTCAGGTAGCCGTTCTCTATGACCGTGAAAACGACTGGGCGATCGCGGATGTACAGGGACCGAGAAACGAAGATATGCACTATCGTGAAAATGTGCAGAAAAACTACCGTGCACTGAGAGAACAGGGACTGAATGTCGACATTATTGCAATGGAACATGACCTTGCAGACTACAAAGTTCTGGCAGCTCCGATGGCATATATGTTCAAAGACGGATACGAAGAAAAACTCCGCACCTATGTAGAAAATGGAGGAACTCTGGTACTTTCCTACTGGTCCGGACTGGTAGACGGTACAGACAAATGCTTCCTTGACGGAACTCCATACGGACTGATGGACGTAACAGGAATCCGCAGTGCAGAGATCGACGCTCTTTATGACTGGGAAGAAAACCATGCGATCCCACAGGCTGGAAGCCATCTCGGAATCAGCAATGTATATTCCTGCAAGAACCTCTGCGAACTGGTTGAAGTTTCCGATGCGGAAGTGCTGTTGCGCTACGGCGAAGACTTCTATCAGGGATATCCGGTGCTGACACACAAGGCATTCGGCAAAGGCCACGTATACTATGTATGCGCGGATATGGAACTTGGATTCTATCAGGACTTCTACGGCAGAGTAGCTGCAGAAACAGGTCTGAAATCCCCGATCGAATTCATTCCGGAAGGCGTTGCCGTGACCGTAAGAGAAAGCGAAGACACCGAATACCTCTTCATCCAGAACTATGCGCGCAAGCCACAGGCTGTTCCAGTTCCGGCAGAGTATGAACTGCTCTATGGAACCGAAAGCGAAGTCATGGCACCGCTGCAGACAAGGATTTTGAAGAAACACAAATAAAAAATAAGACAGAAAAAAAGTTCCCGGCACTTTGCCAATGCCATCCTTATCTAAATGACATTGGACATTTTGCCAGGAACTTTTTTCTTATGCAGATATCAATGGATAAATATATCTCCAAATACTGACCAATTCTACTTTGACAAGCTGTTTGCATCGGATTGGGCGGGGGATTTGTTTCTCGATGCAGAAGCTATTTTAAATTCAATTCTTTAAGCAAATCTTCCTGAGAAACAGATGGCTGATAATCAGGATCGCCATTTTTATAGGCGTTCATAATTGCCTGTTCGTCGGGATCAGGCACAACTTGTTCGATATTATCAAGAGCAAAAGTGGAGAGAATCAGATCCCAGACTTTTTGCGCATCCTCTTCGCTCATAACAGTAACAGCTCCGAAAATTCGTTCTTTTATACTGGACATAGTATCACACTCCTTTATAAATCTGACCACGGTTTCCGATATCGATGATATCTATTATGATACCATTAACATTAAATAAAACTCTGAAATTTCCTACACGAAGACGATATCCGTCGGTACCTTGTAATTTCTTTATATCACCCTCCAACGGAAGTCTGGAAATGGCTGCTATCAATCTTTTCTGCGAAGGAATATCCTGGCGTTTTAAAAATTTGATTGCCTTTTTGGAATATGAAATTTGAAACAATAGAAAACCTTCCTACATAAATTATAGTCGAATCATATTCAATTTTTTATCTTATGTAGGTGTAGTTTGATTATAAAAAAAACATGAGAATACGTCAATATATATGAAATCTAATTTGGGGTAGTATTTTGTCGAAAAGTTTCTTATGCAGGCATCGCCTCCAGATGTCTAAAAAGTAGCGTATTTTTTTATGAATTCTGATAGTATTTTTATTTCCCATAGCTTTGCATAATGGAGAAAAAGAATGATATATAAAGGAGTATGGATATATGAAATTCGGAAATAGATGCTGGCTGCAGAAGGAAGGAATTGAATGTTTTGCACCGCAGGAAGCTTATTTTGTAAACAAAAATGACCATGAAGTTGTGATCTGTGCACCGACACATCATATTGCACACAGAGGCGATACCCTTGGTGGAATCAACCTTACGATCAGGGTCACAGCACCGGCGGAAGACGTGATCCGTGTGCAGACAAGCCACTATCTGGGAGTGGAAGATCACAGCCCGAAATTTGACCTGAACATGGACGAAAATCGGGCGATGGATGTAGAAGAAACAGAAGATGAGATCCTTGTAAGATCAGGAAATCTTTCCCTTCGCATCAACAAGAAAAACTGGAGCATGTCTTACGAAAGAGACGGTAAAGTCCTGACTGCAAGCAGTGGAAGAGACCTTGCCTATATGCGTACCCAGTGGACTGGTTTTGCATACGATATGGACCCGGAAGGCAAAGCTTACATGCGTCAGCAGCTTGGCATTGATGTAAATGAACATGTCTACGGACTTGGTGAGCGTTTCGGAGCACTGGTAAGAAACGGACAGTCTGTTGATATCTGGAATGAAGACGGCGGTACAAGCACTGACCAGTCCTACAAAAAAAGTTGAAAAATATCGGTTTTAAAATAAGTAAATTGTGCAAAAGGCAAAAGAAACGACATAAAAAAGTTCCTTGTTGAGAAATAGCGAAAGAAAAAGATGCAGGCAGACAGCTAAGATGTTATGATGGAGACAGAGAGTGCCATGAATAGGGTGAATCGCAACAGGCAGAAAATACTGCCGGAGAGGAACGTGACTATGAAATTTTTTCACTTATCAGATTTACATATCGGATTGAAATTAATGAACCGTGATCTGCGGGAAGATCAGGAATATATTTTGAGTAAGATCGTCGAGGCAGCAGGTCGGGAAGAGCCGGATGCGGTTGTGATTGCGGGAGACATTTATGATAAAGCCGTTCCGTCTGCCGAAGCAGTCGAAGTTTTTGACCGGTTTCTTGAAGAACTGACGGAGACTGTTCCGAATGCGGTGATCATGATGATCAGCGGAAATCACGACAGTGCGCCGAGGGTCAACTGTTTTCGAAATGTTTTGTCCAGACAGAAGGTATATATGATCGGTCAGCCACCGAGAACAAAGGCAGAATATATAGAAAAAGTCGTTCTGCATGATGCATATGGAAATGTGAATTTTTATCTGCTTCCGTTTGTAAAACCATCTATGGTCAAACAGGTCGTGGGGGTGGACGAGAATGGAAATAATCTTTCTTATAATGAAACCCTGCACAGACTGATCGGGCGTGAGGAAATTGATGAGAATGACAGAAATGTACTCGTCAGCCACCAGTTTTATCTTCCTGTCGGCGAGAAAGCAGATGAGATCGAGCGAATGGAATCAGAGATCTGCACGGTAGGAAATATCGATGAAATTTCCGCAGATGTGTTGGAGATTTTTGATTATGCGGCGCTTGGACATATCCACAAACCAATGAAAGCTGGCAGCGAAAACTGGCGTTATTGCGGAACACCTCTCGCCTGCTCTGTGAGTGAAGCACAGCAGCAGAAAGGGATCATAATGGTAGAAATGGGCGCAAAAGGCGAAGTCAAAACAACAGTCTTACCACTTGAACCACTGCGTCAGGTGAAGGTTGTAAAGGGAACACTGGAAGAGGTCCTGGAAGAATCCTGTGCAGATTATGTAACAGTCATTCTGACAGATAAAGCAGATCTTGACGTGATCGATATGCAGGAGCGCATCCGGCTGGTATTTCCGAATCTGCTGGAGATCCGAAGGGAAAATCTGAGAAAAGCTGATTATACTAGAACGTTACAGACGGAAGAACTGCTTGACCCTTATGAGTTATGCTGCTCTTTTCTAAAAGATCTGGATGAGGAAGAGAAGACGATCCTGCAGGATGTACTTCACACGGTTCAGGGGGTGAAATAGATGAAACCTTTACGCTTAGAAATGCAGGCATTTGGCTCTTATGGTAAGGAAACAGTGATCGATTTTGAGAAAGTAAACCAGAATCTTTTTCTTATTACAGGAGATACTGGAGCGGGGAAAACGACTATTTTTGATGCGATCGTATTTGCTTTATATGGGGAGGCAAGTTCTTCGACAAATAAGAAAGACGGCGTTGTTTTGCAGAGTCAGTATGTGGATTTTGCGCAGGAACCGTTTGTGGAACTTGTCTTTGCAGAGGGACAGGGCGAGACCAGGGAAGTGTATACCGTGCGCCGCGTTCCGAGACATCTCAAGACGATCACCAGAGGTGCGGCGAAGGGAAAACAGAGAGAAGTTACGGGATCTGTAAGTCTCATTATGCCGGATGGGACTGAATATCCGTCCAAAGAAACTGACCGGAAATTACAGGAGATCACAGGACTTACGAAGGGGCAGTTTATGCAGGTTGCGATGATCGCACAGGGTGAATTTATGGAGCTTCTGCGGGCAAGATCCGATGACAAAAAAGTGATCTTCCGGAAGCTTTTTAATACAGAAATGTACCAGGAGATCGTGGCAGAACTGGGTAATCGGAAGCGTGCAAAAGAGAAAGAGATCGCTGTTTTGAAAACACAGTGTCAGAGCGAAGTGAGCAGGATCCGCATACCTGAAATATACGGATCAGAGATACTCAAACAGTTGAAAAAACAACTTGAAGAAGGTGAGATGACACGTCTCACAAATTTCCTGAAAGAGCTGGAAATACTATGTGACTGGCTGGGAAAACATACCCGCGAGGCGGAAAAAGAATACCAGGAAGCGGCTAAAAAAAGAGATGAAAAAAGAGAGGCATATACAAGGGCAGAAGAACTTCTGAAGTGGTTTGTACAGCTCGAAGATGCGGAACAGAAACTGCAGGAATATGCATCTGATGAAGGCAGAATAAAGGAGATGCAGGGGCTGCTCGGACGTATCAGAGATACCTGGGAGATCAGGGAAAACTATATGCTTCTGAGTGATGCCCAGAAACATCTGAGAGATCTGGAAAAAGCACTGCTGAGTCAGGAAAAACGCCTGCCAATGCTGAAAAACGCGCGGGAAGCAGCCGAAAGTACTGAAGAACAGGCGAAGCAGACATACGATCAGGAGCTGCAGAATCACAGCAGAATATCTGAGAAAGTACAGAAGTCATTAGAGGTTTTGGCGCAGATAAAAAACCTTTCTATACAGACAGAAACAGACAGAAAAAGTTACAACGAAGCGACCAGAAAAACGCAGAAAACACAGCAGCAGCAGGAAACTCTGGAGCAGAAAGCTGAACAGTGGAAAATACAGAGTGAAGAGCTGGCAGAAGTGGACAAAAAACTGGCAGTTGCGGAGGGGAAAAAGGAAGAAGCAGATGCTGTTTCGCAGGAAATTTCTGACGTTCGAACACTTGGAAATCAGGCAGAGCAGTGCCGCAAAAAAGCGATCAAAGCAAGAGAAGATTATGTCAGAATAACAGAAGATTATAATGCGGTAAATACAAAATATGAGAGTATGAGACAGCGTTTTTTGAACGCACAGGCAGGTTTTCTTGCGGAAGAACTGGAACCGGGAAAACCATGTCCCGTATGTGGCTCGACAGAACATCCGAATCCACATAAAAGGGCTGTGGAATATGTGGATATCTCCGAAGAAAAACTCCAGAATATGCAGATAAATGTGGATAAACTTCGCAAAAAGCAGGAGAAATCGGCAGGAGATGTCGCGGCGGCAAGAGCAGAATATGAGACACGAAAAACGACCTACATTGGCAGTGTACGAAAACTTCAGGAACGTCTGGGAAAAAGTATTTCTTCTATAACAGAGCAGTCGAGTGTGACAGAAATGGACCATGTGCTGGAGAACTGGAAGCAGCAGCTGGAAGAAGAACTGAACAAGTTAAAGAAAGATGCGAAACTTCTGGCGAAACTCCGTGAGGCACTTCAGAATATAGAAGAACAGAGACGAAAACTTCGGGAAACGTATACTCAATATATGACAGAAGAAAAAGAAGCGGCAGAAAAACTGGCAGGCAGTGAGGCTACATTGAAAAATCTGAAAAATTCTGCAGAATTTCAGACAGAAGAAGCGGCAAAGGCAGCTTTGCATCAGGCAGTGAGCAGCAAACAGCGTGCGGAGGAAACATATCAGAAGGCTTCGGCAGAAGCAAAAGAAGCTGTGAATTCGCAAAAGCAGGCAGAGACACTGATCGGCCGTTATCAACAGGAAATTCCGACACAGAAACAGTGCGTGGAAGAACGAAAAACTTCTTATATAGAAATAATGAGCACGAAGCAGATGGCGGAAAAAGAATGGAAAGAACTTGCAGAGGCTTACAGCCGTGAGGCGGCAGAAGAATTTCAGAAAACAGTTAATACTTATTATGAAAAGAAAGCGGCACAGCAGGCAAGGAGGGATTCTGCAAAGAATGCAGTTGGGAAGGCTGGACGGCCAGTCCTGGAAGAAATTCAGAAGGAAAGAGATCTGGCCGAGACAGAATATCTGGAAGCAGAAAAGATTTATAATCAACTGCGTATGGACAGCAAAGACGATGGAGAGATTTTGGCTGCTCTTTCATCCAGACTGGAAGAACGAAAGGCAGTTGTGGAGGAACATGCCCGGATCGATGCTCTGTATCGGATGACATCAGGAAATGTAAGTGGAGCACGTATGGATCTGGAAACGTATGTCCAGAGATATTATCTGGAGAGGATCCTTTATGCGGCGAACCGACGTTTTCAGGAGATGTCTGCAGGGCAGTTTGAATTTCGAATGTATGACTTGGAAAAAGCAGGCGAAGGTAAAAATCGCGGACTGGATCTGATGGTATATTCTACAGTCACCGGCAAAGAACGGGAAGTGCGGACACTTTCCGGAGGGGAATCTTTTATGGCGGCATTATCACTCGCACTTGGAATGGCAGATCAGATCCAGGAAAGTTCTGCGGCGGTCAATCTGGATATGATGTTTATAGATGAAGGCTTTGGTTCGCTGGATGAGCACTCACGCAACCAGGCGGTAAAAGTCCTTCAGGAGATGGCAGAGGGATCAAGACTGATCGGAATCATTTCCCATGTGACAGAACTTAAACAGGAGATAGAAGATCAGCTGATCGTAAACAAAGATGAAAATGGAAGCCGTGTAAGATGGCAGATCAGTTAAGGAAGAAAGAATGACAGAAAATACATTGGAAAAGCTGGCACAGCTTCTGGAACAGGATCAGTTTGAGTTGATTTTTTCAGAAAGCGGAGCTGGCAGAGGACAGGATATACGGCTGGTATACCTGATGAATGATGCTGTGGAGAGCTTTCTGGTCTTCCGGGATGCCCGGATGACAGGCGAATATCATGCGGAGTATGAGGGAGAACTGGAAGCATCTCTGAACAAACAGGGTGAGGAATTTGTGCTGGTGGTGAAACAGGGAAAGACGGTCTTGACGTTGTTTTTTGAAGAGATGGATCTGGAAGTGTATCTGTATGAATATGCATACACCGGACATTTCTGGGTTAAGGGATATGAATATCTGAGGCAGCTCGAATACAGGCTTGCGATTCTGAGAGATAAGTACGATTATCTTGGCGAAGAATACTGCACTGAGGAAGAAAAACGTCTGGCGGCACTTGTAGAGTTTCCTCCATTAAATTATTGCTGCTATCCGGCAGTTCCTGAAAAGTATATCGTGCCGCGGGAGGATCCCTGGGTTCCGTCGGAGGAAGCCATTACTTATATGAAAGAACTCTCTGCGGAGTGCGGAGATATTTCTCTCGAAAAAAAGCTGGAAACATATCGGAAACATCCGACAAAATTCCGGGCAAAAAGAATTGCAGCCATGCTTCATAAAAAGAAACATGCTGCAGTTGTGGATCTGCTGACACGGAGACTGCGGGAAGCAACAGCGGAGTATCCACGGCGTTTTCTTGGGGATGAGCTGGAACGGAAATATGAGAAGATGCTGAAAATGGCGAGAAAAAGACAGCAGGAATTGGAGGAACAGGGATATAAGTCAGATATTCTGAGAGAAGAGCCTTTTACGATCGCGCGAGATTCGCTGGGGTATAAAGTGTATCTTATGATATGGAAAGAAAAAAGGGGCGACGTGGTGGTGGAAGTCGAAGAATATGCCTGTAAATAAAAGCCAGGGGGACGGGTATTGTACCTGCCCCTCCGGCTTTTTTGTTGCATTGCATATCGAGGAGGTGCCAGTGGCCAGTGGCAAGTCCGCTGATTTACTCGTTTTTCATCTGTGAGAGTTCCCTTCTTGCAAACACGACTGCGAGTACAAAAGCCGCCGCATCAGCAATTGGCCCTGCGTACATTACGCCGTCAATTCCCATAAACTTCGGAAAGATCACAACAAGTGGAAGCAGGAAGATCACCTGTCTCGTAAGGGACATGATAATACCAAGTCCTGCTTTTCCTATAGAAGTAAAAAATCCTGCGGACATTGGCTGAATGCCATTTGCAAAAGTGAGAAGCATAAAGATCCTCAGATAATTTTCCGCAAATTTAAAGTACAGATCACTTCCGCCGCCAAACATTCCCACGATCTGATGAGGGAAAAACTGAAAGCACAGGAAAAAGATCACTGCAATGATCGTACAGGCGGTGGCTGAATATTTATATGTCTGTCGAACGCGGTCAAATTTTCGTGCACCGTAGTTAAAGCCCCAGATTGGCTGTGCACCCTGAGCGATTCCGATACAGATTGCCAGGAAGACCATATTTACTTTGGATACGATTCCGACGCATGCGATTGGAATATCACTTCCATAAACAGAAATTGATCCATAATAGCGAAGGATATTGTTCATTACGATCTGAACAGCTGCAATTGCGATCTGATTGATGCAGGAAGCCATTCCAAGTGAAGTGATCGCTTTGAGGTGGTACATTTGTGGCTTTAGCATTTTGCGGTCCAGATACATTTTGCGGAATTTTGTAAAATAAAGCAGGACCAGAAATGCAGATACAATCTGACCGATCACAGTTGCCCAGGCGCCACCTTTGATGCCCCATTTGAAACCAAAGATAAATAACGGGTCCAGGATGGTGTTGATGACTGCTCCGGTAAGGGTGCAGGTCATGGAATAAGTAGGACTGCGGTCAGCACGGATCAGATGATTTCCGCCGACGGATAAAATAAAGAACGGAAGACCGATCGCAATGATGCTTACATAATCTGTTGCATAAGGCATAACAGTATCCGTCGCGCCAAAAAAGATAAGCAGCGGACGCAGGAAAATCAGAATGACTGCGGCAATGGATACTCCGGTGATGACCAGTGTGGAAAGTGCGCTTCCGGCGATCTCGCTTGCTTTGTGCTCATTACCTGCGCCCATTTCCAGATTATAGTTGGATGCACCACCGATTCCCAGAAGCAGAGCGGCAGCAGTTGAGATCGTCGTAACCGGGAATGCAATATTGGTAGCGGCATTTCCAAGCATGCCGACACCCTGACCGATAAAGATCTGGTCTACTATATTATAGAGAGCATTGACCAGCATACTGATAATGGCAGGGACTGCAAATTTGGCAAGAAGACTGCCAACAGGGGCAGAACCCAGTGGATTTGCTGCGGTTGATGTTGAAGGGGGTGATTGCTGTTTCAAGATAAAAACCTCTTTCTTCTATAGTAATGTGATATGTTTGCCCCATTTTGGGGAGATACTATCAAGTATAACACAAAAAAAGAAAAAAAGTGAAAAAAGGTGTTGACATATTGGTTTTATAGTGGTATTCTAATTGAGCTGTCACGAAGAATTGTTTCTTCTGAATAAACAACTTAAACAATTTCAAAA
>OLRG01002055.1_pt1 | contig 14953 bp, 12 predicted proteins | sample 1672331 | NCBI WGS metagenome assembly OLRG01 (sample SAMEA3136672, study PRJEB25190) | human gut metagenome
ATACATCAGAAAGTCCTGTACGATATTTTTTTATGAAAAAGTTGTAAAGTGGTGTATTAATAGAAACATTATGGAATGTAAAGTTAATTAGAATTTTACGATTAGATTCTGCATTAAGCGTATTAATAGAAACATTATGGAATGTAAAGATGAACGGTAATTTTTATGTCTGCATTTGCTTTCAGTATTAATAGAAACATTATGGAATGTAAAGTCCCTTACTATGATGAGGAAACTACAGCAATCACTGTATTAATAGAAACATTATGGAATGTAAAGGTTGAAATTGTACTTTTATCTGTTCTTTATGCCACAGTATTAATAGAAACATTATGGAATGTAAAGAAAGGTCTTGCTCATAGTTCTTCTGATGCAACAATTGTATTAATAGAAACATTATGGAATGTAAAGTCTCAAACAACCTACAATAAATGGGTAGGTGCAACCACGTATTAATAGAAACATTATGGAATGTAAAGTAATCTTAATCTCCTTTATATTAAATTGTAATTTTTGTATTAATAGAAACATTATGGAATGTAAAGACATGTCCATATCCTGTTCAATATCTTCCAGAGTCCGTATTAATAGAAACATTATGGAATGTAAAGAGTGAGGACCACATGGTACTTGCTAATGCGAGCGCTGTATTAATAGAAACATTATGGAATGTAAAGGTGCATCTACATAAGCCTGGGTGCCATCATCATCAAGTATTAATAGAAACATTATGGAATGTAAAGTTATTCAAAAGAGAGATTTCGGAACGCATTGCCTCGTATTAATAGAAACATTATGGAATGTAAAGTTACCATACTGGATATATAGCTTGTCCATGCTTCGGTATTAATAGAAACATTATGGAATGTAAAGTCAAAACAATATATCCACTTCCTACAAGTACTGACGTATTAATAGAAACATTATGGAATGTAAAGAAGCTAAGTCCAGTCGCATTTTTCAAGTCTCCCTTGTATTAATAGAAACATTATGGAATGTAAAGTATCTCCTCCGGCTTCACGTTTCTTCATTTCCTCCGTATTAATAGAAACATTATGGAATGTAAAGATGCATTGCGCTTACTTTATAAGTAGTTGCAGTTGGTATTAATAGAAACATTATGGAATGTAAAGTTTAATGCTGGCGAGAACGCTTTCACCGCATCAGGTATTAATAGAAACATTATGGAATGTAAAGATTAATCTCTACCGAAAAGATGAAAACGGAGACATAGTATTAATAGAAACATTATGGAATGTAAAGGCGGAAGATCACAGAAGAAGCTGGCGGTACGTTCCAGTATTAATAGAAACATTATGGAATGTAAAGATACATCATGAAAGGGATTCTGTTGGGGTTGGATCCGTATTAATAGAAACATTATGGAATGTAAAGTTTGATGAGGTCTTAATTGAATCTATGCAGGAAACAGTATTAATAGAAACATTATGGAATGTAAAGGCAGAATAACAATGGCATCCTGTGGGTATCTGGCGGTATTAATAGAAACATTATGGAATGTAAAGACTGTTACAACAGCATCTATATCTTCCTCTAGTGAGTATTAATAGAAACATTATGGAATGTAAAGACCGGAGTATACACTCTGTCAGTGCTAGGGTGGTTTGTGTATTAATAGAAACATTATGGAATGTAAAGAAAGTATACGCAGAAATTTTACAAGACGGCTCTATCGTATTAATAGAAACATTATGGAATGTAAAGTTCTGCGATATAATCCTCATAGTTCTCGCCTCGTTGTATTAATAGAAACATTATGGAATGTAAAGTTGTAGACGACGGTTCACGTAAATCAAAAGTAGCAGTATTAATAGAAACATTATGGAATGTAAAGATAGATAATTGACGAATACGATATACACTCTATACGTATTAATAGAAACATTATGGAATGTAAAGCATTTCCCACAGGTTATGTCCGTGGCACATGGACGTATGTATTAATAGAAACATTATGGAATGTAAAGACAAATTTTATGCAAAATGACAACATCGAAAACCTTGTATTAATAGAAACATTATGGAATGTAAAGATATAATAAGGAAGAAAACGTCAACCGCGACAGAAGTATTAATAGAAACATTATGGAATGTAAAGGACGTTCTCCGTGAGCTTTCTTCGAACGGATTCCAGGTATTAATAGAAACATTATGGAATGTAAAGGAATTAATGAATCACGTTCTGCGATTCTCCGAAGGCTGTATTAATAGAAACATTATGGAATGTAAAGCTGGAAAGAAGCAACAGCCGGTAAATACGAAGCATACGTATTAATAGAAACATTATGGAATGTAAAGTGTAATGACTGGGGCAGTTGGGTATACGCAAGCCAGTATTAATAGAAACATTATGGAATGTAAAGTAGAAATCAGGAGGTTTGAAATGGGTCTTTTTGGTGTATTAATAGAAACATTATGGAATGTAAAGAAAATCCTCTCTCCGGACTGGTTTTCTGTAAAAAATGGTATTAATAGAAACATTATGGAATGTAAAGTACGTTACAAAGGGAATTAGTTATGTACAGAAATTTGTATTAATAGAAACATTATGGAATGTAAAGTGACTTACCTCCTCACAATACGGACACGGCTTCTCGTATTAATAGAAACATTATGGAATGTAAAGACTGGTGCAAAAGGATTTAAAGTATCATCAGACGGCGTATTAATAGAAACATTATGGAATGTAAAGAGAATTTCCGATATAACTTTAATATCTACAGGCTTAGTATTAATAGAAACATTATGGAATGTAAAGACCGTCCACCTGATTCAGCACAAGCTTTTGATGTGGGTATTAATAGAAACATTATGGAATGTAAAGACTTTTTATAAGTATTTTTCTTGCTCTTGCTTTTAGTATTAATAGAAACATTATGGAATGTAAAGAGAGATAATGGCGTTCCGATTTACTGGGACTACCAGGTATTAATAGAAACATTATGGAATGTAAAGGATTCCAATCCGAACAGGATCGCTGCCAGATCTTTGTATTAATAGAAACATTATGGAATGTAAAGCTGGTTCCTACCATTCTGAAAATTTTATGTCCGTGTATTAATAGAAACATTATGGAATGTAAAGGCAGGAGCATATTGCAGAATATGAGATTGCAAGCGCGTATTAATAGAAACATTATGGAATGTAAAGAAGATTAGGAGATTTCGGCATGAACTCTTCAACAAGTATTAATAGAAACATTATTGTGAACTTCCACTGATTTGTACAACTAAATATATAAATACCCCATAATTTCAAGCTTTTTGGGGAATATGGTGTAATTTTATTAATGCGTATTTACGACTACTGGTTCACCTATATTTCCACAGAAAATCCAGTATTTATGCTGGTAAATCGATTTTAGTCGTAAATTTACTGGAAGTTCACAATCCATCAGTTTGAGAACTGTATGAATAGATGTTGGGGTCAAAAGTCCCCAACAATGATGCCAACGGATTGTTTCGTGCTACGCACTCCCACAATCCTACCCGCTATTCGCATATCATGGTGCTTACGCCCCACTTTTATGCTCATATCGGGGCGGGTCTCAAGGTCATTCTACCACCAGTGTGCAAGCACACGTGCTTTCAGACCTTTTGACCCTGACATCATGAATATAGATTATCACAATATCTACTCAAAAAATTTTTCCGTGTAACTATTTCGTATGTTAAAGTAACTTTTATTTCAATAAGCTATAACGAATACATTGGAAGCCTCATGGAGCAGGGCGAAATTAAAAGGAACTCTCGCAAAATTTGATTGTTCTGGAAAGTGCTATACTTAGTTATGTTTCCGAAAAGAGGGTTTTCAAATAACAGTTTGTAAGGAATAACTCCGAGCAGGAATATTCAAAAGCACCCATACATAAACACACCATAGCGAGTACATAGATTTTATAAATGAAATAAATGAAATTTCAGATACTAGACTTGAACGATTCAAATACCTGAGATATAATATTGCTAATTGAATAGTAACAGCTATCCTCCTCTACTACTTTTTCTTAATTAAAGTCTGTGTAAAATGATTTTGACTATAGATGTAAAACAAACTTGATAGTATTTTTGCGGAAATGTGTTATTATAATGCTATAAAAAAGAAAGGAATATATACGATGCATATAAGCAAACGACTAAAAGAACTAAGAATTGAAAATAATTTTAGCCAAGAGAAACTTGCCGAGATTCTTAATGTTTCCAGACAAACAATTTCAAATTGGGAAAATGAAAGGAGCTATCCGGACGTTCATAATTTAATTATGCTATGTGACATTTATTCCGTTTCTTTGAATACCCTTATGAAAGGAGATATCGAAATAATGAAAAAAGAACTGTCGAACACAAACCCGCACAACTCCCCCAAAGATGCAATACAGCTTATTCAGAGCGGATTCGTTATGATTATCGGACTACTTGTTGCCGTAATTGGTCTTATTGTTTTACTAAATAATGGAAGTCCAATCTGGGGATATGGATTGATAATTACTGGTGCGATTCTTGCTTGTTTTTTTGCCTTTTACGCTGATTATCTTAAACGCAAAAACAAGATAAAGACATATAAAGAATTAACCGATTTTTACGATTATTCTATGAAGTTATTAACTAAAGAAAATCATTAAACAATTAATAAAGAGTCACAGAATATTTGTTCTTTTTGAATAGTACAGACGTCTTCAAATTGCTGAACGACCACCTGTACTGTAATTAGCAGGCAACCTGAGACTTCGTAGACGGTCAACAAAAGCCGTATTAAACAGACACATGTTCCAGCTATAAAAAAGATATCTTCTTGAAAAAGTAGATATCTTTTTTATTATTGAAGAACCATTATGGATTGCAAAAGAGTATTGAAACTTCACTACGTAATCACCTCAGCAACCTTGAAATCGCAGAAGTATGTAGCACTTGCAGCAGAATGCCAGTTAATACACTAATTTTGCAATGTCGCAGTTGGTAATACATTCTGAAAAGTCTATCGCATCTTACTCATATAAAGAGCCTTTCATGGTCCAAACACTGTTGTTTTCCGCACCTGAAAGGTTGCACTGTATGACCGGAATGACTACTCATAATCACTGTATAACATGCTCTTATTGTTATTTTTCCTATCGCTGAAACTAAAGCAAGATTCGCCCAAGTAACTCAAAACCCACTTTGTGGATTTTGGTTACGGGCAATCTTGATGGGGATTCCGTTTCCCCATTCCCTCGGTTTCTTACACAGCAAGCTGTGTTTTTCGGCTTCTATATAGAATATAGTCGCAGCGTGATGGTTTCCATCACGAGAAAGGATAAAACATGGCAAGACCAAAAAAGCAAAAGGAACTGAAACGAAATCATCACATCATGCTCCGTCTTAATGATACGGAATATGATATTGTCACAGAAAATGCCCAAACAGCTAATCTGCCTGTAGCGGAATATGCACGTAAGCAAGTGATGAACCAGCGTATTACGATGAAATATGAAGTAGTGGCTGATGTGCCGGAACTGAAAAAACTGATTTCTGAATTTGGAAAGATAGGCAGTAACCTGAACCAGATTGCAAAATATTTTAATCAGGGTGGAATCCATTCACAGGAAATGAGGGCAGCAATTAACCAGTGTATTACCGAACTTTATGAGATGAAATATAAAGTGACCAAAATGGCAGGAGTTTTTCATGGCGATACTGAAACACATAGCAAGTAAAAATGCCGATTACGGAGAGGCACAGCGGTATTTGATTTTTCAATATGATGAATCCACAAAGAAACCGCTGCTTGATGAGAACGGACATCTGCAGCCTCGTGAAGAATATTATCTGGACGGAATCAACTGTGATCCCTTTACCTTTGATACGGAATGTATGGAACTAAATGCAGCTTACCATAAAAACCAAAATTATAATGAAATTAAATCGCACCATTATATTCTCAGCTTTGATCCGAATGACAAGGATGAGCATGGATTAACAGGAGAACGTGCCCAACAGTTAGGTCTGGAATATGCAAAAAAGAATTTTCCCGGACATCAGGCTCTCGTCTGCACACATACAGACGGACACAATGGAAGTGGCAATATTCATGTACATATTGTAATCAACAGCCTGCGGAAATTTGATGTAGAACGTCAGGACTTTATGGAACGTCCCTGTGATTCCCTTGCAGGGAACAAACATCATCTAACAAAAAAATATCTGATTCATCTCAAGCAGGAAGTGATGGATATGTGCCGCCGGGAAAATCTGAATCAGGTGGATTTGCTGACTCCTGCCGAAAGGAAAATTACTGAAAAAGAATATTGGGCAAACCGCAAAGGGCAGGAAAAACTTGATACGAAAAATCAACGTATGATTGCCGATGGCGTCACTCCCCGTAATACTAAATTCCAGACACAGAAACAATTTTTACGGGACTCCATTGATAGTGCCGTTTCATCAGCGCATACTCTGGAAGAATTTCAAAAGATTCTTTCTGAAAAGTATGGGATACTTATAAAAGAAAGCAGAGGACGATTCAGTTATCTCCATCCGGAACGTACTAAACCGATTACCGGAAGAAATCTGGGAACCCATTATGAAAAGAATTATCTTCTGCAGGTAATAGGAAATAATGTAAAATGTCACGATGAAGAGGTTGTAACTCCCGTTCCGAAAGCCGCCATACCTGCACCGGAAATGTATGCTGCTCAAAATAGTTCCATTCCACATGAAACTGCGTTTGCCATTCTTTTTATAAAATCAGATTTACATTTGGTTACGGATTTGCAAAACTGTGTAAAAGCTCAGCAGAATGCCGCCTACGCCAGAAAAGTAAAACTGTCCAATCTGAAAGAAATGGCAAAAACGGTAGCCTATGTTCAGGAACATGGTTACGATTCTCTCGATGCTCTGGAAACTTCCTTTTCATCTGTAAAAGAGCATACAGACACTTTCCGAAAAAATCTAAAATCAACGGAAAGAGACTTACGGGAAATCAACGAACAGCTTCACTACACAGGACAGTACCTTGCGAATAAAGCTATCTATACTAAATTTTGTCAGAGTAAAAATAAGGGTGTTTTCCGTAAAGAGCATTCCGCTGAAATTGCACTTTATGAAACTGCCCGGAAATTCCTGAAGGAGAAATCCGGCAATATAAAACTCCCTTCTATGAAATTGCTGAAAGAAAAGAAAGAAGAATTGTTAAAACAGAAAAAGTCAGCCCAAGAGCAGTATCAATATTATCGAGATTATCAAAAAGAATTGAATACGGTTCGTTCTAATATAAATTCTATTCTAGGAAAAGAATATCCTCACCAAAAAACTCATACAAAAGAACAGACTCTCACGTAATATTGGAATTATACAATGCTTTCAGATACCTTGTTTCAAATGAGTTGCTCTTGATAATTCAGGTATAATATGGTATGTTGATTGAAAGAAATATGAGAAAAGGATAGAATTACATGAATATTGATCTGAATAAAGTACAAAGATTTTTAGACTGGCTCAAAACACAGCTCTATTTAGATACGTTGGTTGTAAACGCAAGCAGACGAGTTGTAAAACGTGGACAAGTATATCGTTGCAATTTCGGTATGGGGATCGGAAGTGAAATGCAAAAAGAACGACCTGCTGTTATTGTACAAAATAGCATCGGAAATTTAAAATCTGGGAATACTATCGTGATTCCCATTACACATGATACAAGCACTTTACCTTGTGTTGCTGTCATTACCACACAATATGAAGCAGATGGTACAACTACCAAACTGGACGGACAGGCAAATGCCTCAAATATCATGTGTGTAAGTAAATCCCGTTTGGGTACATATATCTGTGATTTACCTGCCAGTGATATGAAGAAAGTTGACGAAGCTCTTGCAAAAACAATGGGGCTGATTGGTTACTATGCAGACTTAAATAAAAAGCTTTCTGATAAACTTACATATATTTCCAAAATTAAAGCAGAACGAAATACTGCACAAGATACATTAAAAGAAATTTATTCTGTTTTGGGTCTTGAAGAAACAGGCGATACAACCGAATTACTGGATTATTTAAAAAACCATATTGACACAAAACAATAAATCATGTACTATATAAGTACAAAGAAATCCCTTTCCGGTGTGTTGGGGACATTACCAAATTTTCAAAGGAAAGGGACTCAGGGTGAGTTCCTTTTTGCTACATATTTTATTTTTAATTAACATATGATAAGAACACAAAGTAGCTTTGGATCGGATATCCAAAGTTTTACCGGAGAAGGGAATCCGTTGAACGGTTTTCCCTTCTCTGTTTTTATAAAACGTTACAACCTTTATTTCCGTCTGCGCTCCATATCTTCCGCCACTGCCATCTGCGGTACTTCCTTTCCGCTTCGTTTTGCAATCTCTGCCTGTTTTTGGTGCAGCTTTACCAATACCGATGTCCTGGTCTTTTTCGGAGGCATATTGTTCCGTCTGCCGTCAATCATATTGTAGTTTTGTTCTTCACTGATTTCCGAACTGCGGAGATATTCCCCATTTTCCATATACTTCTGCCAGTTTTCAAGCGGCGGCTTTTCCTCTGGCTTCTGCACAGGCTTTGGCGGGTGCAGATACTCTCTGATCTGCTGCTTTGCGTTCTCATCAAAGCCGTTCCGGTTATCCTCCGCCACAATTTTCCCTTCTGCATCCAGTATCACATAGGCAGCATTCCTGCCGTATTCCATATGTTCCATAAGAAAAAATTCCCTGCCGTCTATAATCAGGGTGTCCAGCACCAGCCAGCTTCCTGCTTTGCCTTCAATATGAAAATTCGTAGTTTCAAAGGTAAGCAGCGCCCCGGATGAGCCAATGCGGATAAAACCTGCAATGACGGTAAAACCTTCTTTTTCTACATAGTAAGCGGTAATCTCGCCCTCTCGGTTCAAAACCAGCACATCACTGACACTGAGGGAATGACCGTCGAAGCTTTTCGGTATTTTCTTTTGCAGGCGTTCTCTTATGTTTTCGGGAGTATCCTGCCGCTGCATTTTGCCAAGATACACCTCCCTGTAATATTCGTACCGCACCTGAATCCCGCTTTGCTGCAGTTTTTCATAAGACCGGAAACGCATCTGTCTCGTCTCCGGCCCGTTTTTTAACTGATATACCGCAAACTGGTTTATATCCATTCCTTATCCTCCAAAAGTTCTGTCAAATACGGGGTTAAATCCATTTTGGAAAATTCCTCCTCTGTCAGATGTTCCATCTTCTCCAATGTCCCCTTTACAAGAGCAGTCATCTCTGTATCCTGCTTCAAAAACGGAAGTATCTTTTTCATCTCTTCCTTCGTCTGTTCGCAAGTATCCTCCTGACAAATCGCCATAAGAAGGCATTCATCCTGTTCAAATTTTTTCATCATAATTCCGGTTCTCCTTTTCTGCGTCCCTGTGTTTTCTGTTCTGTCTGTCCTGTCTCCTGCGCTTTCAGCTTCGCCTGCCGTTCCCTGAGCGCCTGTAAGACAGACTGTTTCTTCCCTTTACCCTTGGCTGTCTGTATGTCCGCTTTCGGTGCTTTTTCAGCCGTTTTCTCCAGCTCCAAAGGCTTTTCTTTTTCCGGTTCCGTCAGTTCCTTCTCTTTCCATTTATCTAAAATTTTCTCCATATCCACGATAGCCTGCTGTACCAGCGGACTGTCCCGGTAATGCGGGATTTCATTAATAAATTCCGTCTGCATTTTTCCCGCCGTCATCAGTTCATATGTCCCGTCATAGATACTGCCGTCCTCCAGACGGAAACCAATCCCTTTGATCCCGTTCATCCGGTCTGCCGGGATGGTCTGGTACAGTTCTGCCGCTTCCTGAAGGCTCAAATCTTCATGATATTCTCCAAGAATGTGAAACTCTGTACACTCTGCCACATAAAAGCTGATTTTGGGTTCCGGTTCTTTTCCATCAGAAGCAGATAAGGAATGTCTCGCTTCTTCTATCTCTTCCTGTGCCGCTTTTTCTGTTTTCTCCTGCAGTTCTTCACAGTCTATACGTGTACAGTCCTCCAGCGCATAACCCTCTTCTGCAAGAAGATCCCCCGCAGCTTCCTCGATTGTCATATCATCGCTGTCCTCATAAATGCCGCCGTCTATCTCCCGGTAATCCATACCATAAAATGTATAATCATAACCGCCTTCTGTATCCTGGATAAACAAAAATCGGTCTTCCGCCTGATATGCAAGTTCTGTCTCCTGACCAGAAAGATTCCATATATCATTTTGTCCCATTTCCTGTTCATGGTTCATCTCCTGCCCTGCTTTACGGAACAAATTTACAAATCCATCCAATACTGCCGGATGGCTGTTTACAATATAATCTGCATTCAAGTCTGTTCCCCTGCTGACATTCTCCGGTATTTGAATCGTTTCTGCCCATGCTTTATTGTCTCTGGAATATCTGCCGTCATAAGAATGCTTCTGTATCGTGTTTGCAAGCACAAAGGAAATTCTCTCTGCACCATATGCCTCCAATACCTTTTCTGCAGTTTCCTGTGCAAGATGCATCCCATCAAAATTTTCCTTAATTGCTTCTTCAATGGCATTTTTACAGTCTAAATTCAGCTTTCTGGAATCCAGATAATCATCCGCAGCGCCATGTTCCATCGCATAGGATAATGTGTGAGGATAAACGGGCGGATAATTTTTCTCCAAAGATGTACCCTGTTCGCTCTCCGGGTGTTCCGGTTCCCACGTCATCCCTTTTTCCGCAAGATACTCCTGAATTGCTTCCATTGCACCCTTATCAAAACCATTCTCCAATTCCTGCGCCACCAGTTCGCCGTCTGCATTGACAATGACAGCCGCAACCGAATCACCATATTCATTGTTTTTCATAAGATAAAATATCTCATCCTTGATTTCCCGTACATCAGCGGTATGCCAAAGACCGTCATGCTGCTCAATCTCAATTCCGGAAGTATCCAGTGTTACAGCGGAATCTTCTCTTTTATGGTTCATTTTTACTTCATGCTGACGCTGCAGGATAAAGTCCGGTAATTCTGCAAATCCCATACTGTCCACATAATATGCCTTTGCACTGCCCCCGTTTGTCAAAACAACTACATCACTGACAGAAAGTGAATGTCCCTCATATCCTGCCGGATGGTTGATATTAAACCGTTCATACAGTCCCTCTAGAGTTTCTCCTTCTGACAGCTTTCCTCCATAGACCAGACGGTAATCTTCTGCATTTATTTTTAAATTATGGGCAGTCACAAAATCCATTCCCATAAAACGGTAATCTCTTCCTTTTTCAGAATCACCAAGCTGATAAATGGCATACCGCTCTTCCTTACCGGACAGATATAGATTTTCATTTGCCCGTCCGATGGCATTTTCCATTTTTTCCTGTTCTATGTTCAGGTCTATGGCATTCATTTTTTCCTGATACTCCGCAAGTGTCACCATCTCGCCTGTGAAATTCAGTTCATCTCCAAGCCGGAAATATCCCTGTTCTGGGAGGGAAAGCGGAACTGCTGTGAGAATGGTTGCGGCATGATTGACCATTACCTGTTTTTCTATGGTAAGCGGATAACCGGGATCATAATCTGCCCCTCGTAGTTCATAGCGGTGCAATCCCTCCGGGACAGCTTCCCCGGCTACACGTTCATTTATAAAAAGTGCCGGGACATCAAACAATTCTACTTCCTGATACTTTTGTTCCTTTTCCGGCATTCCGCTTTCTTCTCTGACTGCTTCCCTCCTGTGGTACTTCTCCCACACTGCCTTTTCTATCCCGAAAAGACCGTCATGCGTATCAAGTTCTCCTTCATCATCCAGCATTGCCTCCGTATCATCCGGATACAGGGCGAATATCTCAAAACCTTCCTGAAACAATTCATGTGCCCTCTCCCTTTCAACCGGAAGCATTCCCTCATTCTGATAGCCATAACGATGCAGTTCCGTCATTCCCACCATGCCATCAGGGAGAAACTCGATTTCTTTTTGTATATCCCGGCAGATTTCTGTGGCGGAACGAAGATCTGGAATCGCCTTTGCCTCCGCCAGTTTTCGGATAAGTTTCTCCGTTTCCTCTGCATTGTCAAACTTATACGCATAATTGACCAGCAGATTTCTCTCTTCGCCGCTAAAAAGTGTCCGTTCCTGTTCTACCCTGTCTATCAGTATTTCTGCCTGCTTCATGGCAGACAGTGACAGTTCCGGTTGTTCCCGCATAAACCGCTGTATCACTTCTGTCATGCTGTCAATAAAAGAACCTGCCGTTTTCCGTATCGTATCCATCGAGGTACGCAGCTCTTTCATATCCATGCTGCTGCTCCATCCGGCAATGTAAGGAAAAGAATAATCCGAAGTATCCAAACCAAAATACTGGCAGACTGTATAGGCAACACTTTCCGCTTCTACTTCCTTTGTCATCTGGTTCTTTTTCTCTCCCTGTTCTTCCATAAAATCCCGGTCATGCAGCATCGCATGGGTAACCTCATGGATGCCTGTTTTCATTGTCTGACTCTCGCTCATACCGTTTTGGATAACAATTTCTTTCTCCGTATTACTGTAATATCCCTTTGCCCCACTGCTGATTTCATCGAAACGTACAGGCACAGGAGACACTTCCTGCACCGCTTTCATAAAAACTTTAAAGTTTTCGACACTCCCCATCAGTTCCGGCGTCTCCAGTTCCGGAAGCGGCTCTCCATCCGTCTGTGAGATGTCAAAGACACTGGCCACACGAAACCGTGGAATCACAATTTCCACCTCTTCTGTTTCCGGCTGTCCGTCAAACCGCAGCACAGGTTCCTGTGTTTCCGGATCAATCTTTTCCACTTCCTGCTTCTCCCGGATAGGTGCAGGTGCGATAATCTGGATTGCCTTCTCCCCTCGCCGCACCTGCCGCTTGAACTTCTTCTGCCATGCCTGATACCCGGCTACCAGTGTGGCGTCTGGTTTCTGCATGGCAATCAAAAGTGTATTGTTAAAACTATAATTATGGAATTGGGACATGGTTCGGAGATATTCTGTATACATTTCTGATGTAAACAGTTCTTTCACTCCCTGTTCCAGCTGTTCTGTGATTTCTTTCATCTGCAGTTCCCTTTTTTCTGCCATAAATCTCCTTTCCAAAAATCCCGTCTCCGATTTGATTTTTCGGGACGGGATTCTCTGCTCTTTATTTTGATTTTCTTTATAACTGTTGTTCTTTTTTCTTTGCGGTATGTTTCCAATTCTTCGCCTCATGGGAAAGCCGTTCTTGTGCCTGCTTCAGCTTTCCAAGCACTGACGGTTTCTGTACACTGTCTGCGGTATGGGAAAGCTCTGATACCCTCCCTGCCATCGTGACTGCACATCTCGGACTATCTGCCACCGCCGCTATATCTTCCCCCATGCCAAGTGCTTCGGATGTTCCTTTTTCATCCATGTTCAGCAGGGAATTTAATTCTGCCAGACGTTCCATTTTTTCTGTCAGTTCCGCCTCTTTCGGAAATGGCTTTTCCACCTCCTCCTGTGCTGTGGCAAGCTGACTTAACAGATTCTCCATTTTCTGTTCTGCTTCTGTCAGACGTTTTTCTATCCCGGTCAGGGCATTACTAATACGCTGCAGGTTGCCCAGAACATCCTTTCCAATCTCAATCTGATAACTGCACTGCCGTTTTATTGTCAGTTTATAGGTCTGGTAAAAGCTGTCATAAGATGCATTTAAGGAAAAGCCATGAAATTCCCCAATCTGCCCATTGCTTTTTACTGCTTTTAACCCGGCACAGGCAGCAAGGATTGCGGTTCCTGCCTCCTTCCTGTCTGTGTACGTCTTTCCTCCAATCATCATTGAAAAATTGTCTTTTTCCTTCTCTTCCAGAATCGGCTTTACTGCCTCCCTGTCCGCCCGAAGCCCTGCAATCTGCTCTTTTTGTGCGGCAATCTGTACCGGATAATTTTTAGCAATGTCTGTCTCCAGACGGTATTTCTGGCTGGTATGGTTCGCTTTCATCAGTTTTAATTTACTGACCTGAATATCCAAATCCATTTTTTCACGGATATACGGATTTCCTGTTGCAAGTGCCTTAATTTCCGCATAAGAAAGCGCCGCATCATCCACATCCTCACAGGCACGCACAGGGGATTTGCTTGTCATGATCTGGCTGATAAATTTCTGCTTGTTCTCCAAAATCTGCCACATATAAGCATCAAATGTATTTTCCGTAACATAACGGAATATCTTTACCTTCTCATTCTGGTTACCCTGACGAAGGATACGTCCCTCCTGCTGTTCCAGATCCGAAGGTTTCCAGGGGCAGTCTAAATGATGCAGGGCAATAAGCCTGTCCTGTATATTCGTCCCTGCTCCTAATTTCGGCGTGGAACCAAGCAGGATACGCACCTGTCCGGCACGTACCTTTGCAAACAATTCCGCTTTTTTTGCTTCTGTGCCCGCTTCATGGATAAATGCAATTTCCTCCCTCGGTATTCCTTTTTCCACCAGTTTTTCACGAATGTCATCATATACATTGAATGTCCCGTCATTCTTCGGCGTGGACAAATCGCAAAAGATAAGCTGCGTTGATTTCTTTTCTGCCGTTTCTTCCCATATGTCATATGCATTTTTTGCGCAACGGTTTACCTTGCTGTCCGCTTCATCCGGCAGCATGTCGTTTAACAGCCGCTGGTCTAACGCACACTTTCTTCCATCATTGGTAATTTTCAGCATGTTATCCACTGTTGGCTCTACCAAACCGCTTCTAACCGCCTCTGCCCTGTCGGCAAATGCACTGACCATATCCTGCTGTATCTCGCTGGGTTTTAGCACCTCATTGATATATTCCGCTTCTGGTACAGGCAGATTCAGCATATCCGCAGTCTGGATATCTGCACTTTCTTTAAAAAGAGAAATCAATTCCGGAAGATTAAAAAACCGGGCAAACCGTGTTTTCGCACGATAGCCCGTCCCTTCGGGAACGAGTTTGTCAAGATGATTTTTGTAAGTTTTCTAAATTCAAATATTTA
>OLRG01002056.1_pt1 | contig 14945 bp, 10 predicted proteins | sample 1672331 | NCBI WGS metagenome assembly OLRG01 (sample SAMEA3136672, study PRJEB25190) | human gut metagenome
AAGAAATGCTTCAGAAATTCTGGTTCACGGCAAAGGACTCCATGGACTGAGCACCCCATCCGGAGTTCTGGATGTAGGAAACAGCGGAACAACTACCCGACTGATCTCCGGAATTCTGGCAGGACAGTCTTTTACCAGTGAATTAAATGGAGACGCTTCCATCCAGTCACGTCCTATGAAGCGTATCATGACTCCCCTTCTTTCCATGGGAGCTGATATCGTCAGTCTGAAAGACAATGGATGCGCACCATTACGCATCACAGGAAAACCTTTACACGCCACTCATTATCAGTCACCGGTTGCTTCCGCACAGGTAAAATCCTGTGTCCTTCTGGCAGGAATGTACGCAGATGGTATCACAAGTGTGACAGAGCCGGTACTTTCCAGAAATCATACAGAAATCATGCTGAATTATTTTGGCGCAAAGGTGACTTCTGAGGGAACTACCGCCTCTATTGAACCGGAACCGGTGCTGAACGGACGTAAAATCAAAGTGCCTGGTGACATTTCCTCTGCTTCCTATTTCATCGCAGCCGGACTTCTCACACCGGGAAGTGAAATTCTTCTGAAAAATGTAGGCATCAACCCTACCAGAGATGGTATGCTCCGCGTATGTAAAGCCATGGGAGCCGATATCACCCTGTTAAATGCAAGTACAGAAGGTGAGCCTACCGCAGACCTTCTGATCCGCACCAGCAGTCTCCACGGAACCACAGTAGAGGGCGAAATCATCCCGACACTGATCGATGAAATCCCGATGATCGCAGTGATGGCTGCCTTTGCAGAAGGAACAACTGTGATCAAAGATGCACAGGAACTGAAAGTAAAAGAATCCGACCGTATCGCAGTTGTGACAGAAGGATTAAAGCGCATGGGGGCTGACATCCAGCCGACAGATGACGGTATGATCATCCACGGCGGCAAGCCACTACACGGTGCGGAAATCAATTCCTATCTCGACCACCGCATCGCCATGTCCTTTGCTGTGGCAGGTACAATCTGTGACGGTACCCTGACCATTAAAGACGGCGACTGCGTAAAAATTTCCTATCCGGAATTTTATGAGGATCTGTATTCTCTTGGAAAATAGTAAATAAAAAATTCAGCTTCCCCCAAATGTCTTAAGCCAATAAACATTTGGGGGAAGCTGTTTTCTATTACTGAATTTACTGAGTTAGTTCACTTACTGAACGTCAATATTCTCCTGTAAGATCAGGTTATCGGAAGCTGCACCTACATAAACAGTACGTTCGCCTTCTGCTACTGTCCATTTATCTTTTATGCCATCTTCACGTTCCTGTAATTCTCCGTCTGTATTCCAGTAGGAAAGTGCTCTCTCATCTACATGAATGGTTACTGTGCGGCTTTCTTCCGGCTGTAAGTCCTCAACTCTTTCGTATCCACAGAGCTGATATTTTGCCATCTGTACGCCTTCCGGTACTTCTGCTTCACCAAGATATACCTGCGCGGTCTCTGTACCTGCCACGTCTCCGGTATTGGTAACTGTAAATGTCACGTCATATCCGACTGTGTCAGATCCTTCTGTGCTTTCTTCTACTGTCAGATCACTGTACTCGAAAGTTGTGTAAGATAAACCATATCCAAAGTCATACTGTGGTTCGATATCATTTTCATCATACCAGCGGTATCCTGTGTAAATACCCTCGGAATAATCTGCAGTATGGTTGGTTCTGTTTTCTCCCATTGCCTCTTTTGCTTCTTCAATAGAAGAATAACGTCCCATTTTAACCTCTTTCTCATAATCTTCGTCTGTATAGGCAGCACCTTCTGTTTCCTGATCCTGCGCATCCAGTGCTTCCTGAGAAATCGTTACCATGGTATCTGTATCTTTCTTTGGAATTGCATAGGCAAGTTTTCCACTTGGGTTGACTGTTCCTGTCAGAAGTTCTGCTGTGGCTACACCGCCTTCCTGTCCCGGGAAGTACATTTCCAGCAGACCGTCTACCTGGTCGATCCAGTTCTCCATGGTTACTGCTGTATCATTGTTCAGAACAACGACTACTTTATTTCCGTTTTCATGTGCATGCTCTGCCACATCCAGAATCATCTGTTCCTGCTCAGCATCCAGTGCCAGTGTGCTTTCTTCCACTGTATCTGCCGGTGCCTCGTTCTTCTTGTATGCAAATACAACAACTGTATCATTGTTTTCTGCTGCTTTTAATGCATTGTCATAGTTCTCTGTTTTCTGGGATGGAGTAATCCATGCAAGACGAACCTGAAGATCTTTTTCATCCAGTTCTGCCTGTGCTGTTACTGTTACTTTATAACGTTTTCCGGCTTCCAGTTCTGCCTCATTTGAAACAATATCCATACCTGTTTCTGTACAGATCACACTGTCTGCCGGCCACTGTGTACCCTGATTGATATTTGCAACGCCATAGCTTAAGGTGTTATCTTCTGCAACTTCGATATTAGCCGCCACAGAACCGCCGATACCTTCCAGGATCAGGGAATAGGTTCCGTCTTCCGGAGCTTCCAGCCAGGTTGTCCAGGTATAAACCGCACCACTGTCTTTGGTAAATGCTGTTGCAGTTCCTTCGTCTGCTCCTTCATTTTTGTAAGTTCTGTTTGCTTCTCCGTTTACGGTTCCGGTTGTGAAGTCAATCGTTGTATCTACAATGCCGGTATCTTCTCCGATCTCATGATCTCCCATCGGAGTCGCTTCCTGGCTTCCAAATGCTTTCATCTGGCCCTGCACATCTGCGGAACTTCCTTCATTTCCTGCAATACCATAGGTTCTTGCAACACCGTTTTCTTCTCCGTCTTCTGTCAGGAAAAGATTCTCTGCCGGGATTGCTGTGCCTGCCATGTCAATACCAACCTGACCTTCCACCTTGTCTTCCCCGACAAGATCAGTCAGTGCTTTATACGGACTTGTCATTTTGGAGATTGTTCCATAAGAACGCTCACCGCCGACACCGGAAATCAGATTCATGCCGTTTAATCCGATCACAGCGACTGTTTTGTCATCTTCTGTGTTTAACGGAAGAACACTGTCCTCATTTTTCAGAAGTACACCGCCTTCTTCTGCGATCTCTCTGGCAATACCACTGTTTTCTTCTCTGACTTCTGCCAGTTTTTCCTCTGAACCTTCCAGTTTGATCGGCTCGGTTCTTCCTTCTTCTTCCAGTGCATTTCCGTCAGCGTCAAGCTGTACCAGTCCGAGATATCCGGCTTTTGCATAAGCATAAAGTACATGATGTACTGCTTCATCGACAGTATCCTGTGTGATTTCACCTGCTTCGATCTTTGCCTCTGTATTTTCCTGGCTGTTGCTGTTTACGTTCGGCATTTCGATATCTGTACCTTTATTCAGGGTAAATCCGTCATTTCCGCCCCAGTCAGTGATGGTAAAGCCTTTGAAATTCCACATATCTCTGAGCACATCAAGCTGAAGATATTCATTGGAAGAAGCAAAACTTCCGTTGATCATATTGTAGGAACTCATTACACCGGCTGCGCCGCCCCCTTTGATTGCTGCTTCAAATGCCGGAAGATACAGTTCATGCAGAGCCTGTTCGGAAACTTCCACATTGGTGTTTGTAGATGGATTTGCATCCTGGGCAAAAGCTGCATAATGCTTTAAGACTGCAATCGCATTTTCATCCTGGATACCTTTTGCTTCTGCTGCTGCAAGGTCAGAAAGCAGATACGGATCTTCTCCCATCTGGTCTTTTGCACGTCCAAAATAAGGATTTCTGGTAATATCAACCTGAATACCAAGCTGCATATTTCCACCGATGGCTTTGTTTTCACTTCCGCTGATCTTTCCATATCCATAAGCCATATCTTCATCCCAGGTAGATGCCATCATCTGTTCGATCGGAGGATTGGTCGTATCATAGAGAGACAGAACACCGGCCGGTCCGTCATACATCTTGGATTCCGGTACGCCAAGTCTTCCCACACCCGGCAGAGAACCTGCATTCCCCTGATCACCGGTACCGCTGCCGCCTAAGAACGAAAACTTCTCTTCCTGTGTCATGGCACTGATCAGTGCCGTGATCTTCTTTTCTATCGTATCTTCATCATCTACCACCAATGCCTCATCCGGATAATACTCAGGGAAAGTTACTTTATCAGTTTCTTCCGCACCAGCTTCTTCTGATGTATCCGCTTCTGTTGCATCTGCTTCCGCCGCATCTTCCGTTGCCTCTGCCTCAGCAGCATATACAGTATGTACATTTCCGGAACCACCCACCATCTGCGCTGCACCGGTTCCCACCATTACAGATGCAAGCAGCAGACACATTACCTGTTTTTTCTTCATAAGATCTTTCTCCTTTTGTTTTTTGTTTTACTTTTTTCGCTTTCCTGAAGCTGACCTGACTATAACCCCGTTTATGCAGCACAGTCAACAAACAGTATTTTATATACTCTCATTTTTTTGTGTATTTTGCATGATTTATACAATTTTTTGCCTTATAAAAAATCGTCACTTCTAAAAAAATCAACACTTACCATGAAGTTTTAATCGAATATTTACAATTTTTGCACAAAATGATATGATAAACGAAAGACTACATGAATGTTGCTTAAGGAGAATATCGTGAAGAAACTGCATTTAAGAATTATCAAAAGAGGTCGAAGTTTTTATTATCTGTTGCTGAGTTTTATGGCAGTTTTATTTTTGTGCTACCTCATTATGAGCGCACAGTTCATACACAGCACTTTTAAAAATTTCGACAACACGAAAAATATTTACGATAAACTGGCTCAGAAAACCATGAACTCCGTTTCTGTTCTTGTCTCCGATATCGATACCTATGAAGAACATCTGAAAAAATATGGCGGCGATTCTCTGAACCAACTTGCCCCATTAAATAAAGAAGAATTTCTCGAATCTGACCTGTCAGAGTTTTACCGTTCCTATCTGATCACAGTCAACCTGTCCAATCAGATTCCGGGAAATGCCGTTTATCTGTATTTCAAAAACAGCGATTATATTATGGGAACAAACAGTATCGAGGACGTACGAGAGAGCGGGGAATTTGAGCTTCTGGGCATCTCCGATCAGGACTGGCAGGCTCTCACAGATGTTTCTGACACACCGGTTACTTTTATCCAGCAGACTGACCAGATGGACTTTTCCAGGCTCTTTATTTCCAAAGAAGTGGCCTCTGGTGTCATTTTAGTTCTGGCACTTCCGGAAGAACAGCTCTCCCTGCAGATGGAACGTCATTATCTTCCGGAAAACTCGCATGTACTGTTGATCACGCAGAACAATCAGTTTGTTATGTCCGGTACAGAAGGCAGTGAGCAGATTTCCCTTTCATGGGAAGATTTAAGTGAAAATACAGAGGATACGGTTTCTTTTGACCGGACATCCTATTATCTGTATACACAGAAAATAGCCGGAAATGATATCAAACTGGCGGTTCTGATCCCGGACATTCTGAAGGCTCAGACGATACGCTCTCTGCTGATCACCCTGCCTGTATTTTTCCTGATCTGGCTTATCTGCGGAGGTGCTGTCTCCTGGTTCTTTGCTGTCCGCCTGTATCGTCCGGTGCTCTTTCTTCTGCGCAATCTTCCTTTTCAGGATTATTCTGAAGACAAAAAAAGCGATCTGGCCCGCATTCAGGATCTGGTAGATTCCCTTCAGAGCGAAGCAAAGTCTTACGAAGAAAAATTAAGTGAGCAAAGAGAACTTCTTGCCAACAGTCTGTTTGCACGACTGTTAAATCATTCTCTGAACTGGAATGAAACTATCTCTGGCGTACTAAAGGAAGCGGATTTTCCGGTTGATACCGACCGGTATGTAATTTTTCTGGTCTCTGTGGCTCCTGCTGCAAATTCTCAGGGAAACGATGAACCGCTTTCTGTTCTGGAGCCGCTTGCTTTCCAGAACAGTATCCGGCAACTTCTGAGTGCCGAAGGGTATCCCGGTTATGTTATTTTGTCCGGAGGATATTTTATCGGAATGGCAAGTCTCCGCTCAGAAAACAGCCTGCCTGATTTTGAAAAGCTGCAGAATCTCATCCCTCACGAATCTGCTGTGACTTTTTCTGTTGCAGTCAGTGGTATTCACAAAGCAATGAATGAACTGCCGCTTGCTTACTCTGAAGCATTGCAGACTACGGATCATCTGCTTCTGAATGACTCTGTTCAGACTATTGGTTTTTATGCAGACTTAAAATATCCTGTTTCAGAAGGGCAGAATCAGTTTCTTGCAGGTATTCAGCTATTATCCAACTATATCCAGTCCGGAAATTTTGATGCTGCCTCAAAGGAAACGGATCACCTTTTACTCCTTTCCGGAAAATTTTCTGCTGACAGACAGGTTCTCCAGCAAAATCTTAATTATCTTGCCGAAACTGTCATGATCGCGGCAGGCAGCATCAGTACCATAGATGCGCAGAAATTCGCTCTGATCCGGAAACAGTTTCCACTGGATACACATGCTTCTGTTTCCAGACTATGCGGGCAGATACAGCTTTTCCTTTCCCATCTGCCTGACTGTATGCTGACAGATGACGGTGAGGAAGAAACTCTGAACCAGATCATCCAGTATGTCCGGGAAAATTTTACGGACTCTTCCCTTTCTGCAAGCGCAGTATCCGACCGTTTCCATGTCAGCATTTCCTGGCTGTCCGTACATTTCAAGTCCAAGACAGGGATCGGATTTCTGGATTATGTGCACGGATGCAGACTGGCAAAGGCAAAAGATCTGCTGTATTCTACTAATATCAGCATTAAAGAGATCGCACTTATGACCGGATATACCAACTCTGCCACATTTTCACGGGCATTCAGCCGCTATGAGGGTGTCACACCAAGCTGGTACCGTTCTTCCAGGCAGAACAGCAGCAAAAAGTAATCGTAACTGTCAGTATCTCCGCAGTTACTGGGAATCTTTATATTCCTTTTCCTGCTTTGTGCAGATAATTTCATAGCCATATAACATCAAAGGGGAATGCTATCAGTCAAAAATCCTGTAGCATTCCCCTTATCTTTTGATTTCAATAAAATCTTTGGTTTTTTATTCTATACAGACAACTTCCAGATAATCGCACTCTCCTGCCGCATCTTCCATCACTTCCGCCATTCTTTCCATCGCATCCAGCAGATCATCATCTGCAACCTGGGACATATCCATTGTAATCTTCGTATCGTCGCTTAATTCTGTCAGTTCATCATAAAGATCATTGACACTTCCTGCTTCCAGTCCAAGTTCCTCTCTGAGATATTCCAGAATCTCCCCTGCATTCTCAAATTCATTTCCGTTTACATATACTTCCTGCATATTTTTCTCCTCCTACGTGCATATTATTCCTGTGAGTAAGTTCCGGATGCTGCTTTATTACTTTTACTCTTTTATTTTTTCTGTTTCCTTTATTTCTCTTTATTCTTTCCATAATGAAAGCCGGAAACTTCTCTGATTCAGGTCAGGCGGAGAAATTTATCCGCTTCCTTACCTGCCTGATCTGGTTAAAAACTTTTTTACTGTTTTGTATTTTTATAGATACTTGAGAAAATTTATCCAAAATACTCTTTTCATTTTGCAGCAAATCGTTTATAATGGGTAACTGTCAGCGGAAGTTCGTTATTATTTTAACAGCATCCCGTTTTTACAGTCATGTAACCCGACATAAACGGATCATCTTTTTCGATATCTGCTGCAACATGAAGAAACAGGAAAACAGTAACACTATATTTTTCACGGTGAGTATATCACACTGATATGCGTTTTACCAGAGAGGAGCTACATTTTATGAAAATTTTATTTTACGGCACAAAAAACTATGACGAAGAATTTTTTGAAAAGCTTCTTCCCTCCTATCCGGGAATTGAAATTAAATTTACAGAAGCAAATATCCATGAAGAAACCGCATCCCTTGCTCATGGCTATGAAGCAATCTGCGCTTTCGTAAATGCAGACTTAGGTACTCAGGTAATCGAAGCTTTGCATACCCAGGGTGTAAAACTCATCCTTATGCGCTGTGCAGGTTACAACAACGTAGATCTGGAAACCGCTCATAAATTCGGAATGAAAGTTCTGCGTGTTCCGGGATACTCTCCGGAAGCAGTTGCAGAACATGCCATGGCACTTGCCCTGACTGCAAACCGCCACACACATAAAGCATATATCAAATGCCGTGAGAACAACTTCTCCTTAAGCGGTCTGATGGGTCTTAACTTCTATCAGAAAACTGCCGGAATCATCGGTACCGGTAAAATCGGCCAGGCAATGGCAAAAATCTGCAAGGGATTCGGCATGAGAGTCATCGCTTATGACCTTTACCCGAACAAGAGCCTGGATTATCTGGAGTATGTATCTCTGGATGAACTCCTTGCAACCAGTGACCTCATCAGCCTTCACTGCCCACTTACAGAAGAAACCAAACACATCATCAACGAAGAAACTATCGCTAAGATGAAAGATGGTGTCGTTCTTGTAAATACTTCCCGTGGTGGTCTGATCAAGACAGAAGACCTGATCTCCGGAATCCGCGATCATAAATTCTCCGCAGTCGGACTGGATGTTTATGAGGAAGAAACTGATTTCGTATTTGAAGATATGTCTGAGCGCATTCTTCAGAGTTCCATCACCCAGAGACTTCTCTCCTTCCCGAACGTAGTTATGACTTCTCATCAGGGATTCTTTACAAAAGAAGCTCTTACAAATATCGCAGAAACTACGATGGAAAATGCAAAAGCATATATGAATGGTGAAGAACTGAAAAACGAAGTTTTCTCATAATATTTTCTTCTTAATAAATGAACTAAATCAAGCAAGCCCCATCCCACGGCTTCAATTGCGGAAAGCAATAAGCAGTGGGTGAAGACTTGCTTGTATCAGGCTGACATCTGCTGCCTGATACAAGCTTCTGAAAATTATAAAAGTAAAAAGACATGATATCCACAGACTGCTTCGTAAATCAGCAACACCTGACAGATATCATGTCTTTTTTATTTGCATTTATTCCATACAGTATGACTACTCATATTTTCTCTTTGCATTACTCGTTTATTTCATGCCATTATCTCTTCTTTACTACTTCGTTTTTGTTGTATTTGAGGAATCAGATGATGTGTCCTCCTCATCACCAGGATCATCAATCTGCTTCATATCCTCATCTGATGTATCAGCATCCATTTCCTCCAGTTCTTCTTCAGTGAGCGGCTGAAGATCATCCTGATAAATTTCCTTATTTGTGATATCATCCTCTGATTTCTTTCCACATCCAGCCAGTGCCACACTTGCAAGCACCATTCCTGTCACTAAAAAGTATTTTAATTTTTTCATTTTCGTCATTTTTATCATCCTTTCATCTGTTGTGCCAGAGTCCGGATCTCCTGTATGATATCTTCCCGGTCTCTGACAGGCACTTTATCTGTTCTGTTTACATATACAGTTCCCAGGCTCTCACAGCTCATCTGCCTCAACAGCATCTGCGCGGTGCTCTCAGCCTTTTCACGTGGTCCGATGCTTCCCGCTGCCAGAAAAACTCCTCCTGTCTTTTTCTTCGGAATCGGTTCTTCTTTCCGGATATATCTGGCACTGAAATATGTCTGTAATCTGCTGAGTACTGACAGAAGCATTCCCGTAACTTCCTCAAAATATACCGGAGATGCCATCACAACATGGTCGCATTCTTCAATATAAGAAAGAATCTCCTGCCATTCATCTTTTATGGCACATCCCGGATGTGTAAAACACCATCTGCAATCCACACATGGCCGAATATCCGCTTTATATGCGTTTACCGTCTTACATTCATATCCCTCACCCAGTTCTTCCTGTAATGTCTTTATCATAAATGCAGTCTCACCGTTTTTTCTCGGTGAACCGTTAAAAATTAATACCTTTTTCTTCTCCATGGTAAAATTCTCTTATCTTTCCTTTTATTTCTATCCTTCATATTTTTCTCTGAGGAGTGAGATTTCCCTTCTCCATCCTTCATCGTCATTCGGTGTTTCCAGAATAAACGGGATTCCTCTGGTCGCAGGGTGATTGATGACTCTCACCAGTGCTTCCAGACCAATCTCTCCTTCTCCGATCTTCGCATGACGGTCTTTGTGGCTTCCCAGACCGTTCATACTGTCATTGAGATGGATTGCTTTCAGCCTGTCCAGACCTATGATCTGATCAAATTCTGTCAGTACCCCGTCCAGATCATTCACAATATCATACCCGCCATCCCAGACATGACAGGTATCCAGACAGACACCCAGTTTTTCTTTCAGTTCCACCTGATCGATAATCTGGCGAAGCTCCTGAAAATTCCTTCCCACTTCGCTGCCTTTGCCGGACATGGTTTCCAGAAGCACAGTCGTTGTCTGCTCCTTTGTAAGAACTTCGTTCAGAATCTCTGCAATCTTCGCAATTCCGGCCTCCGCTCCCTGACCAACATGGCTGCCCGGGTGAAAATTATAATAATTTCCCGGTGTCAGTTCCATACGCTTCATATCATCCGCCAGTATCTCTCTGGCAAACTCCCGGAGATTTTCTTTATCACTTGCACAGTTCATGGTATAAGGCGCATGAGCGACTAATTTTCCAAAACCATTCTCCTGCTCCAGTTCCAGAAATTTTTTTACATCCTCAGGATCGATCTCCTTCGCCTTTCCCCCTCTGGGATTTCTGGTAAAAAATGCAAATGTATTTCCGCCATTTGCAAGCATCTGGCGTCCCATTGCCGTATAACCTTTGGAAGAACTTGTGTGATTTCCTATATATAACATATTTTCATCCTCTGTCTGTAATATTTATGTAACCTTTTGTAAAAATAATTATAACAAAAATAGATTTGCAAGAAAAGAGGTATTTGTTGACGATTCTGTGAATTCTCTATATACTTAAAAGTATGGACAGAAGCACGATAAATTCTGACATTTACAGGCAGTTCTTTTCTGTTATCTGCCTGAAAAAAGAGAAAGAGAGAGTTTTATATGACCGAACAAAAGAAACCCGTCCGGAGCAGGTCAGCCGCTGCCCGGAAAAAGGAACTATACAAAAAGTCCCGTTATTATCAGGAATCCCGAAAACGCTTTTACATGATCGGGGGAATTGGCGGTGCAGTCTTAGTATTGCTTTTACTGATCTTTGGTATCCGCGGATGCAGCAGTTTTCTCAGTTCCAGAAAGGCATCTTCCGGAAATGTGGTTTCCATGAACAGTTCTTCCGGATCCGGCAAAAACGGTTCCGCTGCAGCAGACAGTTCCAATGCTTCCGGTACCGCAGACGCAGCATCGGACAACAGCAATAACTTCGCCTCCCTGACCGGATCGGTTTCCCTGACTTTAAGCGTTGTCGGTGACTGTACATTGGGCACAGACGAAACATTTGACTATGATACCAGTCTGAACGCCTACTATGAGAGTTATGGAGGAGCTTATTTTCTCCAGAACGTAAAAGAAATCTTTTCCAGCGATGACCTGACGATTGCTAATTTCGAAGGAACCCTGACAGACTCAGAGGAACGGGAAGATAAGACTTTTGCATTCAAGGGACCTGCTTCTTTTACTTCCATCCTGACAGAAGGTTCTGTGGAAGCAGTCAACACTGCAAATAATCACAGCCACGATTACGGTGAACAGAGCTTTGAAGATACACTGGCTGCTCTGGATGACGCAGGAATCGTCCATTTCGGCTATGACGAGACGGCTGTCATGGACGTAAAAGGTGTCAAAGTCGGCATGGTAGGAATTTATGAACTGAACGACCATCTCGGCCGGGAACAGCAGTTAAAAGACAATATCGCCAAAGTAAAGGCAGACGGAGCTCAGCTCATCGTCGTTATTTTCCACTGGGGAAATGAAACCGAAACCGTCCCTGACAGTAATCAGACCACCCTCGGACGTCTGGCAATCGATGAAGGTGCTGATCTGGTGTGCGGACATCATCCTCATGTCCTTCAGGGCATCGAAACCTACAAAGGCAAAAATATTGTTTACAGCCTGGGAAATTTCTGCTTCGGAGGCAACAGTTCCCCGAGTGATATGGACACCATGATCTACCAGCAGACCTTTACCGTCGATTCTGACGGCGTAAAAGAAGATAACGTGACAAATATTATCCCCTGCTCCATTTCCTCTGCTGCCTACGAGGGCTATAACAATTATCAGCCTACTCCGGCTGAGGGTGATGAAGCAACACGGATTCTCGAAAAGATTAATGAAAGAAGTTCCTGGATTTCCACTGCTGAAGGTACTACCTTCGCTGCTGAATATCATAACTCCGATGCCATCGGCGCTGACAGTAACAACACTAATTCCAATAGCATCAGTGATACTGTTGAATAGATCTATCTGATCTGAATATCTTCTAAAAAAGCTACGTCAGGATATCAACTTAATCCTGCGTAGCTTTTTCATCAAAAATTCACTTCTCTTAAATAATAATCATTGCATCTCCAAAAGAGAAAAATCTGTAGCGTTCCTGTACAGCAGTCTCATATGCACGCATAATGTTTTCTTTTCCTGCAAGCGCAGATACCAGCATTAACAGCGTAGACTCCGGAAGATGGAAGTTTGTGATCAGTCCATCGATCATTTTAAAATGATAACCCGGATAGATAAAGATTTCTGTCCATCCACTGCCCGCTTTCAGGATTCCATCCTCACCGGTTGCAGACTCCAATGTTCTGCAGCTTGTGGTTCCTACGGAAATTACACGCTTTCCGGCCTTCTTTGTATCATTGATCAGTTTTGCCTGATCTTCTTCCACAATATAAAATTCAGAATGCATATGGTGGCTTTCCACATCGTCTACCTTAACCGGACGGAAAGTTCCAAGACCTACATGGAGAGTCACATGGGCGATATTGACTCCCTTTTCCTTGACCTTTTCCAGAAGTTCCTTTGTAAAATGCAGTCCTGCGGTCGGTGCTGCTGCGGAACCTTCATTCTTCGCATAAACAGTCTGATAACGGTTCTTATCTTTCAGTTTATGAGTGATATAAGGCGGCAGAGGCATCTCGCCAAGCTGATCCAGAATCTCCTCGAAGATTCCCTCATAGTGGAACTGGATCAGACGGTTCCCCTCTTCTACCACGTCAATGATCTCGCCTTTCAGAATCCCGTTTCCGAAAGTAATCTTCGCACCCGGACGGGCTTTCTTTCCAGGTTTTACCAGACATTCCCAGATGTCATTCTCCCGTCTCTTAAGAAGCAGGATCTCGATCAGAGCACCTGTTTCTTCTTTATGTCCGTATAAACGGGCAGGAATTACCTTTGTATCATTGATAACCAGGCAGTCCCCCTCTTCCAGATAATCCAGTACATCTGTAAAATGGCGGTGTTCAATACTTCCGTCCTGTAAAGACAGATGCATCAGTCTGGATGAACTTCTGTCCTCCAGAGGATCCTGAGCGATCAGTTCCTGAGGAAGATCATAATAAAAATCTGCTGTTTTCATTTCGTCTGCTCCTCTTTTTCCTTCCACTGTTTTCTTAACTGGCGCACGTAATTCCATTCCTTATTGGTCAGATCCGCTTTTTTCAGAAGATCCGGACGCCTTTTGGCTGTACGGTAAATGGACTGCTCCCTGCGCCATTTCTCAATGTTTGCATGATGACCGGACATCAGAACCTCCGGCACCTTTTTTCCATGCCATTCTTCCGGGCGGCTGTACTGCGGATATTCCAGAAGATTGCCTGCAAAAGATTCCGTCTCACCGGACTCCTGATTATTCAGTACTCCCGGCACCATTCTGGAAATAGAATCCATCATAACCATGGCAGGAAGTTCCCCTCCTGTGAGCACATAATCTCCGATGGAAACATAATCTGTCACAATTTCCTCCAGCACACGTTCATCGATTCCTTCATAATGACCGCAAAGAAATACCAGATCTTCCTCCTGCGCCATCTCTCTCGCCATCGCCTGGTTAAACACCTGTCCCTGTGGGGTCAGATAAACCACGCGCGGCTTCTTCGCAGTACGGCTGGCAATCGCTTCATAGGCAAGATAAACCGGCTCTGCCTGCATCAGCATACCGGCTCCGCCACCATAGGTATAATCATCTACTTTCTGATGCTTGTTAAAAGCATAATCACGGATATTCACTGCCTCCAGTGTCAGAAGTCCCTTCGTAATGGCACGTCCCGTAATGCTGGTATTCATCCCATTCTCGATCATTTCCGGAAACAGGGTCAAAACATGAAAATTCATTTATACTAATCCTTTCATCAGATGTATGGTCATCACATTCTTCTCCACATCCACATCCAGAATACATTCCTTGATTGCAGGAAGAAGAACTTCTGCGCCTTTGGTATCTTCTACCACATAAACATCATTGGCACCAGTCTCCATAACATCCTTTAAGGTTCCAAACCTGCTTCCATCCTCGAGAACAACCTCCATGCCGATCAGGTCTGCAATGTAATATTCATCCTCATCCAGCTCCTGTGCTTCTTCTCTCGGCACCCAGAGTTCTCTCTGCTTATACATTTCTATATCATTAATATTGTCAATTCCCCTGAATTTCAGAATTACAAGGTTCTTGAAATACTTTACATTCTCAATTTCGAGTTTTCTTTTTTCTCTGCCTGTGTCAAGCAGAACATATTCCAGATCCATAAATCTGTCTGCATCTGTGGTGGGGTACACTTTTACCTCTCCCCGGACTCCATGTGTAGTGGTGATCACACCAACCTTTAATAAATCTTCCATCTGCTGACTCCTATATTTTCGTTAAAACCCAAATCAGGAGCCATGGGATGTTCCACAGCTCCTGACCCTTTATTTTCATTGCAGAATATCTACAATCACTTTTTTGCTGCTTTTTGAAGATGCCGCTTTGACGACAGTGCGGATTGCCTTGGCAATTCTTCCCTGACGTCCGATAACCTTACCCATATCAGCAGGTCCGACTTTCAGTTCAACGATGATCGCGTCATCTTTTTCTGTCTCGGTAACGACTACTTCATCCGGATTTTCAACAAGAGATTTTGCAATTACTTCCACTAATTCTT
>OLRG01002065.1_pt1 | contig 14912 bp, 15 predicted proteins | sample 1672331 | NCBI WGS metagenome assembly OLRG01 (sample SAMEA3136672, study PRJEB25190) | human gut metagenome
GTTCGGCAACCTGCTGCGAGAGTGCGGCGTGCTGAACGCCCTGTCCGAGACTGCGCAGAACGTACTGGCCAACCTTATTACCATCGTGCTGGGCCTGACGGTGGCCGGGCAGATGACGGCAGACAAATTTGTGCAGCCTGACACGCTGCTGATTTTGGCGTTGGGCCTGGTGGCCTTTGTGTTCGACACGGTGGGCGGCGTGCTGTTTGCCAAGCTGCTGAACCTGTTTTTGCCCGAAGGCAAAAAAATCAACCCCATGATCGGCGCGGCGGGCATCTCGGCCTTCCCGATGAGCGGCCGTGTGGTCAACCAGATGGGCCTGGCCGAGGATAACCAGAATTTCCTGCTGATGTATTCCATCAGCGTAAATGTTTCGGGCCAGATCGCGTCGGTCATTGCCGGCGGGTTGATTCTGACCCTGATGAACGGGTACGTGTAAGGAGGTACGATTATGTCGTTTGCATTATTGCCCACCACGCTGACCATGCTGTGCGCCGGGATGGCGGGGATTTTCCTGGTCCTGGGTGTGCTGGTGCTGGGGGTGTACCTTTTAAATAAGGTATTTCAGGAGAAAGATAAGCAGTAACAATTAAAAGCACAGAACGAAGCGTTATATTTATAAAATATAATACAAAATGTAAAAAGGTGCCGGTCATAGTGCAAATACCATGGCCGACGCCTTTTTGTCGTTTCTATGCGTTTATTTCTGCTTCCGGGTAGCGATGGCACAGATGCCGCCGAAGATCAGGCTGACGACAGACATATGTTCAAATTGCTGTAGCTGCCCGCGCAAAGCAGGCCGATCAGCCCTGCCATCCCACAAACAAAAGAAACGGCACAGCCGAAGCCATGCCGTTTTGTCTGCTATTTTTCCATGCTGCCCGGAGAAACGGGCTCGACCGGGCAGCGTAAGATTGTTTTTCGCCTGCAGGGTTCCACGCGGTTGGCATCGCTCAGGTAGATCTCGCGGTGATAATCTCCCGTTCGCCGCAGGCCGTGCGCCGCCGCGAACTGGGCCATCTTTGCAAACGAGGCGGGCTCATCGTCATAGGAACCGATGTGGAGGATTTCTACGCACAGCCCGTCCTGCATCGCACCAAAGGTGATTTCTCCCAACAGAGGATTTGGCTTTTTTCGCTGCACCTGTTTCTGCGCCTGCCGTACCAGCTCCCCACTGATAAAATCCGGCTGACGGATCATCAGGGTGTATTCCAGCTTGTCTTTTTCCAAATCATCCCCACTGATTTGTGCCCAGACGCCCTCCAGCGGGCAGACGGCGAAGTCGTCGATTTCTTGTTGCAAAGACGCCGCTTTGTAGGCCGCTTTGACCGCATACGCCAAAGCGTACAACGCACCCACGCGGTTGGAAAAATCGGCCCCGTTCGGGTCTCCCCTGCCGTCTATCTTGATGTAGTTCTGCGCGGGGACAGTTATCAGGGCCGGGGCCGTCCTGGCCCCGTAAAGAGCCTTGCCCTGTTTCCGCCACTCATATTTCATGAAGTACACCATCCTTTCGCAGACAGCATACCACTTTATACCTGACAACAACTGTCAAGTTTTATAGATGTGCAGCATAGAAATAAGCTTTTCCTTTACCTGCTCCCGCACGCTGGCAGGCTCCAGCACCTCCACACTGTCGCCGAAGGACAGCAGATAACTGAACAGCACGCCATGATCGGGCAAAGTGACAGATACATACAAGTTTCCCTGTGCGTCTGTGGTGACGGCATCCGCATTAAAAACAGCAGTTCCTCCCGCATCATGCCGCAGGAGAGCATCGTGTAGCCCAGGTCCTTCTCATTAAAAAGGAACTCCGCGCCGTCGATGCCCAGCACGATGTACTCCAGCGGGTAGGTCTGGTAGCTCAGCTCGGTATGCTGTACGCGGGGGTTGACGATGATGAGGTCGTCCGGCGCCACATCGAACAGCTTGCCCTCGATGTTGAACTGCCCGCGGCCGCTGACGCAGTAGAACATCTCGGTGCAGGCGTGGGTGTGTGGCACGCTGCGCCAGTCGCCGCCGAAGCGGCTTTTGCTGATGTACAAAAGGCGCACCGCCTCCCGCGGGGGGACCTCCATGTTCAGATCGTACCGTGTATTCACTGCCGGGCACTCCTTTCTGAATTTTGCAAAGCTTTAGTGCTTAAACAACAATTTGTCTAAAGTCAAGTGCAAGATTTCGCTTGACTCTAAAGACGTATATCGTTTTTTGCCCTTATTATACTTATTCCTACGTCGATTGGCAAGGCACGACACGTAACATAAGTGCAGATTTGTGGGACGATTTTACAAAAAATTACAAAATCATGACATAAAAAGCGATTTTTGTCAAACCATACAAAGAATACGTCAATATTTTGTGCAACTTTTCGGTCATCGCCACAAAAAGACTAAAAGGAGCACAAAAATAGCAAGATTTCTAAAATACTGCTCAAAAAAGTATCTGTTTCTTTGCCCTAAAACAGGGTATGATGATACCGTCAAGAAAGACAGGGTGCTGTAGAGGCACCCTTTGTGAGAGGAAGGAAACGGGGAAATGGAGCAGACCGGAAGATTAACATTGCCCACTGATGCCGATGTTGTGGAGGAGACCCTGCGGCTGAAAGCATTGCTGGGGGCCGACGCCCTGCGTGACTGCGACGGCACCGAGATGCCGGACGCCCTTTTGCAGGATCCCGCCAAGAAATACGCCACCTATTACACCACCCGAAAAGACAACGCCTGGGCCGAGGCAAACCCAGACGAGATCCAGCAGGAGTACCTCATCAGCGATCGGCACACCGCCCGCAGCACCACGCTGCGCATCCATTTGATGGACGGGTTCCACACCCAGCAGTTGAAAGTCAACACGCTGGATGACCCCAAGCGCTGGTGGGAGGTCATCGACCGCACGACCGGCGAGGTCGTGCCCACCGACAAGTGGTCCTTTGACGAGGCCGCCGGCGAGGTGGAGATCGAGACCATCCCCTACCACGAGTACACTGTCAGCTTTTTGGCGTTCCTGATCTGGGACCCCGTACATATGTATAACTTCCTGACCAATGATTGGAAGGACACGCCCCACCAGCTGACCTACGATGTGCGCCAGCCCAAAACGCAGGCTTACGTAAAAGAAAAGCTGCGCCGCTGGTGCGAGGCAAACCCCCATATCGATGTGGTGCGCTTTACCACCTTCTTCCACCAGTTCACGCTGACGTTTGATGACCAGAAGCGCGAAAAGTTCGTGGAGTGGTTCGGCTACAGCGCCAGCGTCAGCCCCTACATTTTGGAAAAGTTCGAGAAATGGGCTGGGTACAAGTTCCGCCCTGAGTTCATTGTGGACCAGGGCTACCACAATACGATGTTCCGCGTGCCCAGCAAGGAATTTAAAGATTTTATCGAGTTCCAGCAGCAGGAAGTCTGCGCCCTGGCCAAGGAGCTGGTGGACATCGTCCACTCCTACGGCAAAGAGGCCATGATGTTCCTGGGCGACCACTGGATCGGCACCGAGCCTTACGGCAAGTACTTCAAGTCTATTGGACTGGACGCTGTGGTTGGTTCCGTGGGCAGCGGCGTTACGCTGCGCATGATCTCCGACATTGAGGGCGTCAAGTACACCGAGGGCCGCTTGCTGCCCTACTTCTTCCCCGATGTGTTCTGCCCGGGCGGCGATCCCATCGGCGAGGCCCGCACCAACTGGCTGAAAGCCCGCCGCGCGGTGCTGCGCAGCCCGCTGGACCGCATCGGCTACGGCGGTTACCTGAAACTGGCCAGCAACTGGCCCGGCTTTATCGACGAAATCCAGAACGTGGTAGGCGAGTTCCGCCAGATCCACGAGAACATGCAGGGCACCAAGTCCTATGTAGCACCGTTCAAAGTGGCCATCCTGAACTGCTGGGGCCACCAGCGCAAGTGGATGAGCAACCAGGTGCACCACTCCATTTACCACCGCGAGACCTACTCGGCCGAGGGCGTGCTGGAATGTCTGAGCGGCATGCCTTTTGATGTGGAGTTCATCAACTTTGATGATGTCCGCAGCGGCATCCCCAAGGACATCGGCGTTATCATCAATGTAGGCGATGCCTACACCGCCTTCAGCGGCGCTGAGAACTGGATCGACGAGAAGGTCGTGACCGCTATCCGCAAATTTGTGGACGAGGGCGGCGGCTTCATCGGTGTGGGCGAGCCCACCGCCTGCCAGCACCAGGGCCGGTACTTCCAGCTGTCCGATGTGATGGGCGTTGACCGCGAGATGGGCTTCTCCCTGAGTACCGACAAATATAACACCTGCGATCCCCACCACTTCATCCTCGAAGATGAATCCTTTACCGGCAAGATCGACTTTGGCGAGGGTACGTCCCGCATCTACGCCCAGGGCAAGCATTACCAGATCCTGGCGCAGGACGGCGAGTACAGCCAGCTGGTGGTGAACGAGTACGGCAAGGGCCACAGCGTTTACTTTGCGGGCCTGCCCTACTCCCCCCAGAACTGCCGCATTTTGCTGCGGGCCATCTACTACGCCGCCGGTATGCCGGAGGAGATGAAGCACTACTACGTGACCAACGTGGACACCGAGGTGACGGTATTCCCCGAAACGAAGCGCATTGCCGTCATCAACAACTCGGAATCCGAGCAAAAGACCGACCTGTACATCAAGGGCAAGCTTATCAGTGAGCTGACCCTGGCCCCGCGTGAGATGCGCTGGGTCGACGATGCAGAGTAAGACCCGATAATTTATGGGCCGCGCCTGCGGACCGTATTTTATAAAAGATGGAGAAACAATATTTTTAAGGAGGACAAATCCATGAAAAAGAAGAATGTAGCAGCCCTTATGGCAGCCGCCCTCACGGCTTCCATGCTCGCCGGCTGCGGCAGCAGCGCCAGCAGCTCCGCTGCCTCCACCCCTGCCGAGTCCACCCCCGCTGAGAGCGTCGCCGAGAGCGAAGCTGAGACCACCACTGCAGACGGCGACGAGACCCTGACCGTCTGGGCCTGGGACCCCAACTTCAACATCTACGCCCTGAAGCAGGCGGAGGCCCTCTACCAGAAGGATCACCCCAACTTCAAGCTGAACATTGAAGAGAACGTCTACAACGACATCGAGACCAAGCTCATCACCGCCGCCACCAGCGAGGATTACAGCACCCTGCCCGACATCTTCCTGATGCAGGATTACTCTTACCACAAGATGGTCGCCAACTTCCCCGGCATCTACACCGACCTGACCGACTCCGGCCTGGATTGGGACCAGTTCTCCGGCGGCAAGCTGGCTGACTCCACCGTCGACGGCCACCACTACGGCCTGCCCTTCGATAACGGCGCTTCTGTCATGGCTGTCCGTTCTGACATGATCGAGAATGCCGGCCTGACCGTCGAGGACTTCAAGGACCTGACCTGGAGCGAGTTCGAGGAGAAGGCCCAGAAGGTCGTGGACGCCAACGGCGTGCCGATGCTGACTTCCTCCGGCGGCTCTGAGCTGATCATCGAGATGATGCAGTCCGCTGGTGCCTCCCCTGTTGTTGACGGCGAGGTCAAGATCGCTGACAACGCTGCCCTGAAAGAGGCCCTGACCGTTTACAAGGATATGGTCGACAAGGGCATCCTGGCCGAGTACACCGACTGGGATCAGTACATTGCCTCCATGAACGACGGCAAGGCTGCCGGCGTTATCAACGGCTGCTGGATCATGTCCAGTGTCCAGGCTGCCGCGGATCAGTCCGGCAAGTGGGCTATCGTTAACATGCCCAAGCTGGATGGCATCGATGGTGCTACCAACTACGCAAACTGCGGCGGCGCAAGCTGGGCCGTTTCCTCCAACTGCAAGAACACCGAGCTGGCCTTCGACTTCCTGAAGAGCACCTTCGGTTCCAGTGTTGAACTGTACGACGACCTGCTGCCCAACGCCGGTGCAATCTCCAGCTACCTGCCTGCTGCTGAGAGCGATGTTTACAACCAGCCTTCCGAGTTCTACGGCGGCCAGACCGTTTACAAGGACATCGTTGAGTTCGCTGGCCAGGTTCCCGCTTTTGACTGCGGCGCTTACTACTCTGACGTGCGCAGCGCCCTGACCGATGCTGTTACCAACGTTGTGCAGAACAACGCCGATATCGACAGCGAGATGCAGAACGCCCAGGATACCGTTGAGTTCAACATCGCTGGCTAACATCCGCCGCGCCTGACGCGTACCGCTTACACAATTGAACGTCCGCCAAGGGCACGGGTTGCATCAGATACCCCTTTTGCAAGCCGTGCCCTTGATTTTATGAAAAAACACATGGGCCAATTAGGGAGAGTTACCATGAACAAACGAAAAGGGCTGAACATGGAGCAGAAGCGCAACCTCACCGGCTGGGCTTTCCTGCTGCCGGCCTCGATCCTGATTTTTGTATTTTGCTTTTACCCCATGGTGCAGGCGCTGATCCTTTCTTTCCAGAAAGGTACCGGCAGCGCCGTGCAGCCGGCCGGGTTTGCCAACTATGCACGTATTTTAAAGGACGCCACCTTCCAGCAGTGCCTGTTTAACACGATCTTCTACTTCGTGATCCAGGTGCCCATCATGCTGATTCTGGCGCTGATTCTGGCACAGCTGCTCAACAGCCCCGACATCAAGGGCAAGGGCATCTACCGCACGATGATCTTCCTGCCCTGCGCCACCTCGCTGGTCTCCTACTCGATGATCTTCAAATCGCTGTTTGCCAACGATGGTCTGGTCAACCGGGTGCTGTCCACTGTAGGAATCCCAACCGTGGATTGGTTCCAGAACGCCTGGGCGGCCCGCTGGGTCATCGTTATTGCGCTGATCTGGCGCTGGACCGGCTACAACATGGTGTTCTACCTGGCTGGCCTGCAGAACATCGACTACTCCATCTACGAGGCCGCCCGCATCGACGGTGCGTCCCCCATCCAGCAGTTTATCCACCTGACCATTCCCCTGCTGAAACCCACCATTCTGCTGACGGCTATTATGTCCACCTCCGGCACGCTGCAGCTGTTTGATGAGTCCGTCAACCTGACGGCTGGCGGCCCCGGCAAGGCGACGATGACCCTGACGCATTACATCTACAACATTTCCTTTGTGGAAACGCCCAAGTTCAACTACGCGGCGGCGCTGTCGGTGTTTATCCTGGTGGTCGTGGCCGTCCTGTCTGCTATCCAGATGAAAGTAGGTGACAAACGTGACTAAAGGCAAAAAGATTTTAGCCCATGCCGTGTTGATTCTGGCCAGTTTCCTGTCGGTCTTTCCGCTGTACTACATGTTGTGCGGCGCTACCAACCCCAGCATTGACGTCGTGCGCGGCAAACTGATCCCCGGCACCTACCTGATGGAAAACTTCAAGTCGCTGATCGCCAACCAGAATTTGGGGCTGGCCATGGCAAACTCCTTCAGCAATGCCATCCTGATGACCTTCATCACGCTGCTGGTCTGCTCCATCGCCGGTTACGGCTTTGAGATCTACCACGACAAGGCCAAGGACGCCCTGATGAGCGTGCTGCTGCTGGCCATGATGCTGCCGTTCGTAGCCATCATGATCCCGCTGTTCAAGATGATGTCCCACTGGGGCCTTGTTAACAGCTGGGCGGCGTTTGTTCTGCCCTCTATCTCGACCCCGTTCATGATCATGCTGTTCCGCCAGGCGTCGAGGTCCTTCCCCAATGATATTATCGAGGCTGCTCGTCTGGACGGCCTGAGCGAGATCGGCATCTTCTTCCGTATGTTCGTGCCCATCATGCGCTCCACCTACGGCGCGGCCATGACGGTTACCTTTATGAATGCCTGGAACAGCTACCTCTGGCCGAAGATCATCTTCCAAAACAATGCCTCTATCACGATGCCCATGCTGGTTGCCAACCTGAAGAGCGGCTACAGCGTCGATTACGGCATGCTGATGCTGGGTGTCCTGATCTGCACGCTGCCCACTGCCATCATCTTCCTCTGCCTGCAAAAGAGCTTTGCCAACGGCATTACGGGTGCAGTCAAATGACCGCACGTGATGTCTGTCTCTCCCCTGCCGAGTGGGAAAATGCACTGGTGCAATTGCAGCTGGCCAAACAGCTGGGACTTATCGACGATGCCAGCTCCGAAGCGCTGGAAGCCCGCCGTCAGGCCAAAAATGCTGAGAACGCCCGGCTGCAAGCCGCCGGCACGGTGTTTTACGGCCCGCGGCAGTACACCCCGGCCATGTACCTGCAATATGAGCTGACCCGTTTTAAGCTGGACTTTGCCCAGCCCACGGCAGCCATCCGAGCGCTGCCTGTCTGCCCTGTCATCACAGAAGAGCAGAAACAGGCGTACTATCGCAATAATCCTGATCTCTTTACCCGCTATTGGGGCGACAGCTTCCCCTATGAGGACGTGGAGCAGATCATTGAAAAACGGCTGCGAGAGGAGGCGTATGATGCCCTTGTGCAAGACCTATTACGTCAACGCTGAAACCGGCCGCGACAGTTTCGACGGCCTGAGCGAGGCCACCGCTTTTGCCAGCCTGCGTGCTGTCAATCGCCTGACTTTGCAGCCTGGAGACCGAGTACGGCTGGCCTGCGGCAGTGTGTTTGCGGGGCAATACCTGCACCTGACCTGCTGCGGCAGCAAAGATGCCCCCATTGTGGTGGGTGCTTACGGCGACGGCCCTGCCCCGCGCATTGACGCCGACGGGCAGGGCATCTGGTACCAGGATTATGGCTGCCCGTTGGACAGCCCCACCCATGTGTACCGGGGCTATGTTTCCTCGGCCGTGCTGCTGTACGATGCCGCGTATGTGACCGTGCAGGACTTAGAAATTACCAACCACAGCGGTGCCGTTTTGGGCGAGAGTTACTCCCAGCCCGACAAGATGGAGCGCACCGGCGTGGCTGTGGTGGCCAAGGACAAAGGCACATGCCGCGGCATTACGCTGCGCGATCTCGCCATCCACGATGTGAACGGCAACGTCTACGACAAGCACATGAACAACGGTGGCATCTACATGACTGCCCTGTCCCCTGCCGACGAAGCCGCCACCGGCCCGGCCCGCTTTGCCGATGTGCTGGTAGAGGGCTGTTACCTCTACCGCGTCAGCCGCTGGGGCCTGGCGGTGGGCTACACCTACGCCCACGCTCACTTTCAGGGGGCGGCGCTGGAAGAAGCCCCGTTCCTCAAGTACGGCCACGAGAATGTGACCATCCGCGACAATTACGTAAAGCTGGCCGGCGGCGATGGCATTACCGTGATGTACGCCCTGCGCCCGCTGGTGGAGCACAACACCGCTGATTCCGTAGCCTGTGAGATCAATGACCGCGTGTATTCCCACCCCGGCGACCGCGCCGGCAAAGTGGCGGCGGGCATCTGGCCCTGGAAATGCAAGGATGCACTGTTCCGCTGCAACGAGGCCGCCGACACCCGCCTGAACCAGGACAGCATGGCTTATGATGCCGACTCCGGCGACGGAACGGTGTACGAGTACAACTTCAGCCGCCAGAACGAGGGTGGCTGCGTGATGTTCTGCCTGCAGGAAGCCATCCACAATACCTTCTGCCACAACGTCAGTTTTGACGATTTGGGCGGCACCATCAGCCCCTCGGAGAACCCGGACGCGCTGATTACCGACAATGTATTCTATGTGCGGGACGGCGTGCCCTTCGTCCGCCCACAGATGGGCGGCGGCAATTACACCGCCGAGAACAACACGTTTTTGCCCCTGGATAAGTTTACCCCCTGAATAGCGGCAGTCTCTCCCCTGCCCTATGCCCCCCTGAATAAGCCCAAAACAAACACCCCCTGCCTTGCTTTTGTACAAGGCAGGGGGTGTTTGTTCGCCCCACCAGCCCGCCGTTGTCGGGTGCGAGCCCTTTTTCATTTTCGTGCCCCACTGGAATGACCAAGACGCAAACAAGCCAACCTATATATAGGGTTGTTTTGGGTAAAACGACCATTTTCGACATTTTCGGCTAAAATATATAGCATTCCATCCGGTTCTATGATAAAATGAGAATACTTATAAAGGGGAGTTTTTCAACTGTGCTTTATAAGCGCATAACTGCCCGCGCAGCGATGCACCTTTGAAGAAAGGAGGACAAAAATCATGAACAAGTTCAAGAAGCTCGTTGCGGTTCTGGTCAGCGTTGTCATGGCTTGCGTCTTTGCTACCGGTGTGTTCGCTACCGATTACGTAGAGAACTTGAGTGCTGCCCGCGCCGAAGTGAACGGCTATCTGACCAGCGCCGGTGTTTACGGCATGGACGGTGTTGTCAACAGCCTGAACGAGACCCAGCTGCGTGTCCTGCGTGATAATTCCGTTGCCCTGCGCAACGCTCTGACCCAGGCCAAGAACGCCCTGAACGGCGCCAAGACCGAGGCCGATGTCCGCACTGCTGTCAGCACCGCTCTCAGCCAGGTTGGCGGCATCTTCAGCGATGCAGGCATCAGCCTGAACATCGATGTCGTTGCTTCCGGCAGCGAGGTTGCCGTTGTGCCGACTGCTTCCGCTAACGGTGTCTCTGGCACCACCCAGTGTAAGTTTGCCACCGATGGCTCTGTTGCTTCTGCTTCCAACCCGCTCACCGCTTCTTCTTCTGCAGTCATCAAGGCTACCGGTGACAACAGCGCTATGGTTATTGCTACCATCGTTCTGTCTGTTGTTGGTGTCCTAGGTCTGGCTGTCCGTAAGGAGAATGCGCTGGCTCTGTAAGCCAATGCAGCATCCGATGAGCTTGTCTTAATCGGAGGACGGGCAGCACTTCGGTGATGCCCGTTTTGTAGGTTCTTTTCAGGCAGTGTGCTTACCTGTTTCAGATAGATACTTTACGGATAGCCGGGCGCGGCTGGTGTCTGCGTCCTGGCTCAGGAGGGGTTAAAAACTTGCCACATAGTAAAAAAAGGTCTTTCATTCGCAGCAGTCCGCTGGCCTATGTTGTTGTGCCTTTGGCGCTGGCGGCTGTCACGGCAGCCCTGCTGGCGGCACTCAGCTTTGTGCTGCTGCAGCCCTACCAGATGATGCTGGGCTGGTTCTTTGACAACACAACTGCTTCTCAGCCGCAGGACCTGCTGGCTGAAGCCGGTACGGTAATTGACGGCGGTGCGGCAGAGGAAGCCGCTGCCCAGCCGGAGACGATTCCCTTCAGCAGCATTACCTACCCCACGTTGGGTGACCGCTATGCTGATATTACGATTTCCGGCACCAACGTGAACGCCCCGGTATATTACGGTGATACCAACCGAATCCTGAACCAGGGCGTCGGCACCTATATGGAAAACAGCAGCGCCGGCCTGCCCGGTGAAGGGAAAACAATTCTTCTGTCCGGCCACAACAACACTTTCTTCAATGATCTCCAGCATGCAGAAGAAGGGGCCACCGTAACCATTACCACCCACTACGGTGTGTACACCTATGAGGTTACGGAGACAAAAATCCTGGATTATCAGGACTCGTCCGCTTACGACTTCTCCCGCGAGGATGAAAATCTGATTCTGTATACCTGCTACCCGTTTGATGCTATGGGCTTTACCCCGGACCGCTTCTTTGTGTATGCACGGTATATCTCCGGCCCCGTGCTGGACAGAAACAGCTAAGGGGGCGATTGTTTGGAAAAAAGTAATGTAAAAAAGAAACGCGGCAGTGTCGGCTGGGTACTGGGCTTGTCCTGGCTGTCCACGCTGCTGTTGGCGATTCTGGCCATTTTTCTGATGCTGCTGACCACTATATGCAGCGAGGGATTCATGCGCAAGCAGGTAACGCGCAGCAGCTTTGCTGATTATGCCTACAGCTACCTGTATGATAACTATGTCAGCTATGGTGCATCCACCGGTTTTGATGCCGATGTGATGACCTCTACCCTTTCCCGCGACCAGATTAACACGGATATGGAACAGGCTGTGACAGACCTGTATGCAGGCAATACGGCTGTCAATGCCCGTGAGAATGTCAAAACCGACCTCAATGCTGTTCTGGTAGCCGACCTGAACAGCCGCGGCAAGGATGTGACCGAGGATGTAGCGTCCGCTGTTGAGATTGTGGCCGATGCCTGCCGCCTGGATTACGCCAACTATGTTGCCATTCCGCTGGCCAGCCAGCTTTACACGGTTATCACCAAGGTAAACCGACTGGCACTGCCGGGTGTAATTGTTACAGCCCTGCTTTGTGCAGTTTCTCTGGTACTGATGATCCGTCTGGCAGGCAGCTCCCGTCTTGGGGTGCGCTGCCTTACCTTCACCTTTACGGCCGGTGCAATTTTGTGCGCACTAGGTGCCACCGTTCTGTATCCCCTGCTGGGACTGGACAATTTTTCGCTGGAGCCCGCCTCTATCCGGGCACTGGTTCTTACCTATCTTCACAGTATGCTTGGCAGCCTGGGCATCTTTGCGGCTGTATATGCCCTCGTGGCCGCTATTCTGCTGGGCTTTATGTTCGTGGCGCGTCATCAGCTGAAGCGCCGATACCCAAATAACACCTGAGGAGGACCCGACCCGTGGAAAACGAAGAATACGATACCATAGACCTGCTGGAAGTACTGAATGCGGTACGGCAGCATATTGCTGTGCTGATTTTATGCACACTGGCCACCGCGATTGCCGGCTTTGCAATCACGCATTTCTTGATTACCCCGCAGTACGAGTCCTCTGCTTTGATGATCGTCAATACCCGTCAGGACACGACTTCAACCGTCACCAGCGACCAGATCAACTCAGCTACCAAGCTGGTTTCCACCTACAGCATCATTATTAAAAGCGATACCGTACTTCAGCAGGTCATCGATGACCTGGGCCTGAGCCTGAGCTACAGTGATCTGAAAGGCCGCGTGACGGTCTCTGCCGTGGATGACACCCAGGTCATGAAGATCACGGTCCGCAGCAACAACCCCGAATGGGCCCGCCAGGTCTGCGATGACATCACGGCCGTTTCTCCGGATGTGATTCTGGAAGCGGTCGAGGCTGGCTCGGTCAAGGTGATTTCCCAGGCATCCTACTCGGACGTGCCTGTATCCCCCAACATTAAAAAGAACACGATACTGGGTGCCATGGTGGGCCTGGTGCTCTGCCTGGGCGCGATTCTGCTGCAGGTCATTCTGGACAACAAAATCAACACCGAAGAGGATGTCGCCAAGTATCTGGATATGACGGTTGTTGGCGTGATCCCGGTTTATGAGGGAGGCAAAAATAAATGAGTGCAAAGGCAAACAAGAAGTTCGCTTCCCATCGCAAGCTGTTCCTGGTAGGCAAGGATGCACCGTTTTCTTTTGTAGAAGCGTACAAATCCCTGCGTACCAATTTAGAGTTCCTTTCCACCACCAGCAACTGCAAAACGATTCTGATCACCTCCTCGGTTCCCGAGGAGGGTAAAAGCAACGTAGCTGTCAACCTGGCTATGACGCTGGCTGCCTCCAACAAACGTGTTGTACTGGTGGACTGCGACATGCGTAAGAGCACGGTTTCCCGCTACATGCATATTTCCCGCAGCCAGGCTGGCCTGAGCAACGTGATTTCCTCCCGCGACATCTCCACCCTGGCCGGTGCTCTGGTGCGGATGAAAGAGTACAATGGCATCATGGTGCTGCCTGTCGGCATTACGCCCCCCAATCCGACCGAGCTGCTCTCGATGCCGATTGTGGAGGAGATCTTCTCCGCCCTGCAGCGCACTTTTGACTATGTAATCATTGATACGCCGCCCGTTTCTGTCGTTACGGACGCGGCAGTTATCAGCCGTGTATCTGATGGTGTGTTGCTAATCGTGCGCCCCGGCGTTACCACCATCCAGGGCGCCCAGCTGAGCAAGAAAAATCTGGAAGCTGTCAATGCACACATTCTGGGTGTTGTTATGAACGGCTACAACGCAAAGAAAACCGGTCGTAAGGATGGGTATTCCTACGCATACTCCTACGGCTACTATGACAATCGTGATACTGGTGATAAATGAGCCAAAATCTGGTAGACCTGCATTGCCACATTTTGCCGGGCATCGATGATGGTGCCAAAAATCTGGATGTATCCATGGCGCTTTTGCGCAAAGAAGTCCAGGACGGTGTGGCTGGCATTGTATTTACCCCACACTTCCATTATGAGCGTATCTCGGTAGAGGATTTTGCCGCAAAGCGCCGCGCCGCGTTTTTACAGGTAGCCAAGGCCGCCAAAGAGACCGGCCTGCCGCTGGCGGGCAAGTTGGGTGCGGAGGTGTACTTTACAACAGCTCTGCCCAGTCTTGATTTGCGCGCGCTGGCCTTTGCCAAATCAAACTACATTCTTATCGAATTCCCTACCACCTGCCACCCCGCAGGCATTGACGAAACGCTGTATGCTGTGCGCCAGCGCGGCTATACGCCGATTCTGGCCCATGTGGAGCGTTATCCTTTCGTGACCGAGGACCCTACCCTGCTGTACAACTGGGTCAACGAGGGCTGTCTGGCGCAGATCAACTCCAGCGGCCTGGTGCGGGAAGGCCGCACGGCCCACTGGCTGCTAAAATTGCTGGAATGGAACCTGGTGCATCTGCTTTGCACCGACTGCCACTCGATCGACGCCCGCCCGCCAAACCTGAAAGCCGGGTACAGCAAGCTGCCAACCCCCATCGCCCGCCGCCTGCGCCGCAACAGCATTGAAGTCTACCTGGGTAATGAACTTGTCCCACCCGAGCCGACCAAGCCGCAATACCGCTTTGGCCGCTGGGTGTGACCCTATTACAAACAACTCCCCCTGCCGATGAATTCAGCAGGGGGACATTTTGTTTATATACTTTTGCAAACGACGAACTCAGCGGTAAATCTCTCCCCTGCCCTACAGAGCGGTTTGCATTTGGTGCCGGGTGGGAGTGCCCTCGGTGTCAACCGGGAATCTCGGTGGCCATGGTCTCGCCGATCGTCAGTACTGTTTTCATCTGCGTTCCACCGTAACCGGGCATGTCCGATTTTATAAGGGCAATACCGCACAATTCCCGCCTGACGGCTTAAGCACCGCTCCGGCGGCTGCGG
>OLRG01002066.1_pt1 | contig 14907 bp, 13 predicted proteins | sample 1672331 | NCBI WGS metagenome assembly OLRG01 (sample SAMEA3136672, study PRJEB25190) | human gut metagenome
CTCGTTATGGTGTCTCTGTGCAGGGCGCCACCGATGTGGTGCTCACCTGCCTGGACGTTATGGGCTATCTGGATGAGATCAAGGTCTGCACTGGCTATGAGATCGACGGCAAGGTAACAGAGGACTTCCCTGTGACCCACGAGCTCAAGCACGCAAAGCCCGTCTACACCACGCTCCCCGGCTGGAAGTGCGATATTCGCGGCATTACCCAGTGGGACAAGCTCCCCAAGGCCGCGCAGGACTATGTGCTGTTCATCGAGAAGCAGATCGGTGCGCCCATCTCCATGGTGTCCACCGGTCCCAAGCGTCATGAGATCATCATTCGCTGATCCGCTGTCATAAACCAGGACCGGCTGCATCCGTTGGATGCGGCCGGCCTTTTTGCTGTCTGTAAAAATTACCGCACTGCTTTTGCAGTGCGGTAATTTGCGTATATAAGCTCAGTCCTTCAGGGTCAGGTCTCCGTCCTTTACCCAGCCCAGCTTCCGGACGATCATATTGATCAGGGGGCAGAGCACGGCAGGCAGTACGAAGGAAATCAGGATCAGCCCGACCCAGTCCATAGTGGTGATGGCGCTTTTGGCACCGGAGGCAACATCCGCTGCCCAGCCGGTATAGACACCGATCTGCCCCACCAGACCGCATGTGCCCATGCCGGAGGAAACCGGCGCACCGTTCATCTGAAGATGGAACACGCAGGTGGCAATGGGACCCGTAATGGCCGAGGTCACAATGGGCGCGATCCACACCCGGGGGTTCCGGACAATGTTGCCCATCTGGAGCATGGAAGTGCCAATGCCCTGAGACACAAGGCCGCCCCAGCGGTTTTCCTTAAAGGACATCACAGCAAAGCCCACCATCTGGGCACAGCAGCCCGCCACCGCAGCGCCGCCGGCAAGTCCCGTCAGGCCCAGGGCGGCGCAGATGGCCGCAGAAGAGATGGGCAGCGTCAGGGCAATGCCAACGATCACAGAGACCAGAATGCCCATAAAGAAGGGCTGGAGGTTCGTTGCCACCATAATCAGGTCGCCCACATGCATGGCCGCCTTGCCCAGGGCCGGTGCCCACCATGCCGACAGGCCAACGCCCACACCGATGGTCACAAGGGGCGTAACCAGTACGTCGATCTTTGTCTCCTTGGAAACGGCCTTGCCGATCTCAGCAGCCAGAATGGCCACAAACAGCACCGCCAGCGGGCCGCCTGCTCCGCCCAGCGCATTTGCAGAGAATCCAACCGTAATCAGGGAAAACAGCACCAGCGGCGGGCATTTCAGGGCGTAGCCAATGGCCACCGCCATGGCGGGGCCGCTCATGGCCGAGGCAAGGCCGCCCACGGTATACTCCGTACCGCTGACGGTGGCTACCGTTCTGGTCAGGGCGTCAATGTGGAACTGGGTGCCCAATGTGTTGATGATGGTTCCGATCAGCAGCGAACAGAACAGGCCCTGTGCCATGGCCCCCAGCGCGTCGATTCCGTAACGCTTTAAGGATATCTCGATATCCTTGCGTTTCAGGAATTGTTTGATTGCTTCCATTTTTGTCCTCCTTGACGTTTTCCGTCATTCCCATGCCGTCCTCTGGTATTTTTCCAGCTTTCCGTGGCTCGGCATTTTGTTAAGTTAAAGATAATTATACCGGTTTGTCCCTCCGAAGTAAAGGAAATCCCCGCACCACGGTGCAGGGATTTCCAAACATTTCGCATGCATTCTTTGTCTAAAACGACGAAGAACTTTCATATTGTGTCAGGGTGCGGTAACGGTCTCTCCATTATAGACCTGTGCGATCAGGCTCTTGGCGGTATCCACCGTGGACTGGGTCGGCACCATGACATAAGCCTTCTGGCTCATGGAATACGGCACCTGACTGTCACCGGTTCCGTCTACGCTGTAACTGACCACATTCCAGTCGCCGCCCTTATCCAGCTGCTCCCGGACAATGGTGCTGATGGTATCATAGGGCACACTGGTCTCAAAGCTGCCCTCCAAGGCGCTCATCAGGGAGTTATAGGATACCAGAAGCTCCGGAGACATGGCCTTATTGATGACCGCCTTGATGATCGCCAGCTGGTTCTTGCCCCGCTGACGGTCGCCGGAGGCGAAGGCATGGCGTTCCCGGACAAATTCCAGAGCCTGCTTGCCATTGACATTGTTTTCGCCCTGCTGGAAGGAGTAGTTATCCGTGGAGAATGCAACGTCAGAGTTCACGGTAACGCCGCCCAGTGCATCAATAATATCCTCAAATCCGCCAAAGTTCACCCGGAAATAGTAGTCCACATTGACGTTATAGAGCATGGCCATGGTATCCATGCAGACGTTGATGCCGTAGATACCCGCATGGGTCAGCTTATCCTTGGCCCCGTTGGAAATAGACAGAGGTACATAATAATCTCTGGGCGTGGAGATCAGCACCACCTGCTTTGTGGCAGTATTGATGGAGGCGAGAATGTTGACATCACTGCGGCTCTTGGCGATCAAAGCGCCCCGGTTATCAATGCCGCTGATGAACACCGTGAAGATCATGCCTTCCTGACTGCCATTGAGCTCCGTCTCCTCGGTAACGCCATGGAGCCGGTCACTGGGAACCTCTTCCGGATTCTCGGTCACTTCGACCTCACGTTCGATGTGCTTGACCTCGACCTCTCTGAGCTGGGTGGCTGCGGTCTCGTAGCCCTCCATTTCGCCCAGCAGATCCAGATAGGCACTGTTCATGATAATAGCATCCACGTCGCCACCCAGAATTGCATCGATGAGCTGCGCCAGACCGGGATATTCAGTGGTGTTAAGGCTCACGGAATACTCCGACTCAATGGACTTAATGGCCTCATTGGTATTTTCCCGATCCTGATCGGCCAGAATACCATAGCTATAGGTACCCGCCACCTGTGCGTAGTCATTGGTGTCATCTGCCCGGACATAAATACCCACAGCCGCCGTCTCTGTCCGGACGGTGGTGATCTCCTTGGCGGTGGTGAGGCCCTTGAACACATAGCTGGTTCCAACACCAAAGATCACGCACATGATCACCGCCAACACCAGTCCGATCACATACCGTGCCCGGTATTTGGACTTCCAAGTCAGCAGTCCCACCAGCACCACGATCAGCAGCAGTGCTGCACCCAGCACTGCAATGAGCTTGCCCGGCAGCATCTTGGTTGAATAGACCGAGATTGCGAAGATAAACGCCATAAACAAAGTGAGCAGCAGAGCCACCTTGCCCACAAACCAGTCCACGCTGGTTCTGCGTCCGCGCCGTTTTCTGTTTTGCATAGGTATCCCCCTCTTTTATGTTATTCTGCGGCCCCGCGGCGTCATCGCCGGTGCGCCGTACTTTTCATCACTGCTCAGCCCAGCTGTGCCTCTGCCATCTGAAGAGCCGCCGCAATGACCATATCCATGTCATAGTACTTGTACTCGCCCAAGCGTCCGCCGAAGATCACGCCGGTCTCCTTTTCCGCCAGCGCTTTATACCGCTGATAGAGGGCACCGTTCTTTTCATCGTTGACGGGATAATAGGGCTCATCCCCGGGCTTCCACTCGGAGCTGTACTCCCGGCTGATGACCGTCTTGGGCAGGTCATTGCCCTGATCGTCCTTACCGAACTCAAACCATTTATGCTCGATGATCCGGGTCCATGGGGTCTCACGATCCGTATAGTTCACTGCGGCATTGCCCTGAAAATTGGGGATATCCAGCAGCTCGGTCTCAAAGCGCACGGAGCGGTACTCCAGCGTCCCCAGCTGATAGCCGAAGTAGGCATCAATGGGGCCGGTGTAGACCACCTTCTCCGCCATGGCGTCCAGCTCCGCCTTCTTCTCCAGATAGTCCACATTCAGCTGAACCTCTACGTCCTGAAGCAGGTGCTCCACCAGCTTGGTGTAGCCCCCCACGGGAATGCCCTGATAGAGCGCATTGAAGTAGTTGTTGTCAAAGGTCAGCCGCACCGGCAGACGCTTGATGATAAAGGAGGGCAGCTGATCGCAGGGGCGGCCCCACTGCTTCTCCGTGTAGCCCTTTACCAGCTTCTCATAGATGTCAGTGCCCACCAGAGAAATGGCCTGCTCTTCCAGATTTTTAGGCTCTGTAATACCGGCGGCCTTCCGCTGCGCCTCGATCTTGTCCGCAGCCTCCTGAGGGGTCACAACCCCCCACATCTTATTGAAGGTGTACATGTTAAAGGGCAGAGAGTACAGCTCTCCATGGTAGTTTGCCACCGGGGAATTAGTAAACCGGTTAAACTCCGCAAACTTCGTCACATAGTCCCATACGGTCTTATTGTTGGTGTGGAAAATGTGCGCACCGTACTTGTGCACATGGATGCCCTCCACATCCTCGGTATAGACGTTGCCGCCAATGTTGGGGCGCTTGTCGATGACCAGCACCGACTTCCCCGCCGCATGGGCCTTCTGGGCAAATACTGCGCCGTATAGTCCGGCGCCTACCACCAGATAATCATATTTTTTCATATTACTCCGTTCCTTTCTTGCGTCCGGTTATTTTTCTCAGGGTCTGTCCAAGGATCTCTTCCATCAGCGGTTCTTTGGTCACCAGCAGTACGATTCCATACACCGCAAAGAACGCCGCAGCGGCGATCAGCAGGGTCAGGAAGCTGCCCAGCTGCAAAAATGCCACCCAGAAGCTGGCCCCGAAGGCCAAAACCAGTGCCAGCAGGATCTTTCCATATTGAATCTTCACAAAAGCACCCCGGATCTCCCCCCGCAGGGCAACATACTGCACCAGCAGCACCACCGCCTCCGCCACAAGGGTACCGATGGCTGCACCGGTGGCCGCCAGCTTGGGGATCAGAATGGCGTTGAGCACCAGATCCGTCACCGCGCCGGCGATTTCAGAGGTCAGCACCGTTTTCTCCCGTCCAAGGGGCACCAGAATCTGAATGCCCAGAATATTGGTGACACCAATCAGCAGCAGTGTTGGCATGATCACCTGCATGGGCACCGTTGCCGGTGCATACTCCGCCCCGCCGGTGAGGAATGCGATGCTTTGCCGTGCAAACATCATGAAGAACAGCATCAGCGGCAGCGCTGCAAGGATTGCAAAATTCAGTGCCTTGGCGCTGATGCGCTTAAACTCATCGTACATCTCCATCTCGATATAATAGGATGCACGGGGCAGCAATACGGTTCCAAGAGACGTGACCACGCTGACCAGAATATTCTTTACCTTTACGGCGGCATCATAATAGCCCACATCCGTCTTTGTAGTCATAACGCCCAGCATTACCGTATCGAGATTGGTGTAGACCGTGGTGGCACAGGACATGGCGAAGAACACCAGAACCGCCTTCATGTGCCGCCCCATGTGATAATTCCCCACTGGCCGGAAGCCAATGTACTTCCGGGCATGGAAAAGGTTTACCAGATTGGCTGCGCTGGAGGCAAAAATGCTGATGCCCCCATAGATCACATAGTCGCTCTTCTTGTGGATCAGCACAAACATGGCCACAAGGGCAATGACCTTAAACAGGATGGAACGCACCGTGATATAGGCATACTGCTCCAGCGCCTTATAGAGCCATTCCATGCCGATAGCCGACAGGAATATGGTAGAGCTCACCACAATGTACAGGGCACGATCCTCCCGGAGCGATGGCACAAAAGCCAGCGCCAGCCCCAGGGCAATATACGCCAGTGCGCCCACCAGCAGGTTGATGGCCAGCAGCTCATGGGCTGTTCTGGTAAGCTCTTCCTTATCGTCCCGCACCATGGCGCAGGCACGGATGCCATAGGTGGGAATGCCCAGCTGAGCAAACATATTAAAATAGGTGATCAGCGAGATGGCAAAGGAGACCTTTCCGGTTCCCTCCGGCATCAGGATCCCCGACACATATCGGAATGTAATCAGCGGGAAAATCATGGACGACATGGTAAGGATGGCGTTCATGACAAAATTCAACTTGATTGATTTGCTTTTCATAGAACCTCAAGGGCCTGTTTATGGCCGTTACTCAATCCTGCTCGGTCTCTGCGGCAACCTCCAGCAGATACTGGCCATACTTGGTCTTTTCCATGGCCTTGGCAGATTCCAGCAGCTGGTCGATGGTGATCCATGCATTTTTCAGAGCAGTCTCTTCCAGGCAGCCGATCATCTTGCCGCTGCGCTGGGCCGCCTTGATGGAACCGGCCGCCTCATAGAGGCTGTCTGCATTGCCTGTGTCAAACCATGTATACTCGGCCCCCAGGGTCACAACGTTCAGCATTTTCTTTTCGAGATAGGCGTTGTTCACAGAGGTGATCTCCAGCTCCCCCCGGGCAGAGGGCTGAACGTTCCTGGCGATTTCCACAACCTTATTGTCATAGATGTACAGGCCGGGAACGATGTAGTTGGACTTGGGCTGGGCGGGCTTTTCCTCAATGGAAATGGCCTTCCCATTCTTGTCAAATTCCACCACGCCGAAGGCTCTGGGATCCGAAACATAATAGCCGAAGATGGTTGCGCCCTTTGTCTGCTTCACTGCGGAGCGCAGCTTTCTGCGGAACCCGGGGCCATAGAAGATATTATCCCCCAGCGCAAGGCAAACCGAATCATCGCCGATAAAATCGGCGCCGATGATGAACGCATCGGCAATTCCCCGCTGTACCTTCTGCTCCTTGTACTCGATGTGGATGCCAAACTGGCTTCCGTCTCCCAGCAGATTGACAAAGGGATCCTGATCGTCCGGCGGGACAATGATCAGGATATCACGAATCCCCGCCGTCATCAGCACCGACAGCGGGTAGTAGATCATGGGCTTATCGTAAACCGGCAGCAGCGGCTTACAAATGGGCAGCGTAACCGGGTACAGGCGAGTCCCCTTACCGGCAGCAAGAATAATTCCTTTCACGGTATATTCACACTCCAAATTTTAATGATGTGGCCTTTGCCGCACAGGCTCATGGGAACAGGTACTTTCCCACATAGGGGATCTTTTGCAGCAGCTTGACAATGGTCAGAGCGATGAGGTACACCGCTGGAGCCGCAAACAGACGCCACCAGCCACTGGCCGTATTCACGCCCAGCAGGCTGGCAAGATGCCCCATAATGAACACGTGGATCAGATAAATGCCAAAGCTGGCACCGGAAAGCCATTTTACCAGGCGGATAAACTTCTCATTTTGGAAAGGCTTACGCCGACAAGTATACTTCACCAGCACGAAAATTGCAACAGCTAATAGAATGGAGGGCCAGTTAATATACTCCCATGTGAGCTTGTTCAGGGCACCGTCTCTCACCGTGGCATACACCGTATAGAAATATCGGGTCGCCGCACCGATCACGCCCAGCACATAGACCACGGCCCGCTGCCATGGCAAAAGCTCCGATGTGCTCAGCAGATACCCCAGCAGCACAAGGATCACATAGCCGCCGGTGACCGGCAGTGCAAAATTATCCCAGTACGAAACGCCAAGGAGCTTCATAACAAACGGCAGGACGGAGCAGGTGAGAAATCCGACGATCAGCATATATCTGAGGGTCGACCGGTACTCCGCCAATCTCGAGAGCACCGGCAGAGACAGATACACCATAAACAGCGGTGCAAAGAACCAATAGACCGGCTCGATCTGGAAGTTCACCAGTACATTGATAAAATCCAGCCATCCGTTCCATGTCATACTTCCCCGGAACAGCTTCCAACCGTAAAAAACGGCCGACCAGATCACCAGCGGGATTCCCACCTTCATGAACCGGCGCTTCATAAACGTCCCGGTGGAGTAGCGCTCTCGATAGTTCATCATCGTTGCGCCGGAGATCATGATAAAGATCGGCACCGCCCAGTAGGCCAGTACATCCACCGCCAGCGCCTGCCGCCATGCGGCGGTATCCGAAAAATTGTGCACCAGTCCATTGCAGTGCATGCCAATAACGGACAGGCAGGCCAGCACGTTGAGCACATCAAAATAAACGACTCTTTTTCTCTCCATATCCTTCTCTTCCCTCTCAGCTCTTCAGGCCCAGCTTTTTCTTCTGGCGGGAGGCCAGCATGGAATACAGCATATAGTGGGAGCCGGTGAGCAGATGGAAGGACTTGGCCTCGTTGATGGTATCATAGAGGCTCTGGCTCTTCCGGCGGATCTCCTCCAGAAGCTCCCGGGTCTTCTCCTTATAGGTCTTTTCATCCTCCATGGAAAGGTGGATCACCAACTGCATGCCCGCCATATTGGCAATGCTCCGCCGCAGGAACCGGGCGGTATTGGGCTTTGCCTGACCGCTCTTCTCATAGGCGGCATAGGCATCGGTGAGATGGCCCAGCACCATGGTGTGCATGTCCTTGTTCCGCTGAAGGCTGTTGATGTTCATGCTCTGGGTGGAAAGCGATACCCGGTACATATAGATGGTGAGATCCACCACCGTTACGGTTTTTACATAGGGGATCGGGAACATCAGATACTCCGAATCGGTGTAGAAGCAGTTGTCCAGACGGATGTTATTTTTCTGCATCAGCTCCGTCTTGTAAGTCACATTGTGCATACTGATGGACAGCTCACTGCACTTATCCTCAAAGGGGACATCCATGCAGGGGGCAGCGCCCACCGTTGACAGCTCTGTCTGGCCGGTCTCATGATCCACCCGCATAAAGTTTGCGCAGACCATGTCCGCATTGGTCTTTTCCAGCACGTCCAGAAACTTCCCCATGTCCGGGGTGTTCACCCAGTCATCCCCGTCCACCATGCGAAAATACTTTCCCGTGGCATGGGCGATGCCGCTGTTGACCGTGGAGCCGGGGCCGGCATTCTTCTGGGAGATCAGCCGGATGGCACCGGGATACTTTGCCTCGTATTCCGCAACGATCTTTGCGGTATCGTCCTTGGAGCCGTCATCTGTCACCAGAACCTCCACCCGATCCGTTACCGCCGGATCCAGAAAGGAATCCAGGCATTGCTCAATAAACTGCTGGACATTATAGGCCGCAACAGAAACACTCAATACTCTCTGCATGAAAACTCTTCTCCTTCTGTTATGCTTCTTTTTTCGGTTTGGAAGCCCTCATCATAACGCTCAGTGCCATCCAGAACATAAAGGACATAGGGGAGCACACATAGACAATTTCCGACATAAAGCAGCTGGCGCATACAATGGCCGCCACCAGTGCAAACATCAGGAAACTCTGGCCCTGGGTTCCCTCGAAAATCCGCTTCCAGTTTTTCAGGATCACCACTACAAACAGGATCGCCATGGCAATATACAGCGCAAAACCAACTGCCCCCTGGGCCACCAGCACATCAAAAAATGTATTGTGCATGCTTGCAAAGTGCATATGGTCATTGTTGATGAGATAGGAATCCGGCTGCTCCGCTTCCACATAAGCAAGCACGGTATTATGTCCTACGCCGAAGGCCGGATTGGCCAGGAAAATATCAATGGCACTCTTCCAGATGTCAAACCGACGGTTTGACACATCAGAAGTGAAATTATCCGACTGCCGAATCACTGTTTCAGTACCGGTCAGTGTCCCCTCTGCGATCTGAAGCGCAATTGCCTCCTCTTCCAGATTTTCTTTCTTATTACTGCTGTTTTCTTTTATCTTATTTCCCTCAGGGGATTGTTCCTTTGTTTTTTCTTCTGCGGCAGCTTGTTCCTTTGCCAGCAATTCCTGCTGCTGTGCCTGTAATACGTTGTTATAGATGCCTTTAATGGCTACGGGCCCGCCGATCGCCACAATAATCGCCAGCGCCGCACAGGTGGATGCTACCGCGCGCTTACGGCTCTTGGAGGCCCACTGCACCGCATACAGCACAATACCGACTCCCAGCGCCAAACGTCCCGTCCGGGAGTCCGAAAACGCAATGTAGAAGACGTTCAGGGCAACGGAAGCACTCATCAGAACACGGATCACCACGGATTTATACCGGCGGAAGAGATCTACGGAGAGCAGCAGGGACACGCAGCACATAAGGCCGCCGATGTTGGGATCCCAATATACTCCGTAGAGACGGCCCCAGTAAAATCCCGTATAGTACAGCGGAATCGAAGCGACTTCAGGATAATAGATCTCGTTCCGGCCAGTCAGGAAATACACAAAGCTGAGAACACTCAGGATTGCGCATGCAATAATATAATACCCCATCCAGATATTGCGCTTCATGGTTTCTCCGTCCTCTTCCCTAGCCGGATAGCAATAAATCAGGAAGAACAGGAACCCCTGCAAAATCAGCGTCCGTATGTTCTCATACCACCCAAATCGAAAATTCAGGGCAGTAGAGATCAGATAGCAGCCACAAAACGCCACCATCAGCCAGAAGCCGCGGCTTTTCCAGTAGTGCTTCAGGTGAATGACCCGGTACAGGCACAAGAGGCCCGCTAAGAAGATCGTAGGCCAGAGCACATAGGAAATCAGCGGCCTTCCAAACGTCAGGGAACAGTCCTGCAGGAATCCAACCGTCAAAAGTCCAAGGCCCGCCAGCAGCTCCCCCCACCATATTACACGTTTCATTGGCAATTCTCCTTATTTTCACCGAAAAATGGATATGATCTCATCAGTTTGCTGTTGGAGGTCAAAGGGTCTGATCTCCGCCCTGCGCTTCCGAAAATCGATTCTCTGGTAAGGCCATGCATCTGAGATCTGCTGCGCCCACAGCTCAGCCCCCTTGTCGATGGGAAGAAATGAGCAATTTTCGCTGAGTTGAACCTCGTCCGACACCCGATCACTGATAAACGTTCGCACCCCTGACATCTGCGCCTCTATGGCTGATACAGGAAGCCCCTCAAAGTGGGATGGCAGTAAAAAGAAATCCATAGCCTGCACCAGTCTCGACACATCATCACGGATCCCCATAAACATCACGGAATCAGACAGCCCCATCTGCTCTGCCCGCTCCATCACACCCGGCCGCTCGGGGCCATCGCCCAGGGACATCAGCATCGCATTGGGATGCAGCTTTTTGAGCTGAGACAAGATCTCCAGCAGGAATCCAGTGTTTTTTGCCGGCAGATAGTTCCCCATATGTCCAATCACCAGCGCATCTTCCAGATGCAGCGAGGCTCGAACTTCCTCCCGAACCTGAGGGTCAAAGGCAAACTGCTCCACCGAAACCGGATTATACAGCAGGTGATACGCAGAAGATTTCAAAATGGGTTCTTCAAACATCCATTGGCCTGCGGTCTGCGCACACGCATAGAATTTCGTACCATAGCCCCCAAGCCTTGTTTTTGCCATGCGGTTCAATACTGCCTTCACCTTAGACTTCACCGAACCGGCATCTCCGCTGGAAGAGCTGTGACTATGGATAATCACCTTCGGAACCCCAAAATCATGAGCACTCTTGGCCCCGATACAGTTCATGGGCTCCGATATATTAAAGTAGGCCGCATCATAATGCCCGGCCCGAAGAATCTTTTCCATAGCGGCATACTGTGCTTTGGGGTGCATCAAACCGGGCACCTCAAAGACCTCCGCCCCATAGGGCGAAAGAACGCGCCGCAGCTCCGGGTTATCCTTCCCCGTCAGAATGTCCGCATGGATGTTCTCCCGGGCAAGAATGTCCAGCACCCGGAGAATGTATTTATCGATGCCGCTGTTTCGGCCATCTATCATATATCCGATCAATACGTTCATAGATTCACTCCGTCCCTGACCGTTACAGGCATACCAGAACCAGAAGCACCTTCCGGCTCAGCGGCATTTTCCAGCCCATCAGGGCACGAAAATCGCGCCGGACTTCCTTTTTCAGCTGCCGGCGTATTCCCTTCATTTCTGCACTCTTTTTATCGTAGCCCTTGGTGAGCATCTTCACCAGCATGGTAAAGTTGGCACGCTTTCTGCTGATCTGGGCATAGGGCAGATACTCCGGCAGTTCCTTTTCCGTTCGGGCCAGCACTCTGTCCCACACCGCCAGATAGTCCAGATCTTTCTTTGAAAAGCTGGAACAGGTGATGCCGTTTTGATTGACGAAATAATGGTAGAACCGCTGGTTGGACACCACCATTTTCTCCGCCCGCCGGAAGAACTCATAGCTGGCCTCTACATCCTCATTCAAGGTGATTACGAAAGAGAAGCCCTCCAGCACCTGACGGGTGTAGAGCTTGTTCCACACTGCCGTATTGCTGGCCTCTCCGTGAATGCGGAAGAAGTAGTCCATCATATCCTTCCGGTCAAATACCCGGATCTCCTCCCGAGGCTGCGGCGGAAACGGACGCTCATCCCTGCTGACCAAAGCCTCGCACTGGGCGATCTGCGCCTCGGGATGCGCCTGCAAAAGTCCATATAAATATTCCAGCATCTGGGGTTCGATCCAGTCATCCGAGTCCACAAAGCTGATATAATTTCCCTGACAGACCGCCATGCCCGCATTCCGGGCAGAGCTGAGGCCCCCGTTTTCTTTATGCACCACACGGATCCTCGGATCCCGCTGGGCCCACTGGTCGCACAGGGCCGGACAGGTGTCCGGCGAGCCGTCATCCACCAGAATGATCTCATAATCCTGAAAGGTCTGCGCCAAAATCGACTTGACGCAGCGCTCCAGATAAGGTTCTACTTTATATACCGGTACAATTACGCTGATCTCAGGAATCATGGCCACCCCCTCAAAAACGTTCAAGCTGTTCTGCTTAGCCGTGATATTTTTTCAGGCCGTTGATGCCCCAGCGGAAGGTATTGATCAGGCTGCGGCATACGCCCAGATGCAGATAGTTCCGATAGAACTGGAACTGCTTGCCAATGAGCTTTTTCTTGTTGCCCGTGGTGGAGTTGGCCAATACACGGTAGCTGGCCAAAATCTCCGGATTGCCATAGGCCACCTTTTCCAGCATCACGATGTCCAGCCAATAGGCATAGTCGTCCCGAATGCTCTTAAGCTCCTCCCGAAGGTAGATCTTCCCGTGGCGGGTGGTGTCATAGAGGCCGGAAAGGCATCCGATATAGTTGGTCACGGTCATATCCTTGTCTGTGATCACAGCCTTGGCCGTCACGGGGCGCAGGATCTCCTTGGAGCCTTCATCAATGCAGCGGTAGGAGCAGCAGACGCACACTGCGTCCTTCTCCTTCATGAATGCCACCTGCTTCTCAAGGAACTGCGGATCCCACAGGTCATCTGCATCCAACAGCGCAATATACTGCCCGTTTGCCCGGCGGATGCCGTTGTTCCGGGCCGCCGCTGAGCCGCCATTGGGCTGCTGCACCAGCGAAATACGGGAATCCTTCTCCGCATAGCCCCGGACGATCTCCGCAGAGTTGTCCTTGGAGCCGTCGTCCACAATGATCATTTCCCACTGTCCATAGGTCTGGGCCAGAACAGAGTCAATGGTCTCCGAAATATACTTTGCCCCGTTATAGCAGGGTGTAATAATTGAAACAAGGTTTTTTTCCAATGGATACCCCTCCGATGCCGCCGGGCGGCACAATTTATTTTGCTCCCTTATGGGTGAATACAACGCCCACCGTCTGGAAGATGATCTTCAGATCCATGCCCAGTGACCGATGCTTGATATATTCCATGTCATATATGATCTTTTCCTCGGGCTTCAGGTCATAACCGCCGCAGACCTGCGCCAGCCCCGTGAGGCCCGGCTTGATCTTCAGCCGCTCACGGAAGCCGTGGATATAGGTCTCAAAGGCATCATAAAAGACCTCCCGCTCCGGACGGGGCCCAACCAGACTCATTTTGCCGGTAAAAATACACCAGAGCTGTGGCAGCTCATCCAGCCGGGTCTTCCGGAGGATGTCGCCGAATTTGGTGATCCGGGGATCGTCATCCCCCTGTGACCACTGGGCGCCGTTGGCCTCGGCGTCCGCCCGCATGGTGCGGAACTTTACGATCTGGAAGGGCTTCCCGTCCTTCCCCAGCCGCTCCTGCTTATAGAACACAGTCCCCGGGGATGTGCACTTGACCAAAATCCCGATAATCAGCATCGGAATGGCCAGCACGATCAGTGCGCAGGCCGACAGCACAATGTCGCACAGCCGCTTGATAAAGGAGTAAAGGGGCTTTGGCGGAAGCTCCCCCAGCGGCTCAATATTATATTCCCTATCATGGTCATAGGGCAGAATGACCTTCGTTTCTTCCATATTGCGTACGAACCTCCAGATTTACAGGATTGCTCCCAAATCCGCTCTTTTTTTCCAAAAAGTAGGGAACACCAGCGAATAAACACTCATTACCACGCAGAACTTGCTTTGAGGATTATAATACAGATCTTATAAAAAAGCAACCGAATCGTACGTTTTTGCCGATTTCTGCACCATTTTGGCATCTGATCGACACATATGGGATGCATTCGCAGATTTTCGTGCACTGCGCGGATAAATACACAGACGCCCTTTCTTTGGATTTGGATGCGCAAAAGTGCGTTTTTTCGGAAATAACGTATTATCTTGTACGATTTTGCAAAATATAACGCATTACATTGGATTTTAACATATATTCTTGGTGCAATCAAACGTAAAAAGCGTTTTTTTCTGGATTATATAGTCATATTTGTCCTTTACCCTTTATATTGGAGGTAATGACCATGTTTGACCCAAATTTTGTGCGGGAGCGTATCACGCAGCTCCGGCTGGAAAAAGGCATATCCGAATATAAAATGAGCTATGATCTGGGCCACAGCCGGAGCTATATCTATAATATTTCCTCTGGCCGTGCACTGCCGCCCATGACCGAGTTTTTTCAAATCTGCGATTATTTTGAGATCACCCCCTCACAGTTCTTCGACGTCTCGCAGGAGAACACCCCATTGCTGGATACCACCATTGCTGCACTGCGGAAGCTCAGCGATGAGGATCTCCGGCTGATCCTCGCCACCGCCCGTCGGCTCCAGCAGGACAACAAATAACACAGGCCCCTGATCCGCTTTACAGAGCGGATCAGGGGCTGATTTATATAATGTATGATTCTTCTGCACTGCACATGGCGATTTTCTCCGGTGTAATGGGCAGCTCCCGGTGCCACACCCCGGTGGCCCGGTAGATGGCATGGGCAAT
>OLRG01002074.1_pt1 | contig 14864 bp, 9 predicted proteins | sample 1672331 | NCBI WGS metagenome assembly OLRG01 (sample SAMEA3136672, study PRJEB25190) | human gut metagenome
TTTACAGTACTGATTGATCTGACAGTTTGCTGCAATTCCTGCCTTCAGTGCAAATTCAACCACTTTTTTATTTAATACGGGCAGTGAACCTGGCATACCTGTACACACAGGACAGGTATGTGTATTAGGCGCTCCGCCGAATTCAGTGGAGCAACCACAGAAAATCTTTGTCTTTGTTGCTAATTCTACATGGACTTCAAGTCCGATGACTGTTTCATACTGTTTCATGCTTCCTGGCCTCCTTTTTTCGGAACAGGAAATGCTCCTCTTTCTGCTTCGTAAGCAGCTGCTGCCTGAAGGATCTTGTGTTCTCCAAAGCAGTTTCCGATCATCTGAATACCGATTGGCATTCCACCTTTATCCATACCACAGGGAACAGTAATTCCCGGCAGACCACATAAGTTTACTGCAACGGTATAAATATCTCCCAGATACATGGCAAGTGGATCCTTCAGACTTTCTCCGATCTTTGGTGCTGTATAAGGAGCTGCAGGTGCAAGGATCACATCATATTTTTCAAAGGCTCTGTCAAAGTCCTGTTTGATCAGAGCTTTTGTTTTCAGTGCTTTCAGATAATAAGCATCGTAATATCCGGAACTTAAAACAAAAGATCCCAGCATGATACGACGTTTGACCTCTTCTCCAAAGCCCTCTGTTCTGGTTTTTTTGTACATATCGTGAAGTCCTTCATATTCTGCTGCACGATATCCGTATTTGACACCGTCAAATCGTTCCAGGTTGGAGCTTGCCTCTGCACTGGCAATGATATAATAGGCAGGGATCATGTATTCCATAGTTTCTACAGAAAAGAATTCCACAATAGCTCCCTGTTCTGTAAGGACTTTCAGTGTATTCATAAATGCATCTTTTACTTCCGGATTCAGACCTTTTGCAAGGAATTCTTTCGGTACTCCAAATTTCATTCCCAGAAGTTTCTTACTTTCCAGACTCTTACTAAACTCCAGATCTCCTCTCTGGAGAGAAGTGGCATCTTTTGGATCGTGGCCTGCAATCACTTCCAGCAGTGCAGTACAGTCTGCAACATTTTTACCTACCGGTCCGATCTGATCCAGGGAAGATGCATAGGCAACCAGTCCATAACGGGATACGGTTCCATAGGTAGGCTTGATTCCGGTAACACCACAGAAGGAACTTGGCTGACGGATAGATCCGCCTGTATCAGAACCAAGTGCCAGATAAGTTTCTCCTGCTGCTACTGCTGCACAGGAACCACCGGAAGATCCTCCCGGTACATGTTCCAGATTCCATGGATTTCTTGTAACTCCATAAGCAGAAGTTTCAGTTGTACTTCCCATGGCAAATTCGTCCATGTTAGTCTTACCTATAATGATCATACCGGCTTTTTCCAGACGGTCAATGACTTCTGCATTATACTGCGGTACAAAATTTTCCAGTATCTTTGATGCACAGGTAGTCCTTTTTCCTTTGATGCAGATATTATCCTTTACTGCCACAGGCACACCGGCCAAAGGACCTGTATAAGTTCCCTCTGCAATTCCTTTTTCTACTTCTTTTGCTCTTGCATATGCTTCTTTTTTGTAAGTATCCAGATATGCGTGTACTTTGCCTTCTTTTTTCTCGATCTGCTCGAAAACAGACTTTACACTATCCTGGACGCTGACCTGACGCTGTTTTATTTTTTTCGCCAGTTCTAAGGCTGTCATTGTTTCCAGTTCCATGTTTTTGTCTCCTATCCTATGGTCTTAGGTACCTGATACTGTCCTTCTTTTTTCTTCGGTGCATTGGCAAGCATTGCCTCGCTGTTGTCCCCATTTGTAACAACATCATCACGAAATACGTTTCTGTCACCGAAAATATGAGACAGAGGTTCCACCCCATCTGTATCCAGTTCATCCAGCTTTTCTACATAGTCCAGCATTTTCTGCATATCCTGCTTTGCTTTTTCTTTTGCTTCCTCTGTAAGAGAAAGCTTTGCAAGAATACATACATTTTCGATTGTTTCATCATCTATGATCTTTGCCATTTTGTTCTCCTGTTTCTTCTATATATAACCACTTATCACCATTCTCTAAGCCGTTTATGGTTCCAGTCTGTTCAGATCTCTTGGGAACAGGCATGCTTCACGCACGTTTTCCTCTCCAAGAAGCTGCATGGTCAGACGTTCCAGCCCGATTCCAAGACCTCCATGAGGCGGCATTCCATGTTTGAAGGTATCCAGATACTGTTCCATACCTTCTTCTTCCATTCCTCTTGCTGCTATTTTTTCTTTCAGCTGTTTGTAATCATGGATACGCTGACCGCCTGTAGTTACTTCCAGTCCATGGAACAAAAGGTCAAAACTCAAGGTATATTTCTGATCTTCCGGATCATCCATTGCATAGAATGGACGTTTCTTGGACGGATAATGGGTTACAAATACAAAATCCGCATCATATTCTTCTTTGAAATATTTGCCAATGAGTGCTTCTTCTTCTGGCTCCAGATCAAAGGGGTTGCGAATCTTACGATTGTATTTTTCAGAAACGAGCTTTTTGGCTTTGTCAAAACATACCGCCGGGATTTTATCTACCTTCGGAAGCTGTACTTTCAGAATTGCCAGTTCTTTGGCGTAATCTTTTTCCAGAAGTTCCACTGCGTACTGAAGAAATCCTGTTTCCATTGCCATAATTTCTTCAAAACTGTCAATATAGCCCATCTCAAAATCAAGGCTTGTATATTCATTGAGATGACGTTTAGTGTTGTGTTTTTCTGCACGAAATACCGGTCCGGTCTCAAATACCCGGTCAAACACACCAACCATCATCTGTTTATAAAACTGAGGGCTCTGTGCCAGCACTGCCGGTTTGTGGAAGTAGCTGAACTTAAACAGGTTGGCACCACCTTCAGCGCCTCTTGCCCCGATCTTTGGTGTATGGATTTCTGTAAATCCCTGTCCGTAAAGATAATCACGAAACGCTCTTGTAAGCGCTTCCTGAATCTTGAATTTGGATCTTTCCTGAATATTACGAAGTACAATGGGACGTAAGTTCAACTTTGCTTCCAGGGAAGTATTTAATCTCCATTTATCAATAGCCAGGGGCATTGGTTCAGCAGGCTGGGAAAGAATCTGAATCTCTCTGAGCCGGATTTCTTTCCCGTGCGGTGCCCTTTCTTCTTCATTGAGAATTCCTCTGATCCGAAGTGTCATTGCTTCTTTCAGATCATGAATGGAAAGATTTGTTTTATCTTCTTCAAATACTGTCTGAAAAAGTCCTTCTCTGCGTCTGAGGATCACAAATGCCACATCGCCCATATTACGGATGCTGTGAACGGCTCCTTCCAGAACGACTTCCTGATTTAAAAGGGAATCTCCTAACAGATCATCCCATTGGCAGATTTCTTTTTTCCATGTACCGTCCATAAACTCCATTTCCTCATCCTCCATTATCTATTATTTGCTGTTGTATCATTTTTTACAACAACTGTTATTCTTCATAAAAAAGCATCAACAGCATCTGAGCTGTTTCCACCATATTAGTACCTGAATCCATACTGGATTTCTGAATATACCGGTATGCATCCTCCTCGCTTAAATGATTTCTCTGCATAAGCATCATTTTCGCATTGGAAATATAATTCTGCTCTCTCCAGGAACGGGTCTTCGGTTTGTTTTTTTCTTTTTTCCTTTTCCTTTCCTGCTGTGTCAGAATCATATTTACCGTATTGACCAGATCTCCTGCCTTCATTGGCATCTGTACCGAAAGAATAGATGAAGGCACTTCACTGATCACTCTTGCTGATGCCAGAAGAAGAAGTTCAAAATCCTTTGGCAGACAGTCTGCAAGATCCAGATAATTCATGTCCGGCAGACGGTAACCACTGATCATCACACCGCCGCCAAGTTCTGATGCACTTGCAAGTGCGCTGGATGCCGTATTACATACTGAAGCTACCGAAAAATCATGACGTTCCAGAACAGACCGGATTTTCTTAGCATCTTCAATTTTTGGTAAGACTATCACAATGCTGCTCATTCATGTGTCTCTCCTCTTCCCTTTTGTAACACGTACCTTAAGCTGCTTTCTCACCTCTGAAAATCAGAGACGATACAGGTATTCTTCTACTTCCCAGTCAGTAACCTGTGTCACATAACGCAGCCATTCATTTTTCTTTTCTTTTATATATTCCTGGCAGAACTCTTCTCCAAGGATTTCTCTGATCCAGCTGCTCTTTTCAAAAAACTCAATAGCATCTTTCAGTGTTTCCGGAAGATGCTCTGTCTCTGTATCCTGTGTGGCGCAATTGGATGATTTTGTTGGATAAATCTTGTTTTTGATTCCGTCCAGTCCTGCTGCAAGGCAGACAGCCAGCACCAGATAAGGATTGGCAGAAGCATCCGGACTTCTCAGTTCCACTCTGATACCATCTCTTCTGATTACCGGGATTCTTACAAGAGAATTTTGATTATTTTCTGTCCATGTCAGTTCTGTAGGTGCATCATATCCAGGAACAAGACGTTTATAGGAATTCACAAGAGGATTGGTGATCAATGCCATTTCTTTGCTGTGTGCCAGCAGTCCTCCAATGAAATAATAAGCATCTTCACTTAATTCTTCCGGATTATCCAGATTTTCAAAAATATTTCTTCCATTTTTAAGAAGTGAAAACTGAATATGCATTCCGGAACCATTGACGTCTGATTTCGGTTTTGGCATAAAAGTTGCATGAAGTCCATGACGTTTTGCCACAGTGCGGACAGCCATTTTGAATGTCATGATACAGTCTGCGATTTTACGGATTTCTCCGTAATGGAAATCAATCTCATGCTGTGCCGGTGCAGCCTCATGATGAGAAGATTCCACTTCCATGCCCATATCTTCCAGAGTAAGTACCATATCTCTTCTGGCATTTTCTCCAAGATCCAGAGGACTGATATCCAGATAGCCTGCTTTTTCATGTGTTACTGTGGTAGGCTTTCCATCGTCATCTGTGTGAAAAAGGAAAAATTCACACTCCGGATCGATAAAGCAGGTATATCCCTCAGCTTCTGCTTTTGTGGCTGTATTTTCCAGAATGTATCTGGGGCTGTTTTTGTATGGTTTTCCATCGGGGCAGTAAAGATCACAGATCATACGTGCAACCTTTCCCTGCTGTGGACGCCATGGAAGAATAGAAAAAGTACCCAGAACCGGACGTAAATACAAATCGGTTCCATTTTCCCCATTCATGCCTGCAATCTGTTCGCCGTTTACGATGCACTGATTATCCAATGCCCGGGGGAGTTCCCGAGTGGTTACGGCAATATTTTTGATTGCTCCATACATGTCGGTAAACTGAAGACGAATGAATTCTACGTCTTCTTCCTCCACCATTTGTAATATTTCCTCTCTGGTATAATTCCCCATCACATTCTCTCCTTATCACTATCACTGAAAATAAATAAAAAAAGGGCGCACTTCTGAAGGAGTTTACCCTCCAAAAGAACGCCTTTGTCCATGCAGGTATTATAGCAACCTGCATTTTCTTTGTCAACTGTCTTTTCCAGATTCCATCTGCATTTTATCAGAGATTTGTATATCCCATAAGAGATTCATCTACTGCCCTGGCAGCTTCTCTTCCCTCTCTGATGGCCCATACTACCAGAGACTGACCTCTGTGCATATCTCCTGCTGTAAACACTCTTGACACAGAAGTTTCATATGCTTCCGGTTTTGTTTCTACATTGGTTCTTCCTGTAACAGCTACATGAAACGCATCTGTTATATATTTCTGGCTTCCAAGGAAACCTGCTGCAATAAGAACCAGATCTACAGGAATCACTTTCTCTGTTCCTTCTACCGGAACCATCATCATTCTTCCTGTTTTTTCATCTTTCTGGGATTTCAGGCTTACGATCTTTGCTTTGCAGACATTACCTTTTTTATCCGGAATAAATTCTGTAACGGTAGTCTGGTATACTCTTGGATCATGGCCGAAAACAGCAATGGCTTCTTCCTGGCCATAATCTGTTTTCAGGACTCTTGGCCACTGTGGCCATGGATTGTTTGCGGCACGTTCTACCGGCGGTTTCGGCATCATCTCCAGCTGTGTAACAGATTTTGCTCCCAGGCGGATGCTGGTACCTACACAGTCATTACCGGTATCACCACCGCCAATGACCAGAACATTCTTATCCTTTGCAAGTTCATATGGCACTTTTTCAAAATCAGAATCCAGCAGAGCCTTTGTAACCTGCCCCAGAAAATCTACCGCAAAATAAATTCCTTTTGATTCTCTTCCGGGAACCTTGATATCTCTCGGATTGGAAGCACCGCAGGCAAGAATCACTCTGTCGTATTTCTTAAGAAGTTCTTCTGCTGTAATGTCCTTTCCTACATTTGTGTTCAGTACAAACTTCACACCTTCTTCTTCCATCAGCCGGATTCGTCTGTCTACCACCCATTTTTCCAGTTTCATGTTGGGGATACCATAACGGAGAAGTCCACCTGCCCGGTCACTTCTTTCATAAACAGTTACGTCATGGCCTCTCCGGTTCAGCTGCTGTGCTGCTGCCAGTCCGGAAGGACCGCTTCCGATCACTGCTACCGTTTTGCCTGTACGGACTGCCGGTTTCTGTGGCTGTACCCAACCTTCTTTGTATGCAGTCTCTATGATGGCTTTTTCATTTTCTTTGGTGGCTACCGGTTCTCCGTCCAGGTTACAGGTACATGCTGCTTCGCAAAGAGCAGGACACACTCTGGAAGTAAACTCCGGAAAACTGTGTGTCTTGGAAAGTCTCAAATATGCCTGTTTCCAGTTTCCTGTATATACAAGGTCATTGGTCTCCGGAACAAGGTTATGAAGGGGACAGCCGGAAGCCATTCCCCCAAGCATCATTCCTGACTGACAGAAAGGAACGCCACATGCCATGCAGCGTGCACCCTGAAATATCTGTTTTTCTTTACTGAGAGGAGTCCGGAATTCATTGAAGTTTGCGATCCGGACCTTTGGAGGCAGTACCTTGGCTGTCTCTCTTTTATATTCTAAAAATCCTGTTGGCTTTCCCATGTTTCCTCATCCTCCTTAATGCTTTGCTCCAATACTTTCATAGAATGCTTCCATCTGTGCCTGCTCACTGGTAAGTCCTTTTTCTTCCAGTTTGGCACTGAGAGTCAACATTTTCTTATATTCATTCGGGATCAGTTTCTTAAAGTGTGGCAGATACTCATCAAAATCAGCCAGCACTTTTGCACCCAGTTTAGAACCGGTTGCTGCAACATGGGCTTCGATCAGATCACGAAGTTCTTTCCTGTCATATTTGTTCTCTACTTTTTCAATAGAGATCATTGACTTGTTGATATTTTTATATAACTTATTATTTACATCCAGTACATAAGCAATACCGCCGCTCATACCTGCAGCAAAGTTCTTGCCTGTTCTGCCCAGAACTACCACACGACCACCTGTCATGTATTCACAGCCATGTTCGCCGACACCTTCTACCACTGCACAGGCTCCTGAATTACGGACTGCAAAACGTTCTCCTGCAACACCATTGATAAAGGCATAACCACTGGTTGCACCATAAAGAGCAACGTTACCAATGATGATATTCTCTTCTGGTTTGTAGGCAGCTTTTTCCGGAACTTTCACGATCAGTTTACCACCGGAAAGTCCTTTTCCAAAGTAGTCGTTGCTGTCACCAGTAAGGTTCAGGGTAAGACCTTTCGGAATAAAAGCACCAAAACTCTGTCCACCGGCACCTTTGCAGTTGATAACAATCGTATCATCCGGCAGACCCTTGCCTGTCTTTCTGGTAATCTCAGCACCCAGGATTGTTCCGAAAGTACGGTCTGTATTGGTAACTTCCACATTCAGTTCCACATGCTGCCCTTTTGTGATCGCTTTGTCACATTTTTTCAGAAGTACCTTTTCATCCAGAGTTTTTTCCAGTTCAAAATTATATACAGCTTTCGGATCAAAGATCACTTTCTGTCCTTTTCCTGCATATGGATTGTTCAGGATGGCACTGAGATCCAGTTTTCCTTTATGGGGTTCTGCTGTATCTTTTGCCTGTCTTAACAGATCGGTACGTCCAACCATTTCATCTACTGTACGGACACCCAGGCTTGCCATATACTCTCTCAGTTCCTGAGCAATAAATCTCATGAAGTTTTCTACATATTCCGGTTTTCCTCTGAAACGTTTACGAAGTTCCGGATTCTGTGTTGCCACACCTACAGGGCAGGTATCCAGATTACATACACGCATCATTACGCAGCCCATCGTTACCAGTGGCGCAGTTGCAAAACCGAATTCTTCTGCGCCAAGAAGAGCTGCAATGGCTACGTCACGTCCACTCATCAGTTTACCGTCTGTTTCGATACGGACACGATTACGAAGTCCGTTCATGATCAGAGTCTGATGTGTCTCTGCAAGTCCCAGTTCCCATGGAAGTCCTGCATTGTGGATAGAACTTCTCGGTGCAGCACCGGTACCTCCGTCATATCCGGAAATAAGAACTGTCTGTGCTCCCGCTTTTGCAACACCGGCTGCAACTGTACCAACACCGGCTTCTGAAACAAGTTTTACAGAAATATCTGCATAAACATTGGAGTTCTTCAGGTCATAAATCAGCTGTGCCAGGTCTTCAATAGAATAAATATCATGATGAGGCGGCGGTGAGATCAGAGATACTCCAGGTGTAGAATGACGAGTCTTGGCAATCCATGGATAAACTTTCTTTGCAGGAAGATGTCCACCTTCACCAGGTTTTGCTCCCTGTGCCATTTTAATCTGGATTTCTCTTGCAGATACCAGATAACTGCTGGTTACACCAAAACGTCCGCTGGCTACCTGTTTGATAGCAGAACAACGGTCATTATCAGTGCCTGCGGAAGCAATACGTTCGTCACTTTCTCCACCTTCACCTGTATTGGATTTTCCATGGAGATGATTCATGGCAATGGCAAGTGTCTCATGTGCCTCCTGAGAGATTGATCCATAAGACATGGCTCCTGTCTTAAATCTTTTAACAATCTCATCAACGCTTTCGACCTCATCAATCGGGATCGGGTGTTCCGGATAATTGAAATCCAGAAGTCCACGTAATGATCCATGGCTTTCTTCGTCTACCAGTTTTGTATACTCTTTAAACTGCTCATAACTTCCGTTTCTGGTAGACATCTGCAGAAGATGGATGGTCTGTGGATTATATTTATGTTCTTCTCCCTGGCTTCTCATTTTATGAGCACCTACACTGTCCAGTGTCAGGTCTGTATTCATTCCCAGGGGGTCAAATGCCTCTGAATGAAGTCTGTCTACATTCTCTTCAATATCTTCAAGTGTAATACCGCCAACTCTGCTGACTGTTCCTGTAAAGTATTTGTCGATCACATCCTGGGAAATACCAATAGCTTCAAAGATCTGAGATCCCTGATAAGACTGAATAGTAGAAATACCCATTTTGGAAGCAATCTTGACAATACCGCTTAACACTGCATGGTTGTAATCTTCTACTGCTGCGTAATAATCTTTGTCCAGCATATGATTGTCAATCAGTTCTCTGATTGTTTCCTGTGCCAGATATGGGTTGATGGCACTTGCACCATAACCAAGAAGTGTTGCAAAATGATGAACTTCTCTTGGTTCTCCAGATTCCAGGATAATTGCCAGTGAAGTACTCTTCTTTGTTTTTACCAGATGCTGATGAACAGCAGAAACTGCCAAAAGTGACGGAATCGGCATATGGTTCTCGTCTACTCCTCTGTCTGAAAGTACAAGAATATTAGCGCCTTCACGAAATGCCTTATCTACCTCTACAAAGAGACGGTCAATGGCTCTTTCCAGCTTGGTGCTCTTGTAATAAAGAGTAGAAACAACTGCAACCTTGAAACCTTCGTGTTTCATATTTTTGATCTTCAGCATATCTGTGTTGGTAAGAATCGGATGAACGATTTTCAGCACATGACAGTTCTCCGGCTGCTGTACCAGAAGATTACCGTCTTTACCTGCATATACACTGGTAGATGTAACAATTTCTTCACGAATCGCATCAATAGGTGGATTGGTAACCTGTGCAAAAAGCTGCTTAAAATAATCAAATAACGGACGATGTTCTTTGGAGAGAACAGCCAGCGGTGTATCCACACCCATAGCCCCAATACTTTCTGCACCGTTCAGTGCCATATTCCGAATAGAAGTACGGTACTGTTCATAAGTATAGCCAAAAGCTTTCTGGAGACGTGCACGCTGCTCATCTGTGTACTCTTCCATACGGATATTCGGAATCTTGATATCCTTCAGCTGTACCAGATTGCTGTTAAGCCATTCTCCATAAGGCTGCATTTTTGCATATTTTTCTTTCAGTTCGTTGTCATCAATGACTTTTCCCTGTACAGTATCTACCAGAAGCATTTTTCCAGGATGAAGACGCTCTTTCAGAACAATCTTTTCTTCCGGGATCGGCATAACGCCTACTTCTGAGGACAAAATCATATATCCGTCAGAAGTAATATAATATCTGGACGGACGGAGACCGTTACGGTCAAGAACCGCCCCCATCACATCACCGTCCGAGAACAAAATGGACGCAGGTCCATCCCATGGCTCCATCATGGTTGCGTAATACTGATAAAAATCTCTCTTTTCCTGAGAAATTGTATCGTTATTCGCCCATGGCTCCGGAATAGTGATCATTACTGCCAGGGGAAGTTCCATACCACTCATTACCAGGAATTCCAGAGTGTTATCCAGCATTGCAGAGTCAGAACCGTTTCTGTTGACAACTGGAAGAACTTTATGAAGCTGACCTTTCAGATATGGAGACTCCATATTTTCTTCTCTTGCCAGCATCTTGTCTGCATTTCCACGAATGGTATTGATCTCGCCGTTATGTACCATAAAACGGTTGGGATGTGCTCTCTCCCAGCTTGGATTGGTGTTGGTACTGAACCTGGAGTGTACCATGGCAATGGCAGACTCATAATCCGGACTCTGAAGATCCGCAAAGAATGTACGGAGCTGACCTACCAGAAACATACCTTTGTATACAATGGTACGGCTGCTCATGGAAACTACATAGGTATTATCATTGCTCTGTTCAAACTCACGACGTGCAATATAAAGCATTCTGTCAAAAGCAATACCTTTTTCCACCTCTTCTGGCTTTTTGATAAATGCCTGCATAATACAAGGCATACATTCTCTCGCCTTATGACCCAGAACTTCCGGGATTACCGGAACAGTTCTCCAGCCAAGAAGCTCCAGCCCTTCTTTTTCGATGATGATCTCGAACATCTTTTTCGCCTGGGCACGTTTGATCTCATGCTGTGGGAAGAAGAACTGGGCAATACCATATTCTCTTTCGTCACCGATTTCAAAGCCCTCTTTCTTACAGGCTTTTTTGAAAAATTTATGAGAAATCTGCAGAAGGATTCCCACACCGTCACCGGTTTTTCCTTCCGCATCTTTACCTGCCCGGTGCTCCAGATGCTCTACGATACGCAGTGCATTGGCAACTGTATCATGAGTCTTTTTGCCTTTGATGTTGACAACTGCACCGATACCACAGTTGTCATGTTCAAATTCCTGGCGATACAGACCCTGATTTTCTTTCATCACTTCTTGCATATTCCTTATCCTTTCTGTGTTTCTTCTATATATAATAGATATTATTTCCTATTTAACTTTGCTTCTTTTTCTTTCATGTAATCCACCGCTGCCTTTACAAATCCACGAAACAGAGGATGTGCATGGTTTGGTCTGGATTTGAATTCCGGATGTCCCTGAGTTCCCTCAAAGAACGGATGCTCTCTGACTTCAATCATCTCTACAATATGTCCATCAGGAGAAGTTCCTGCAATGGTCATGCCTTTGGCTGCCAGTTCTTCTCTGAACGCATTGTTTACTTCATAACGATGTCTGTGACGCTCCTGAATTTCTTTTGTTCCAAAAAGCTCTTTTGCTTTTGAATTTTCAGCAAGTACACATGGGTAACTTCCAAGCCTCAGGGTTCCACCCAGGTCTTCTACACTCTCCTGATCCGGCATCAGTGCAATTACCGGATGTTTGGTAGAAGGATCCAGTTCAATACTGTTGGCATCCTCATATCCCAACACATGTCTTGCAAATTCCACAATCGCCATCTGCATTCCAAGACAGATTCCAAGATATGGAATCTTATGAACTCTGGCATACTGGGCCGCCAGTATCATGCCTTCTGTTCCTCTGTTACCAAAACCTCCCGGAACCAGGATTCCGTCTACTTTATGAAGTACCTGATCCAGATTCTTTTCATTTAATTCTTCTGAATCCACCCAAGTAATATCTACTTTTGCTTTACAGGAAATTCCACCGTGTTTCAACGCTTCCACTACACTTAAATATGCATCATGAAGCTGTGTATATTTTCCTACCATGGCAATGTTTACTTCGCTTTCCGGATTACGGAGATCACTTACCATCTGTTTCCACTCTGTCAGATCAGGTTTACGATTTTCCAGTCGCAGGGACTCCAGAACAACATCTGCAAGTTTTTCTTTTTCCATTGCAAGTGGTGCTTCGTAAAGATATTCTACATCCAGATTCTGTAATACATGGCTTACCGGCACATTACAGAACAATGCAATCTTGGCTTTAATCTCATCTGTAAGTTCATGTTCACTTCTGCATACCAGGACATCCGGCTGGATTCCCATTCCCTGAAGCTCTTTTACACTTGCCTGGGTAGGTTTGGTCTTCAGTTCTTCGGAAGCTTTCAGATATGGGATCAGTGTTACATGGATCAACACTGCATTATCATGTCCCACATCATGCTGAAACTGTCTGATTGCTTCCAGGAAAGGCTGACTTTCGATATCACCTACTGTACCACCTACTTCGATAATAGCGATTCTGTCATCTGCCGGTGATTTTGCTTTATAGAATCGACCTTTAATCTCATTTGTGATATGAGGGATGACCTGCACGGTACCTCCGCCAAAATCTCCATGTCTTTCTTTCTGCAGAACTGACCAGTAAACTTTTCCAGTGGTTACGTTTGAATTTTTATCCAGGCTCTCATCAATAAAACGTTCATAATGTCCCAGATCCAGATCAGTTTCTGTTCCATCATCTGTAACAAAAACCTCACCATGCTGAATGGGGTTCATAGTTCCCGGGTCAATATTGATATAAGGATCAAATTTCTGCATGGTCACCTGATATCCTCTGGCCTTCAGAAGCCGTCCAAGAGATGCTGCTGTAATTCCTTTTCCCAGGCCGGAAACTACACCGCCTGTAACAAAAACGTATTTTACTGCCATTGCTGTTTTCCTCCTCCATTAACATACAATACATACAAAAAAGGCGACAGAAACAGATCATTCAGGTTTTTACCTGATTCTGTTTCTGACGCCTTTGTCAGACATAAAAAAATCTCTGATTTTTAAATATGTCCATTACTATACATTATTTTTGATCGTTTGTAAATATGCAATTTACTGAATTTCGCTGACATCTATAGGGTAATTTCCGTCAAAACATGCTTTACACAACGGCAAACCGCCTGCCATACCCTCCAGGAACTCACTCTGCATATATCCCAGGGAATCTGCACCGATCATCTGACGGATTTCTTCGGTACTGTGCTGAGATGCGATCAGTTGATCATTGGAAGGTACATCTGTACCAAAATAACATGGATGAAGGAACGGCGGTGAGCTGATCCTTACATGTACTTCCAGTGCTCCTGCCTTCTTCAGCATACGGATCAGATTTGCAATGGTAGTTCCTCTTACAATAGAATCATCTACCAGAACAATTCTTTTATCCTTGACTACAGATTCCAGGACACTAAGCTTCAGATGCACACTGGATTCACGTTCTTTCTGGGTAGGCTTGATGAAAGTCCTTCCTATGTAGCTGTTTTTGTAAAAAGCAAGGCCGAAAGGAATTCCAGAAGCTTCTGAATACCCCTTGGCCGCCGGAATGCCTGACTCCGGTACACCTGTAACCAGATCTGCTTCCACAGGATAAGATTTTGCCAGAGATTTGCCACCTCTGATACGGGCATCGTAGATACGCACACCATCCATCACACTGTCCAGTCTTGCAAAATAGATATACTCAAATACACAATGGGCAGGCTTATACGTTGCCAGTTCTTTATTGGATTCTACACCATTTCTGGAAATAGTGATCATTTCTCCAGGCTCAATATCCCGGATAAATTCTGCACCAACAGAAGTCAGTGCGCAGCTTTCAGAAGCAAGTACATAAGAGTTATCACGTTTTCCAAGACACAGTGGTTTCAGTCCCAGAGGATCTCTCACACCTACCAGCTTACGTGGACTCATAACTACAAGTGCATAGGCACCCTGCAGCTTCTTCGCTGTTTTAAGAATCGCTTCCTCCACAGATCTGGAATGTACCCGTTCTCTCGCTATATGAAAGGCGATTACTTCTGAATCTGTCGTAGTGTGGAAAATTGCACCGTTCTGGATCAGTTCCCATTTCAGTTTCGGGGTATTTACCAGGTTTCCATTATGTGCCAGTGCCAGAGTTCCTTTTACATAAGATAATACAAGAGGCTGTGCATTTTCTGCCACAGAAGCTCCTGTTGTGGAATAACGCACATGCCCGATACCAAGATTTCCTTCCATACTGCGTATGGTTTTTTCACGAAGCACTTCACTGACAAGACCAAGATCTTTATGAAACTGAACATTACCCTGTTCCCCATCTGTCCTGCACACTGCCAGTCCACAGGACTCCTGTCCCCTGTGTTGTAATGAAGTAAGTCCATAATAAATAGACGGAACTACATTTCCTCCATCCAGATCATAAATACCAAATACACCACAGGCTTCCTTTATTTCTGCCATCCGAATTTCCTCCCATTCGTTATCTTATAAACAATATTGATCATCTCTTTCTATTGTCTT
>OLRG01002075.1_pt1 | contig 14862 bp, 15 predicted proteins | sample 1672331 | NCBI WGS metagenome assembly OLRG01 (sample SAMEA3136672, study PRJEB25190) | human gut metagenome
AACGGCCTGCCCATCAAGTTCACCACCGGCCTGCACACCGGCTGCACCAAGCTGCTCGTCCCGGGCGACAGCGACATCAAGAGCATCGCTGACCTCAAGGGCAAAAAGATCGGCGTGCCGGGTCTGGCCGACGCCGCAACCGTTGTTTCCAAGCGTTCGCTGAGCGCGGCCGGCATCGGCGTGACCGAGCAGAACATGGAGGTCGAGTTCTCGGTCTACTCGCGCAACGACCTGCCGCAGGCGCTCGAGAACGGTGCGGTCGACGCGATCGCCCTCGGCGACCCGACCGCATCCATCGCGGAGGAGCAGTACGGTCTGACCCCCCTCATCGACACCGCAACCGATCCCAAGTACAAGGATGAATACTGCTGCAATGCGTTCGTCACCTCCAAGCTCGCCGCCGAAAACCCGAAGGCTGCCGCAGCGTTCACCCGTGCGGTGCAGAAGGCTTCTCAGTGGGTGCAGGAGAACCCGGACGAGACCGCAAAGATCATCGTTGACAAGCAGTATGTCTCCGGCGATGTCGATTTCTGCGCACAGATCCTCAAGACCTACAACTACAAGCCTTCGGTTCAGGGCGGCTATGACGCGCTCAAGCTGAACGCCGAGGAGCTGAGCAAAATCGGCGTGCTCAAGGAAGGCACCGACGCACAGAAATTCGCAGACAATGCTTACATCTTCTTCGACGATGTGCCGGATGCGCCGGAGGCCTCCTCCGGCACCACCGCAGCCGCTCCGTCCGCCTCTGTCTCCTCGGTCAGCTTCACCGAAGCGGCCGAGGCCGAGGAGAACGACTGCTGCGGCGGCAAGATCGAAAAGCCGGACACCACCAGAAAAGCCTGACGGACACAGGGAGGAAAGGATATCATGTCAGAAATCAAGTGCACGCACAGCTGCTCGGACTGCAGCAGACTCGGCTGCCGCTCGGCGAGCGAGGATCAGTATCCCCCGTTCTGCCTGACGACCAATGTTGACAGGGATCTGCTGGACGAGACGCTCGAGATTTACAGAAATGACGAGCTTCAGGGCAGGATCGCCCGCACCTCCGCCTGCATCGAAGGCGAATTCTACGGCCGCCTGACGCGCGTCGAGGAGACCATCGAGTTCATCCGGCGCATGGGCTTCAAGAAAATCGGCATCGCCTCCTGCGTCGGTCTGATGCGCGAGACCTCGATCTTCGCCCGCATCCTCAAGGCAAGCGGCATCGATTACTTTACCGTCGGCTGCAAGGTCGGCGCGGTGGACAAGACCGAGATCGGCGTGCCGAACGAGAAAAAGCTCAACGGCGGCTGCGGCCACGAGTCCATGTGCAACCCGATCATGCAGGCGAAAACGCTCGCCGCGAACGGCTGCGACTTCAATATCGTCATCGGCCTGTGCGTCGGTCACGATACGCTGTTCCTGCGTCACAGCAAGGTTCCGACCACCGTCATGATCGTCAAGGACCGCGTGCTCCAGCACAATCCGGCCGCCGCCCTGTACGGCGCACAGTCCATGTATTCCCGCTTCAAAAATCTGAATCTGTAAAAAAAGCTCTCCGCATCGACCTGAACTGCGGAGAGCTTTCTTTTTATTCGTTTGGAATGAGCGGCTGCACCATGCAGCGCAGGCGCGCGGACGAATGCGGATAACGGCGGTAAAAGGCGCCGGTCAGCCGTTCCGCGACCATGCAGCTGTTTTCGTAATTCGCCTGCGGCAGCATAATGACAAACTGCGACACGCTGCACCGCGAGATAACGTCGCCGCGCCGCAGATTGCCGCGCAGCAGCGGCGGCAGCTTTTCCATCACGCCGTTCAGACTGCGGCGCGCAAGGGCGGAACCGTCCTTCGCCGTCACCGACAGCAGACAGATATGCACGGCGATGCCCATGCGTGCGACCGCACGCGCCTGCATACGGTACAGAATCTTGAAAAAGTCATATTCGCACAGCATCGCGCCGCCGGCGCTGTTCTCCTCCTGAAGCTGCATGCGCAGCTCGTCCATCGACAGAGTATGGTCGTTGACCGTGCGCGATGCCTGCCGGTACAGCTTGCGCAGGGTCTCTCCCGGCATGACGCCGAAATCCGAGAACAGCATCTCGCTCATGTCGTCATAGACCGCCATGGCTTCCCGGTTGTCTCCATTCTCGATGAGCGCACCCATCAGATGCTCGTAAAATTCCTCTTTGTACGGCTCGATCTTAACGGCCTGCCGGCACAGCGCGGCCAGCTCTTCCGTGCGTCCGCAGTCCTCGAGGATCTCGATCGCGCTCGATACCGCCCCGGCATACAGGCCGTGGTAATACGTCTCGAGCGGCATGACCCAGATCTCGCCCGACAGGCGCGGCAGCAGATCGCCGCGGTAGCAGCCGACCGCAGCCTGATACGCGCGCAGACGCGCCTCCGGCTCCTTTTCCCGGTCTCCTCTGCGGCACCGCTCCTCAAACTGCTCGATGTCGAGCGTGATCGGTACCTCCTCATTCCACACATACCGGCCCGACCGGCGGAGGAGCAGCCGGTGTCCCAGTCCGTCCTCAAGCCGGTCGAGCAGTGCACGGATGCGGTGAAAGACCGACTTGAGCGCGTTTGCAGGGTCCGAGCTGCCCGTTCCGCCGCTCCAGCAGAGGTTGATCAGCTCCTCCTGCGTAAATTCGCGGCAGCGGTTGACCAGCAGATACGCGAGCAGAGACCATACCCGGTGCGAGCGGTCGTTGCTGTCTGAGATGACGCAGTCTCCGTAGCGGATCGTAAATTCTCCCAGCATTTGAACCTGTATCGTTTCGCTCATTGCAGCTTTCCCCCCCGCCTGTCCGAAAAATCCATGCAGCTGTCTTGTCATGCTGTTTTCTATTTACACCATATCACAAATATCGGAAAATTACAAGTAAATCGTATATAAAGCAGCACCGGACAACGAAAACTGCGGCGCTTCGCGGCGGTATTCTCAGTCCGCCGCTGTCGGAACGGTACGGTATCCCTCCATGAGACTGTCGTTTTCCATGATAAACGGGCGCGCCGTGTCCTGATCCCAGGAGGTATCGTATCTTTCCATCAGATAATCGTTCAGCTCGATCCGGTTTCGGAGCTTGACCAGCCGGTACGGCTCCTGAAACGCCACCTTTTCAACAAAATAGAGACTGCCGTCCTCGGCCGGCAGCAGGACGCCCACGTGTCCGATGAACAGGGTATTGTCCGTATCCGAGAACCGGTCATGGAGTACCACGGAGATCAGCCGGGCAGTCCCTTCCTCAAAGGCAACGCCGCGCTCCGCCCAGCCTGCCTGAAGGGCCTTGACCTGTTCCGCCGTCTCCGTGCTGTCCGCAGCAGTCACCGGCGCAAACAGCGCACAGAATTTAGATGTGCTGTCTCCGCAGAGAACGGCGGGATCTGCGGTCAGCGTTTCGAGATCCAGAAAGAGGGCGTCCTCGCCCTGCGTTTCCGGCTGGTCTGCCCCGGCAGTGACGAACTCACCGAACAGGCTGAAGGCCGTGATGCGGCAGTTGTAGCCGGGAAAGCTCCCGTTCTTTTCCGTCCACAGCTCCTGCATCTCATAAGGGTCATATTTGGTATCGGTCGGCGCGCCGCTCTCAAAGCCCTCCGTCAGCCATTCGTTCTTGACGCTGGCGTTGAACTGATCGACGCGGTCAAGAAGAATGCTGACCCTGTTTTCGCTGATGCCGGAGTCTGCGAGCGACTCGGAGAGCAGCCCTCTGGAGGCTGCATCTGTCAGATTGGAGTACGCCGCGGCTTCGAGCGGCGGCTCTGCGTGTCCGTCGCAGCCCGAGAGGCCTGCGAGCATGAGGCTGACCGCCGCAAGGACGGGCAGCAGCTTTCTTTTCCGGTTTATCATTGATCTTCGCCTTTCCTGTGACCGCCCCTGCGGGACGGATTCGTGATCTGTCTGTATCCTTATACTGTACACGCATCGGCGAAAAAAGTCCATCCTGTGTGATCATATTTTCTTTGCGCGTCAGCTCGGCCATTCCTGTCCGGCTGCCACGCAGCAGCCTCGGTTTTACTCTGTTATAGTAACACTCAAAAAAGATAACAAAAAACCGCCCATTTCAACGAAACAAGCGGTTTAACATGCATTGTGTTGACGAAAAAGATGCACTGCCCGCCGATCATGTCCCACCAAATCGAAGCCCAGCGGGAGGGATAAGCGGCAAAACCGGCCTTCTGGCCGGCGGCGCTTATGCGCCGTAAATTCGTTTTGCCCCGCAAAACAAATTGCGCAGGGGCGGCTTTGCCGACCCCGAGCATTGAAATCTCCGAAGGGTGGAGCGAATAAAATGAGCGGAACCCAACAAAGAAGTCACGACTTTCGTCGTGACTTCTTTGTTGGACTATGTTGACGAACAAGATGCACCAAAAAGGATGCGTAATCATTTACATTATAGAGTAATTTTATGGTGAATAGAGATTTAACACCTTTGCCTGCTCTATTAGCCATCTGCGCACCCGTTCAACGTATGTGGACCACTTGTCGCTCTCTGCGGCCTGCTCAATGATTTTAAGCAGAACAATTTTTCGATCCTGATTCATCCGCTCCACAATTTGATTCAACCAATCGTGACTATCCACAACTCCTGTAACCTGCTTCGCGCAATCAGTCGCTTCATCCGCTCCATCCACATCCAAAAGCAGATCATAAATGAATTTTTCCGGGCAGTTCCCCTCAGGCAGAGAAAACTGTGTAATCAGCGAAAGCGCGGCATCAATCTTATCGTCATGGTTCGTCTCTGTTCCGGACAGCAGCCTGCGCAGCTGCCTTTTCTTGTCCTCATCTGTCCGATAAACATCGCCATCTAAAACGATCAGCCGATGCTCAAGAGAATTCCCCTCAATCATCATCCCCGCTGCTAATGTAAATGCGTTTTGAGCCGAACCGATGTTTCGAATATTGACATATCTGGATATTCGTAATCCGTCGGAAAGCTGTGAGACAATGGCTTCCGCGAGGTCGTCCTCAACATAGACAGTGAGCGGCTGCGTACTTTCCCGGTTCATATCAAAAATGATATCCGGTGTTATCCGGTCGTATACCAGCGTTTTTTCTCTTGTGTGGTACAGATACCGTATATCAACAAATTCTGTCAGCTTCCCAATTTCAAGCGAGTGGGTTGTAAAAATAATTTGCAGATTCTTCCTCTGTGCCAAATCGGACAGCTGTTTTATCAGTTGTTTCTGTGCGTTGCTGTGAAGCAGCAGGTCTATTTCGTCAATCAGGATCAGGGAATATGGAGCCGCATGGTATACCACCGTCAAAATCTTGATCAGCCTTTGCTCTCCGGCACCCATGCTCAAGGCTGAGTAGTTGATATCCGATAAGGTGCGGACTCCAAAGAAATGCTTGTTTTTCACTGCATGATCTGTTAAGGATTGGTAGTCCTTGCATAATATTTGTGCCGCAGTGTGTACGATCCGTTCCGCCAGCCGATCCTCTGAGACACTTGTGTGATAGTCGATATAGGAAGTCTGACGCTCTTTTTCGATTTCAGGCAGTCCGGAATCAATCCCGAGATAAAAAACATCCCGCTTGGGCCGACTGGTATATCTGGGGGACCACCGATCCGTGCTTTTTCGATACTTGCGCTGATTCTCCGTCTGTGTGTTTTCGTCAAAATAGGTCAATACCATCTGACTGCCTTGCCAGGAAGCATCCGGTGTCGGGGTAAAAAAGAATTTCCATTTATGATCCTCGCCTTTTTCATCCGGGGAGAACATACAGGCCAGTGCGTGCAAAACGGTGGATTTTCCAACTCCATTAACACCCGTGATGGCCGTCAGATTTTTCTCAAACAGAATATCCAGCTTTTTTAATCCCTTCAGTTTTTCGATTTGAAGGCGTCTGATTTTATTTCGTGGCTTTATAATTCTGTCTGTCGAAATTCTCTGTTCTGTCAAGGCATCGCCTCTTTTGTCAGAAACATCTTCTTCCAGAGGTACTCTGTATGCAGGCCAGTCTTCAAAGTGCGGCGTTTCTGTATTATGCTCCAAATAATTTCGGAGACTCGCGGCGATCGCCCGCACAATGTAGATATCTGGCGCCGACTGAAGCATTCGATATGCTTTAAACCGGTTTTTGCAATTGTTAAAAGGGTAATTTGGATAGCCTTTTAAATATGCGTATTCATTGTGCGTTATTCGCCGCATTCCGATCTCGTCCACAAGATAACACTCATAAGGACGAACGGATACCTGTTCGCCGCCGACCACTTCTCCCTTAAAATTTCTGTTATAGAAGGGAAACAGGCGTTCAAGAGAATGCGTCCCAAATCGTCTTGGAACATTGCGATACCATGGTTCCACATCTTCCGGTGCTTCCCGAAATGGTATACGATATGGAGACTCATATATTGGCTTCGGAAAACAGAATCGCTCCGGGCCAATATCATTGCGAATTCCAACAAAATAGGCTTGCCTTCCATTCACTGGAAAACCGGAATACTCGCTCTCCCTGCATACTCGGTATGTTATAACATATCTGCGCCGTGCGGCAGTGCTGAGGAATGAGACGGATTTACCCTGAACCAACACAGCCGGAATTTGTATTAAAAACGCTTTTGGCTGATTGCACAAAATGAATTCGGAGAACAAATGCAGATAAGAATCCACATCGCCCTTTTTCTGATCCACGCGCTGCCTTGCAAGGCTCTCCGCAGGTATATCGGCCATCAGAATATCTGTGCCCGGAAGCGATGAAAGATTTTCAAGTGATATCGGCTCTGTGAAAATAGGGATATCCGGAACGATTCCGCGAAGTATCTCCTGTTTCACGGGATCACTTTCTGCGGCAGCTACAACAGAAAAACCACAATCGCGAAACGCAAGCGAGCGTCCGCCAAAGCCGGCATTGAAATCCACTACAGTAAATTCTGGAACTTGCATTCTGTAGACACCCCCTCTGCTGTGACCTAAATTATATCAAATCAGCGTGCTCAATGCAATCATTTGTCGAATCTACGAATTGGAAAGCATGGCTTATTCCATTCGGCACTATTAGCAACAACACTATGTAAATTTTCGTTCTCTCTTTTGTATGTTATCCTCTACCTCGAAGGAGGGAATCCTATGAAGTATTCAAACGAAGAAAAGCTATCCATTGTCGCACGCTATCAGCAAGGCGAAAGAATCACCGCTCTTTCCAATGAACTTGCTATCTCTCGTAGCACCCTGTACCGTTGGCTCAAATCGTTTCCTTCGGACAGCATTGGAAAGCCGTTGAAGTTTTCCTATCAAGAATACGCATCACTCCAACGCAAAGTTGAAAAATTGCAGAATATCATCACAATTCTGAAGTCTGTCGATTGTTTGGTATCTGCCCCATTGAAAGAGCGGCTGCATGCTTTAGAGCCGTTCTATGGAAAATATGAAGTCCATACGATCTGTGAAGCATTGGATGTTGACCGAGGTACATTTTATAACCACATACTGCGCAGCAAGCGCGGCAACGCCTGGTTTGATAAACGCCGTCAAGAATACTGCCAGATCATCCGTGATGTGTTTGACGAATATAGGCAGGTGTTGGGTGCAGAGAAAATTCGAACGATTCTCATTCAGCGTGGACACCAGGTCAGTGCGGAATATATTTCACAACTCATGCGTGAGATGGGCTTGAGCAGTGTTCGGTCGACAGCAAAAAAGGAATATTTAAAGCTTCGTGAGACGGAACGAAAGAAGAATATATTGCAGCAGCAATTTACTGCTGATCAGCCAAATCAGCGGTGGGTCAGCGATGTCACCTGTTTTAAACTTAGGGATCACTACTTTTATATTTGTGTAATTATTGACCTTTTCTCGCGCAAAGTGATCGCACATAAAATTTCAAAAAGGAACAGTACTCAACTTATCACCGCAGCATTCAAAATGGCGTATGAGGAACGCCAGCCACCGTCTGGTCTTATTTTTCATAGTGACCGAGGCGCGCAGTATACCTCCCATCGACTCCAGCAGCTCTTACATAAGCACAATGTAGAGCAATCATTTTCACAACCGGGTAAACCGCATGATAACGCAGTCGCAGAATCTTTCTTCGCATCGCTGAAAAAAGAAGAGCTCTACCGAAAGGATCATCCTTCCGATAGAGCATTTCAAGCCAGTGTAGCTTCCTATATTGAGTTTTACAATACCAAACGACCTCATCGCACATTGAAAAATCTGACGCCATGCCAAATGGAAGAGAGCTGCTGTGCAACTGTTAAATGAGACATCCGTGTTCGAATCGCCTAATTTACTCGTTTTCTACTACGTTTTGAGACGGTTTGTATTTTCGTGTCTCATATTTGCTTCAGCGCGCCACTCACTGAAATCCCTGTCATACCAAGACTTTCAGGACATAAAATGACCCCACCCAATCCTCAAGTCTCATCGACTTGTTCGAATTGGGTAGGGTCATTCATTTTGGTACGCCCGGTGCGATTCGAACGCATGGTCTTTGGAGTCGGAGCGGTGCTATGTGAGGTGTTTGCATCGCAGCGACTACTAAAAAGGCGCAGTTCACCAACATTTTGTGTGGTTTTTGTATGTTTTCTGCCCCTGTTGGGACTGCCGATATTCGGTGGCAGTAGCCTCGTAGTAGCCGCAGTGGCGTTGGCTATTCTTTGACCGGTGGCAGGAAACCCTCGACCTGCTGGCGGTATTCGAACTGCTCCTCGCGGAAGAACCGCTCCAGCAGGCTGTAATCCTGTTTTGTCTGCGCGGTATTCAGCGCATGATAATATTCTGCCTTGCGGCTGTCATTTACCACAAAGGGGATAATGTCGTTTTTCAGACATTCCTTAAACAGGATCAGCCGTCCGGTTCGTCCATTTCCGTCCTGAAATGGGTGAATGGCCTCATAATCTGCATGAAACTTTGCCAATCCGTGCAGATCATGTTTGTCTGCTGCATTGTATTCGTCCAGAAGTGTCGTCATGCGTGCGTGGACATCCTCCGGCAGCGCAGTTGTAATATCCGATACGATATTCCGGCGATTCTTGTATTCTCCGATCGGATAACCGTTTGCAATATCTTCAAATACGCCGCTTTTCAGCTTGTAATGATATCGTTTAATCAGTTCATGCGAAAGCGGCTCTTGATAGGTTTTCAGCATTTCATTGAACATCAGGAAGTGACCGGTCATTTCCTCCACGTCTTTTGCGCGAATCAGCGCATCTTCCGAAGTCAAGGTGCCGGTATCGAACAGAGATGCCGTCTGCTTTTCCGTTAATGTACTGCCTTCAATTCGGTTGGAATGGTAGGCGAGCGTTCTCTGTGCGAACGCGTATACGCCGCCGTGGTCATTTTTCTTCTGCTCGATTTGAAGACGCTGGGTAAGCCGAGTGGTAAAACTTTCTGCCATAGTTAGCTCTCCTGCTGTGCCAGATATCTGCTTTTATTATACCCAATCTGTTGCTGCTGCGCAAGGTGTTTACCGGTGCATCACCTTATACAGCAGGTCAAGGCAGGCGTCGGTTTCGTTGCCGAAGACAGTGACATCGTGCTTTTCACCGTTCACGGCGAAGAATACCTCCCAGCCCTGTTCGGTCCATTCCATGGAATAGCAATTCGTACCGAAATATCCGGCGCTGAAATCATACAATTCTTCGGGAACTTTCAGATAGACCAGAATAGAATGCAGCTGATGGATAGTTAATTTCGGCAGGGTTTTATTAACATCGCTATAGTATGTCATGCGATAAAGCAGATTATAACAGGCATCGGTTTCATTGGAGAATACCTCAATATCATATTTGCTGTTGCGTTCAATGCCATATACTTCCCAGCCCTGCGATGTATGTTCTATCGTTGCGCAGGCGTCCAGACGCGTATTATTGCCCAAGTCATAAGCCCTTGTAGGGACTTTCAAATAGTGGAAGATCGCACGAAGCTGATCTTGGTTCATTGTGGTCATGACACAATCACCTCTACAGTCGTATTAGAGCGCCCGGATTGTCAGCGGCACATTGAGCTCACGTGCCTTGTCCAGCGCAGCGGAAAATACCGTGAGAAAATCCGCGGTACCAATGGTGTACATGTAGTATTTTACGGTGAATGCAGTCATGACGGGGCCTCCTTTTCTGAAACAGAGATGTTTTACTTAAAGCGCTTCATAATCAATGGCATAAAAGACTTCGTATTCGTTCCGTGCGGCGTTGCACAGCAGCTCGTAGGCACGCCATGAGTCGTGAATAAAACGTTCTTTGGATTTCTCGTCGGGAAAACCTACGTAGGGGTATGTCTGCGGTGCATTCGTGTATAACGCATCGAACTGCTGCTGTACAGAAGTCAGCGCGTCCATCAATTCCTTGTTGGCTTGCAGGCTTTCGGGAATAATATTGTCAATTAATGTGCCATCGGAATCGTACAGCCACAGCGGATAGCATTGGTATTCGGGCATGAGCTTGAGTGTTTTTTTCATGTAAATCACCTTTTCTTTCTTATGATTAGGGTTTTGGTATGGATTTGGGATTTGCACCAATGATAAAGCCATTATCGCTTACCGTAATTGCAACTCGCCGAGTTATGCCATTATATGTTACTTCATAAATTTCTCGAGTACCTTGCATTCCTACAAGTTCTCCATTTTTCAGCGCATCCATAATATAATCAGCCAGTTCGTGTTCTGGAAGTCCTTGTTTTTCAAACTCTTTAAGATGCTTCAAGATATGTTCAAATCCCGCTCTTTCATTACCTGTTTCAAGCCAAACAATTTTTCCGGATGGTAATTGTTCTACACGCATAATATTTTCGCGTGTAATTTTTTCATGCCGTTGTTCGAGTTGCTGTATAAGCTGTTCTGAATCAGAGATATATTCGGAAGAAATCGCAGAATCATGGAATGGATGTCTGGCTGTGTTTTCAAACGCCGCCACATCATCAATCATCGTCGGAGCATATTTCTGCGCTAATTCATATGCGCCTGCCGCGATTGAAACCGTACCCAATGCATTCAGCCAGTGCTCAAGCGATAGCGGTTTTTCCGGCGCAACCGCACCTTTTACGGTATCGGCAGTGCCTAAAGTCAGCCAGTTTGCAATGTTATACAGCGATGGATTTTCGAAAACAGCGCCGGTGCGTGTCTTTAAGCCGTCATAAAACCCACTGATCGTGCCCATTGTGAGCCAATCAAGAAATCCGCCAAGCGTTCCGCGGCCGATACGCTCCTGCTGGGCGGCAACAAAACCGTTCAGCAGTGCTCTGGCATCGGAGGGAATGCGCAGCAGTGCATCATACCAATTCGCATGATTGTCGGCGCTGGGTGATGCAGCAACAGTGGGCTGTTTTGATACCGACGAAGAGTCGTAAACCGGAATTACGGCACAGCGGCAGTGCGGGTGCAGTGGCGGAAGCAAGTCCTGCTGAATCAATTCATTCAGCGTAAAGTTTTGTTGCTGAATGAAAGACAGGTATTACAAAGTCCCTGCTGATGTTCGACGATATACTGAAATTTGTGATAGCCGGCCTTATCAAATTGATGGAGAAGATAATACCAGCTGGCTTGTATATAGGCGCCGTCAATATCATCGGCTAATCGCTTGGAGGCTTTATCCCATACAAGAAGCAGTTCTTTTGCCATTTGGTCGGCAGTGCTGTTCTGACGTATGCAAATTGTGGATTGATTCATCAGCGCCTGCGTGGTCTGCTCATTGAATGAAGTCAGATCAGAATTTAGCTTGTACCGCAGACCGGTGGGAATATCTTCTGTGCTCATGATGAACAGCTTTGTGTATGCATTTATCGTATCATAAAGCTGTGCTTCGAACAAGGCTGAACGAGTACAAAGCTGGCTCCGTACCGCTTTTTCCTTTTCGCCTTGCGGTGCGGGCAGAGATTCACGTTCTTTCCGTGTCAGGAGCGCATGAAATGCTGTGGAGGGGGAAGTGTCCTCGTCGATGTTCATATGCCGGAGATAAAACCACGCTGTCTGTTCCCGAATTCGTCTGCTGGTGTTCTCTGCTTCCCGCAACGCGACTGTTTTGATTGCCTGCATGAAGTCCTCCTTTCAAGTCCCTTCTATTCTTGTGATTGATAGAATAGGACGAGATCCGGAACTTTGCAAGGTCAATCTTTTGACCATCATCGCGTTTGCCGCACCATTTCCCTGCTATTATTATTATAATCATGTTTTTTCTGTGAAATTATAAATCTACTTCAATCTCAACAATGGAATAAAGGCAGTTCAGATGAAATTTCTAAATTTCAGTTTTGAACGAGAATTCTATGTTTAGGAGTGAAAATTATGACAAACAAACAGGAAAAGATGATATGCAATAGCTTTGGTATCGCAAAGCTGAAAGCGTTTCAAAAGGATGTAATTACAGACTTACTCAAGGGTAAAGATGTACTTGGCTTAGCTCGAACCTCAGAAGGCAAGTCGATCTGCTTTCTTTCGATGGTTGCTATGCACCCGAACGATCTGCTGATTGGCATTCTCCCGACGGTTGCATTGATGCGGGACTTAGTGCAGCGCTGCGAGGACAGCAAAATCCGAGCGGGCTGCCTGTACAGCGGCAATGCGGAGAATACCAATATTATTGAAAGATTGAAGCACCGCAAGCTTCAGGCGCTCTTTGTTGCACCAGAACGGCTGAATGATCCGCATCTGTGGAAGGCAATTCAGAAGAACAAATACGCTGGCTTCGAGGGGCACAAGCACACGGTGGTGTACATCCGCTTGTCCAGTCTGCAGGAGCTGCTGACTTCGGTTAGCGGCAAGGTCTGGACAGATTCTGCCACCGGCAAGCTGCTGCGTGAGAATGGTCTGGTTGAGGTCGGCAAGGACGGCCATACCGCCAAATCAAAGTTTCCAAAACTGGGGCGGTTCGTTCCCCTAAATAAGGAAAACCTCGAAAAACAAGCAAAAATTCGAAAGTGAGGAAAGTAGCATGCCTGAGAACACCATTCAATTCATTCCGCAGCGTCGTTTCTACGACACGGCAACCGTCGCTGAAACCCATCGCCGTCTGCTCGCAGAGGGGCACAATATTTCGGAGAATGCTCTACGCGGATTTATCCGTCAGGGTATTCTGCCGGCCGTTAAGATTGGCCGGAAGTCGCTGTTGTATTACCCGAACGTCATCAAACTGCTGACCGAGGGCAACAACCATGTTTCGTCGGATGACGAGCGTCCGTCGTACATTCCGGCGAAAATTTCGGTATAAGCTGAAGCATGCGGTGCGTCCAAGCGGCGCACCGCATTATTCTGCACGAAAGGAGAGAAAAACGTGCCAAGTATTAAGAAAATTCGCACAAAGTCCGGCTTGAGCTTCAAAATCACGGTTTCGTGCGGCTACGATGAGCGTTACCGCAAGCGCTGCCACTTCAAGACGTGGAAAGCACCGGAAAACTGGTCAGAGCAGCGTGCCGAGCGGGAGGCCCAGAAAGTTGCTTATGAGTTCGAGAACAGCATCAAGCTGGGGTTTCAGCCGGACAACAACAAGACGTTTGCCGAGTATGCAGAGTATGTTATCGACCTCAAGGAGCATACCGGCACAAAGCATAGTACAATCGAGCTGTACAAACACCTGTGCGAACGCATTATCCCTGCGATTGGTCACATTAAGCTGACCGAGCTGCGACCGCAACACCTGAATCGCCTGTACATGGATCTTCTGCAGAACTGTACTAAGCATGTGCTTGACAAGGCACGCTTGAAGGCTGATTTGGGAGCGCTGCTGACCGAGCGGCAGATTTCGCGCGCCAAACTGGCCAAGCTGTCTCGCCTCAACGCAGTTACCATAACGGCAGCCTGCCGCGGACAGGTTATCCGTAAGTCCTCCGCAGACGCAATTTCTGCGGCGCTGGGTATACCGCCGCAAAAGCTGTTCGAGTACATCTTGAATACCGACCACCTCGCGGTTAAAACCGTTCTGCAGCATCATCGTTTCATCTCCACCGTGCTTTCGCAGGCGGAGAAGGAAATGATCGTAACCTACAATGCAGCGGCGCGCGCTACGCTGCCTCGCGCTCAGCGAAAGAAGATCAACTATTTCCAGCCGGAAGAGATCTTCCGCATTTTGCAGGCACTCGAGAGCGAACCGCTCAAGTGGCGGACGATTACCCATCTGCTGATCGTCACCGGTGCACGGCGCGGCGAGATTATGGGGCTGAAGTGGGAGAATGTTCACCTTGATGAGCGCTATCTTTACATTGAGGTTAATCTTCGCTATTCCAAGGCGCGCGGTATTTATGAGGAAACACCGAAAACCGGTGAAACGCGCTTTATCCCGATTCCGGATGAAACTGTCACGCTGCTGCGTGAATATCGTATAGAGCAGGAGAAGCTGCGCAAGCTGAACGGTGATCGGTGGCAGAATGACGAAGGTTTCCTGTTCACGAGGGATGACGGACAGGTCATGCACCCGGACAGCATTACCGCGTGGCTTAATAAATTCAGCAAACGGCATGACCTGCCGCATATCAATCCGCATGCGTTCCGCCATACGGTTGCCAGCGTGCTGATTGCTAACCATACCGATGTCGTTACCGTTGCTCGTCAGCTCGGTCATTCCAGTCCGGCTACGACCGAGATGTACTACGCGCACTTGATTGAGCAGTCTCGCGTGCAGGCAGGTGAGTGCATCGCTGACGTTATGCTGCGCCAGTACAAGCCGACAGATAATAATCAACAAGGCAAATAATCAATAAACGAAAAGAGCGGCATTGCCGCTCTTTTTTACTGTTCAGGCTACCACGTAGTAGCCTGTGCAGCAGCCTCGGTTTTATTTTGCTAAAGTAACGCTTGAAAATATAACAAAAAACCGCTCATTTCAACGAAACAAGCGGTTTAACATGGTACGCCCGGTGCGATTCGAACGCATGGCCTTTGGAGTCGGAGTCCAACGCTCTATCCAGCTGAGCTACGGGCGCGAGTACATGATATAGTATACCAGTCTTTCG